>Ga0209034_10000665_pt1 | contig 17004 bp, 18 predicted proteins | sample MarorgKNORR_S2LV_2_FD_188219 | JGI IMG/M metagenome (GOLD analysis project Ga0209034, IMG submission 188219) | Marine microbial communities from the Southern Atlantic Ocean, analyzing organic carbon cycling - 250m_A/KNORR_S2/LV (SPAdes) (version 2) | ecosystem: Environmental > Aquatic > Marine...
CACCCCTCCCGTGTGCGCACTGAAGGAGCGCTTGTTGCACCATTTTGTCGGCGCGCTGGATGACCAACCTTTGATCAATGAGGCTCTCAGGTGCGAGAGTTCGAGATCAGTTCCTGACGAGTTATGAACTCTCGACAAATCGTGTAATAGGCTAGCAAAGTCACGGATTGCAGGTAAATCGAGACTGCTATCAATGAGACCATGAGCGAGGCGAGAAGGGCCAATTCTGATTCCGATTTCGCCACTTGAACCCTCTGCGAACATTGCGAATCGCACATCTCCTAAACTCAGGGTTGCAGGTGCTCCTCGAGTGAAGGGGGCGCGCCAGAGGGCTGCTGCTTTGAGTCGCTGCTCAATCTCGTTGAATCGTTCATTCCATCGCTTTTGGTCAGGTGGGTTTGTCCATTCTTCCTCTGCTGCGGCGTGGTAGTGACCGAGGGCTGCACCGCAGCGATGGAGGAGGGCTTGGGCTGAATCAAGATCACCTCGCTTGAGGTGGTCTTGCAGAACCTCATTCGCGTCTGGAGTTTCTACGCTAACGCGTCGAAGTAGAATCAAATCGGCTTCCTCATGCAGGTATCCTCCGCATGGAATGCGAGCGGTTTCGGGTGCGATTCTCGCGCGGGGTCGGATGTTTGGTCCACCCCACGGTTGAACTTCGGCTATCCACGAACCGTCGGCAGCTTCGATTCGGTAGAATGGGCCTCTCTCTGTGGCCTCGGCTTCGATTGCTGTGATACCATCAGGAACCTCGCCCCAAGATTCCAGTGCCTCGGTTGCTTCATCCCAACCGGCTAGGGTTGCTAGAGAATCTTCAGGTTCGAGGAGGTTGAGGCGGAATCGCAAGCCACGCATCAGATGCGCAGTGAATCCGAGGGGTGGCTTGCGGTCGCAATCCACCTCGACCATCTCGGCAGGACGCCAAACACTGTTGAGCGCTGAATCGGACTGCGACACGGCTCGCCGAGAGCCGATGAGGGCTTGATGGAATCGGTTCGGGTGCTTCTGTGTCATTCCAAAGCCTTGAATCGGGGTCGGTGGGACGATTGGCCATGATGGAGGCACCTGTCGAGATGCCGCTGGCCGTCGATATGGACGGCACGCTGATTCTCACAGACATGAGTGTCCTAAGTGCAAAGCGGGTGTTTCTCCGCAAGCCATGGATGATCATCTCGACAATTTTGTTGGAGATTACTGGTAAGCGCGCGAAGTGGAAGAAGAATCTCGCGCGTCAACTCAAGTTTGACCCGGCTGAACTGGAATACCATGCTGCATTCGTCGAGTGGCTTACCGGCGAGAGCGCGCGAGGCCGAAAGCTGATTCTAGCCACCGCTTCAGACCGTTCCGTAGCCGAAGTAATCGCTGCACACGTCGGCCTCTTCGACGATGTCATGGGCTCGGACGGTGTAATCAATCTTCGAGACCACAAGAAGGCCGAGGCACTGATTGCGCGTTATGGAGAGAAGGGGTTCGGCTACTGCGGCAATAGTGTCCACGATATCCCAGTCTGGGACCACGCCGGACAGGTCGTCGTCGTCAATCCAGAGCGTGGTCTGCTCGACAAGGTGGACGATGCAGCAGACCTCGTCTTCGAATGAGTTGTTTGAGAATCACAACTCTACTCGTAAGCCGTTGGTAACCATCGCTTCTATCCCTCGTAATCACCGACCCCTCGCCGCCGACGACCTTTAGCGCGGCGAAGAGTTGGTGAGCCCATGAGCCGCGCACGCAAATCCGCAGGTCGTCGAATCGACGCCCTCGCACATTGGCTGCTGCGCTTCCGCGTTATCTCCGCTCCTGCTAGATGGATTGCTAATTCCACTATCGCATGGAGCGTCATTTCGCGTACCGACCGAATCCGAAGAAACAGACTACGAGACCGCATCAAGGCTGCTGGTCCAGAAATGATGCCCCGACATATCTCGATGATTATGGACGGAAACCGTCGATTCGCTTGGAACCGTTCAATCAATACCGACGCCGGCCATGCCGCTGGTAAGAAGAGACTCAAGGATGTCATGCGCTGGATCCTCGACCTCGAGATTCCTTACCTCACCGTCTACGCCCTCTCCACAGAGAACTTGACCTCGCGAGAGGGGGAGGAACTCGACACACTCTTCGACCTCTATGTTTCCGGCCTTGAGGAAATCTCTACTGATCCGTTGGTTCACGAAAATCGCGTAAAGGTACAAGTCGTCGGCCGCACCGACCTTCTGCCCGATCATGTTCGAAAAGCAATCGCTGAAGCCGAGGAAGCAACCTCGCAGTACAGTGATTTCCTGTTCACAGTCTGCCTAGCTTATGGCGGTCGAGAGGAAATTGTTGATGCTGTCAAAACCATAGCGGCAGACCACGCTGCTGGAGACTTGGACATCGACTCGATTGACCCGGCAGCAATCTCAAGTCGCCTCTACACCGCAGATTTACCGGACCCAGATTTGGTGATTCGTACGTCTGGAGAGGAGCGTGTGTCGAATTTTTTGTTGTGGCAAATCGCCTATTCAGAACTCTACTTCACCGACGTCCATTGGCCATCCTTCCGGCGCAGCGACCTCTACGAAGCCATCGAGGACTACCAACTTAGGAGGCGGCGATATGGAAGTTGAGAGCGCTGGTGAAAATTTGGATGCTGACGATGCTGGTAACGCTGCACGCTGCCTCGAGTGTGGGAGAGATAGTTATCGAAGCCCGTCTGTCACCGTCGATGCAGTCGCTACTCGCGAAACTGACGACGGGCTCGAATTACTGATGATTGAACGCGGCCCAGACCCTGCTGTCTGGTCTGGAATGTGGGCCTTCCCAGGTGGCTTCGTCGATTATGGAGAAGATCCTGAGGATGCTGTCTTGCGCGAGATGCTTGAAGAGACCGGAGTTGTTGGTGATAATCCGCGAATAATGCACGTTCTTGGCACTCCTGGGCGAGACCCGCGCAAGCATTGTGTCGGTCTCTTCTATCTCGTCGAGGCCGATATCGAGACCGAGCCGCAGGGCGCCGATGATGCAGTCTCTGCGGCTTGGATACCGATTTCTGATCTGAATAGAGAAAATGTTGCGGCGGATCACCTAACCATTGTCGATTTGATGCGTGAATAATCCTAAGTCCCGCTTTACACTGGCTACTGTATGAACAAGAAGCAACCAATCTACGCCGGCGTCAAACCGATGTTCCCTTACAACCCATGCATAACAGTTGGAGACGACATTTGGGTAGCCGGTCAAATCGGTATCGATGGTGGAGATTCTATGGCCGAGCAAGCTACTGATGCATTGGCAAAAATCGATGCACTGCTCGGCGAGGCAGACTCCGATAAGGGCGATCTAGTGATGGTAATGGTCCTGCTTGAAAATATGGCTGAATTCGGCGAATTCAACGAGGTCTACGCAGCTTGGCTCGAAGGTGCGATTCTTCCTGCTCGCGCCGCTTATGGAGTGAAGGAGTTGCCTGCTGGTGCAAAGGTCGAAGTCGTTGCGCGCGCGGTGCGCGGTTCGGGTTCTGCTTAATCGCGCACTCTCGCGCTTCGGTGGCGCCAGCGCCACGATGGAATGATGAAGGCCGAGCGCTCCGTCTCGGTCATGAGCGTGTTCAAGGCCTACGATATCCGTGGCCTTGCGGGCAGTGAGTTGGATACTGAATTCGCGCGTCGACTAGGGGCTGCTCTCGTCACTCACCTCAATGCAAATACGGTAGCTGTGGCACGCGATATCCGTGAATCAGGACCAGAATTACACGCGTCTTTTCTTGCGGGATTGACCTCGGCTGGAGCCGATGTTTTGGATTTGGGAATCACAACAACTGGGGTTTTGTATCGCGCCACCGTCGACTTGCAAGTTGATGCCGCGGTGGCGATTACAGCAAGCCATAATCCCCCTGAATACAACGGCTTCAAGATCTGTAATGGCTCACTGCCGATGGCTGGTGAAGAATTGCAGGAACTCAAGGCTACATTCGATGCTGGTGAGTTCCGCACTGGCCAAGGAAATGTGACTCAGTTGCCTGATTTCGAGGGAGAAGTCGTCGATACCATTGTCGAAAATGCTGGTAAACCTCGCCGCACTATCCGTATCGCCATCGATTGTGGAAATGCAGTTCCTGGACCACTTACCGTTCGCCTAATGCAGCGATTAGGCGTCGACCTCGTGCCCATCCATTGCGACTGGGACAATACATTCCCCAACCACCCTCCCGACCCGACGCGCCAGAAGAATATGCTCGATCTCGCAGCAGCGGTAATCGAGAATGGCTGCGAGTTCGGAATTGGAATGGATGGTGACGGCGACCGCATCGGAATCGTCGATGAGCGCGGCCGCTTCATCCACCCAGACCGACTGATGGCGCTCATCGCAGCAGATGTCCTCGTCGATCGACGAGGTGGAACTGAAGCCGAGCGCACCGTTTTCTTCGATGTCAAGTGCAGCATGGCACTTGAAGAAGCCATAATCGCAAGTGGTGGAATCCCACGAATGGTCAGAACCGGACACTCATTCATGAAGCGCGAACTGCGAGCCAATCCAGACGCCGTGATGGCAGGAGAGATGTCTGGCCACTTCTTCCTTCACGACCGCTGGCCTGGCTTCGATTGCTCACTTTACAATGCAGCCCGCCTGCTCGAAATAATCGGACGAGACCCCGCTCCAAACGAAGGCGGGCCAAACTTCTCTGAGCGTTTCAACAATCTACCCGATTATCCTTCAACCGACGAAACGAAGGTACCTCTGACGGCGGGGCGCGAGGAAACCATGGGAATGGTTGAGCGAGCTTTTGCGGATCTTGAGAAATCAAGCGTCGACGGCATCAGAGTGCGCTATCCCGACGGTTGGTACCTCTGCCGACCATCAAACACAGAGTCAATTCTCGTCATGCGAGCAGAGGGGAGAACTGAAGAATCACTAAAATCAATTTTAGATGATGTAAATTCAAGAATTGGACATATTCTGGACCTTAGCGAATTGTGTTGATTACTTCGCGTTCCAAGTCGTCTAAGAGAACTTCTTTGCGGAGTGCGTGAGGGCGTCTATTACTGGCATCTCGTCACCACATAGCATCTGCAAACATGCGCCTCCACCGGTGCTATTGTGAGTCACTTTGTCACCAACTCCACGGGAATTGACAAGAGCGCTGGTGTGACCTCCGCCAACGATTGTCATCGCAGTGGTCTCGGTACACATATTGAGAATCTCGATTGTCCCGAAAGCGAATGCAGGCTTCTCGAAATAACTGGCTGGTCCATTCCAAAGGATACACCCTGCATTCATCATGATTGGTCGTAATCGCATTAGAGTCTGAAGGCCAATATCGTAGATTGGATGGGGTACTGGAAGCTCATCAACCTGTTTAGCCACACGCTCTCCATCTACTTCCACAGCAACATCGCTGGGCATGAAGAGTAATTCTGAATGGTTCTGAAGGAGTTCTTGCGCCATCGACCAGGAGGTGTCGAAATCATCGCCGAGGGTAAATCGAATGAACTCCTTATTGCCCTCACCGATGTCAGTGCCATTGACCCAGAGGATCATATTTCCCACAACACCTACGAAGGCGATGGTATCGACGACTCCTCGCTCAATGAGATTCTGTGCGACGCGGAAGGAGTCGTCGGCCTTAGCCCCGCCCAGAATCGCCACGTAAGGTCGAGGTGGGGCTGTAACAGCTGTCTGCAGGGCGCTGATTTCACGCTCCATCAAGCGCCCAGCAATACAAGGAAGATCGTCGGCGAAGCCCGTCAAAGTTGGTGAGTTTCGGTGTGCTGCTCCGAAGGCATCGGTGACGTAGGCATCAAATTCGGGGGCGAGATTGCTGACTATCTGTGATAGTCGCAAATCTTCGAGTCCAGCCTTCTTGAGAGATATCTCCTCGGCGTGCATCCTGACATTGTCCAAACAGAGGATCTCGCCGGTATTCATACTGCGAATCGCATCGATCGCGATTTCGCCACAAACATCTGGAATGAATTTGATTGGACGACCGAGAATCCGCGATATTCTATCTGCATGACCCGATAGATCGGTGAAGTCGGAGCGGCCAGGCCTTGACTGATGGCCGAGTATCACTACCTTGGCATCCGAGAGGGCCGATAGAGTGGGGGTTATGGCGCGAAGTCTGCCGTCATCAAGGAAGGCTCCGGTTTCTGGATGAAGAGGTGAATTGATGTCAACGCGATACAGGACGCGCTTACCACTTAGGCGAATGTCGTCCAGCGACAGAACGCCGTTCACGATAAAGCCCAGCAGCAGACGTCTTTTGATGATGATGGATGTGGGTCGGGGTCCAACTTCTACCACATTTCCTCCCCCAATGCCTTTGTGTCCGGGCCTTAGTGGCTCGTTCATGGCTTGGGATGCGGAGAGGCTGACTGGCCCTGATGGCGATGACTGGCGGGTACCTGTCAGCGAACTTGAGGCGCGGCGGGGTCGCTTGGCTTCAGCGCTCGCTGAGGCTGGTCTTGAAAGCGCTCTAATCGATGACCCCGTCGAACTCTACTGGTTGACCGGAGGAAGACAGAACGGGATGATTTTGGTTGGCGCAGAGGGTTCTGGAGTTTCGAATGTTCATTGGGTTCGTAAGTCTCTTGATCGGGCTCGTTTCGAGTCTGGTGGCGATGATGCTCCTGACTCGGTTGTGGCTCAACCTCGTATGAGTGGCTTGGTCGATGCCTTACGCGCGACTGGTGCTACACGTACTCCTGCGATGTTGGCTGGCAAGATTCCTCACGATCGTTGGGCCTTCTTTGCTGGGCGCTTGTCCTCAATGGGAGATGCTTCTGACTGCACCCACTTACTGTATGGATTGCGTGAGACGAAATCCGCTTGGGAATTAGAGATGCATCGTGAGAGTGGACGAATTAATCGGCGGATGTTCGAGGCGATACGCGATGTTGGTGGAGTTGGACGAACAGAGTTGGAAATGGCGGCGGCCGCTGACGAGGTCAGCCGTACCGCCGGCTTTGGCGGTCGCATCCGAATGCGTCGCTGGCCGATGGACTGCGACCGAGTTGTAATCGCAGCCGGTCACTCTGGTGCAATTCCATCCTACTTCGATTCGGCGATTGGTGGCACCGGTGCCAGCCCAATTTCATCTCTGGGTGCTGGCCACTCAAAGGTGGTAGCTGGCGAGCCTGTCATCGTCGATATGGTACATCTTCACCGCGGCTATGTCTCAGACTGCACGCGTATGTTCTGCGCAGGTGAGATGGAAGGTGAGTCGATGACTCGACTCGAAGATATGGCTGAGATTCGTGATTCAGTCGTTGCTAGCCTCGGGCGAGGGGATGATTGCTCCGAGGCTTGGCGCGTCGGCAGCGGCAAGGCTGCAGAGATGGGTTATGCCAATCATCTGATGGGGATGCCACCCGCGCAGGCTGTTTTCTTGGGTCACTCAGTTGGACTTGAATTGGATGAGACTCCTGTCGTCGCTGAGCGCTTCGACCGAGAACTTCCGGTTGGCGGGACGATGGCAGTCGAGCCGAAGGTGCTCTACAACTCCGGGGCAATCGGTACCGAAGACACATTTGCTCGAACCTCAGATGGCATGGAATGTCTGACAATGGGAGATTCATGGGGTCTGCTCACTGAGTGGGATTCGTGAACTGAGGCAACTGGAAAGACTTCTTTCCCAGCGCCATCACTAAGCGATGCGACGGTGACGATGACGCGTGTCTCGGACCAAGGCGGCCGCGCAGCGTCGGCTCGCGCGACTACTGCGTGGACGCAAGGAACCCCATGGATTGGACATGACTGACGATTCCGTGCTCAAGGGTGTCGAGGTCGATGACTCGGGCATCGTACAATTGTGGGTACAACCAACTCGAGCGCACTGTCCATGCTGCATCAATGACTTGATGGAACTGCGCTCAGAAATCAATCGACAGAAAGGAGTTCTCGCCTGTCATATCGAGGTTGTCGGCGTACCGCAAGCCGACCGATGGACCGCAGCGGTAAATGAGTGAGGCACGGATTAGATCCATTCGTCATTCGGAGCGGTCAATTCGCTATCAGCCTCGCCTGTATTGACGACACCGCGAGGCTCGACTAGCATTACCTTGCATTCCGAGTCAGCAACAGGCTTGTGGCGCACCCCTTTCGGAACTACGATCATTTCACCCTCATCGAGCTCGATGGTGTGATCCTCGAATTCGATCTTCATACTACCTTCGACGACAATGAAGACCTCATCTGTTTCAGGGTGGTCGTGCCAGACAAATTCACCCTCTATCTTGACTAATTTGAATTGGTAATCATTCATTTCTGCTATTACCTTAGGCGTCCAGTGGTCCGAAAACAAACCGAATTTATCGCTTACGTTGATTTTCTCCATGATTACTCCTCCTCATCGCTTAGCACTTCGGTAGTGAGAACTTCATCTCGCTTCCATCGCTTGGCCTTACGCTCCTCGACCTCTGATAGTTTTGCCTTTAGTCGAGTCGCCAAAAACCAGACAGCGATTCCGATACCGAGAATGTCGATGAAAATAATCAGCGCCATCTGTTGGTCCATATTCTCACATCACAATGGTGGGATTACATCGATATCGCAAGCTCCCACCGCCTCCATGAAGCATGAGAGAACCCCGCCATCCTCGACCAAGAACTCATCGAGACCGGGTGGTAATGGGTCTGGATAGATCACCTCACCCTCTTTCAGACGCACGAGGCAGGTGCCACAATTCCCTGAGGTACAATTGACCGGGATGTCTACCCCGGCCTTCTTGGCGACTTCGACAAGGGGTTCGTCAACCTCTGCCTCAGCAACCCCGAGAAGCAGAGCACCTCGGAAGAATCGGACTATCGCCACGACCTTGCGAATCATCGGCTTGTCTTGAATCCATCAGGACGTCAGACCAGAATGGATATTCAATCTTCCAAGCCGAAGAAGCGGAGTAATGGCGCATCAATCATATGACACACGAGACCACTGGCCTGTTTGCTTATTGAAGCGCAGTCCAGCCTTTTTCATCCACTTGTTGAACTTCGTTGCACCAGCGCCGGTAGCGAGGATGAAGTCCTCACGGTGTTCCTGAGCCTGGATGTATCCCTTGGCAGCGAGTGTCTGGTCAATCCATTCGTCGATGCTCATCAGGCCGCCAGTCATATCGCTCGCCTCGACCGCCGCAGCCATCTCTTCAGCAGAAGCGCCGGTCGCTTCAAGATCCTTGATCATCAAATCCTTGATTGTCTCAGCAGATTTCTTCTTCGGAGGTCGGAATTTCTTGTCGCGAGGCTTCTTCTTCGGGTCAATTGTGATTCGAGAACCATTGTTCATGTGCTCATCGACGTAAACCGCCATAGGCGAATGGAACTCCTCCTCACACTCCCAACAAACGAATGAGAAATCGGTAGGATCCTCGATAACATTAGATCCACGTGGGTCCATTTCCTCCCCACACTCTGGGCAGGCGTACAGACAGAGAATCGGGGCAATCTTGCGGCGGAAGTCGACGATGTCTTGTGGTGTGCCGACTAATTCGAGCATTTCGTGGTCACGCGCCGCTTCGAGGCCGCGAGTCTCGAGTTGGTCTCGGAGTTTCGATCGCTGCTCTCGCTTCGATTCGTCATCGAATGAATTTTCCAGTTTGACGATGAGTTCGATTGTTTTGCCAAGGCGATTCATCACCAATTTCTTGGAACGGAAAGCCTCAACTTTAGCGATTCGCAACTCTTCCTTTTTCTCGTGGAGCTCTGAGACGATATCCTTCTGCTCACGCTTGAATCGCTGCTCTTGGATTTTGTCGACCTTTTTCGCCTTATCCTTAGAGAGAACATCTGTGAGGTAACGCTGTTTAGAGGCAGCACGAGGGCCAGATTTGACCGCTTCAAGAACCGACTTTGCAATCTCCTTCTTGAGGCCATAATTATTCCGAAGTTTTTCCTCGTCGAGCTTTTTTAGATCGCCGACTTTGAGGCCAGAATCAGCAAGAACCTGCGCGGTAGTCTCATCGATACCTCTGCGCAAAAGCGCCAGATAAGTGTCTTTCTTGGCCATCGAAACAACTCCCTTTCTCGCAGTGCCCCCACACGCTGCGCTGTTCCGGCCGAACCAGCAGGGGGCTTTGAAGGCGTGGTTCTCCGGTGCTCCCGATGGCTCTACTCAGCGCTTATCTCGGCAATCAAAACAGCCCAGTCATTTGAGCTGAGATTCTCGGGTCGAAGGTCGAGGGTTTCGGCGGGCAGTGCATCGATTGCCCCCTCCCAACGAGCGCGATGCCAACCGGGAATTCTGTTGAGGCGCTTCGGTGGGCGTTTGAGGAGGGTACGGAGTTTACGACGACGGTTGGCGAAGCATTCGGCGATGACCATTCGGAATAGTCGGCGATCGAATGCTTCGGCTGACTCACGCTGAGTTGGGGTGAGATTCGTTAGGCGCGAGTGGACCCTTGGTGCGGGACTGAACGAATGAGACGGCACTCGCTGATCGAGTTCGACCTCGAAATCTAACCAGAGAGAGTGCCCGAGTGGGCCACGACTGGCGTGGCCCGCGCTCATCGCCATGCGTTCTGCAAACTCTTCTTGGACGAGCAAGGCGATACCATTCAGATTGTGCTGCGCGTGGTGCTTCTGTATTCTCTCTAATACTGGGCTGGATATTTGGTATGGGAGATTGGCTACAATGTGAGTCAAATCATCTGGCCAATCGGCTTCCAATGCATCGGTTTCAACGATGTTGAGGCGGCCATCAGCATCTCCGAATACACGTCCGAGATGGGCTACGGATTCCGAATCCACCTCGAGGGCCGTGACTTGAGCTCCAGTCTTGAGTAAATCAAGAGTCAAGGAACCGGGGCCGGGACCTATTTCCAAAACATGGCATTCAGGACCGATTGGTACCGTGGCCGAAGCAATATGGACGGCTCTCGCAATAACTGCTTCATCGAGCAAGAAATGTTGCCCGAGGGAGCGGTCGGGGCTAATCCGGTCTCGCAATAAATCGACGAGAAGCCTGACATCCAGGTCGTCCATACGCTCACCCCTGTCAGGCGCTGACCCTAACAAGTAAATCGAGAAGGCAGGGGACTTCAGCAGGGTCAGCGAGTTCCCCGACATAACGCTCAGCGAGTAAGTCAACAACTTCGACCCCGAGTTTCTCACTGACCTCGGCGAGATCGACCCAGCCATTTTGGCCACGAATTTTTACCCATGATCGGGCGGTTGAACTTCCAACACCAGGTAGGAGTTGGAAGGCGTGAACCTTGAGGGAGATGTTGTTAGCGCGATTAAAAAATCCAAGATGGGGGTCTGGATTGAGGCGAATCGATTCTTGCATAGCATGCTGTAGAACCGAGTTTGCATCTCCCGACAGGTCGCGGAACCTAAGTTGAGAGAGAGGGCCAACATTACCAGATTCCATGTCGAGATGATCTCCGGCCTCGCAACTGAAGTCTGAGTTGAGTCTGGCTCGTACAAGGTAAAGACTCGGTTCGGAAAGAGCATGAATCTCTCTGCCGATGGGGCGTCTATCGAGAACATCGAGAACTCGAACATGAGTCTCTGACGCCAACGGCCCGTCCACCGCATCTCCATTTCGGTCGTTCGGCTGCATCTTCTTCACTCCTCGGAGGTCGGTTATCCCTCATCAAGGGATTTGTTCGACAAAGTTGTCCATAATCGATGATTCTAGCACAATCGAAGGCATCACTATGAGCGCGGGGCGCTAATCAGAGTACGTGCTGACGAACCTTAGTGATGATATCTTCAATCTCATCAGTATCCATCGCGATTCTCTTTGAAGCGACGATAACGCGGACGTCTTCGACCTTCATCGGCATGAGTTCGGCAATCTTTGCGCAAACCTCAGGGTGTTGGTTGAGTTTCTCGGACTCAGCCAGTGAGCTGAATAGACTTGCAAAGGTTTCTGGGCTGGTCTTGATGCCGCCGCGATTCTCGCTGGCAGCCCACTCAGCGTGGAAAAGAGCAACCTTCTGCTCGTAGGAAAGTTCGCCACGGCGCTCGCGAGCATCCAATAGTAAGTCGCGAACGGTTGAGAAATCAACAAATTCTCTTTCACTCATCTGAATCACTCCATCGGGCGCAAATGCTCAGGGCGAGCAATCACGGTCTTTGCCATATTCTTGTCATGCAAAGCAACGACCCAGGCACGGCCTTGCTTGGCCTCAATGACGCCAGTGGCGCCTTGGAATCGGCGGTGTGGCATTCCCTTCTGTTGGGAGCCATCAAGGACGACTGCGACGCTGTCGCCAATCTCGTATTGGTGCATGACGCGAGCGATGTTGATACGTCCTCGTTGCGTCTTTGAGCGACGCAGAATACTGCGTGTTCCTTGACGTGTTCCGTGACTTCGGCGCATGTAATTCACCCATCGACACAATGTCGTGCGAGCGGTCGACCTACCTCACATTCTTAAGGCCATCTGAGCCCTTTGGGCTTTCAATCGGCGTGGATATCTTCGACATCGAGCCAGATGACTTCGCAAGCCCGCTCGAGAACACTCGTAACTGAAGGCACTGTTCTCCCCTCATCAGAATGAACGAGTTCCTTCACGTATGTTCCAGCTTCACAGCGAACCGAGAATTGGACTTCGTTGTCTTCAACGAAGATTTTGTCGATGGAGACAACCTTGCGTTTGCGCTTCTTATCGGCTCGACGATGAGAAACTCGCTTGGGAGTTTGTTGTTCGAGAGTGACTCCAGAAAGGCTCGAAATTGATTCGATTATAGCTGATTCTTCAGGAGGATCCTCGATGCGGAAACGAATCGTATAGGACTTCTCCGAACGCGTCTCCTTCACTCTACTGACTTCACTACGGTTCGACCATCGCAGGTCGCTGATTTCGATTTTTTCAGCAGAGTTCGCGTTGACCGCCGCGACGATTTCATCGAGATCGGTGCGGCGGATGTGTGGACGCTTCAATTCGAGGACGAAAGGACGGCCCCTGCCGAGGCAGCGGACGTCGATGTCCTCGCGTCCCATGCCGTGGAAGGATGTGTCATCGGCAGAGAGAGCCAAGCGGAATGGTTCGCCGATGAGGTCTTGCACTGAATCTGGATATTGCAGTCCAGTTCCCGAGCAGGACTCACAGCCTTCGGCGCGGCCACGACAAGCGCGGCATGGCCAACGAGTTTGAGGAATGCCGCGACCGAGTTTTCGGTAGCGACCGTAGATGAAAACAGGTCGGATATCGACATCGACACGGAGTGTTAGACAATCGATTAGAATCATCAAATCAGGGCGCTCTTTGACAAACTCAATTCCAGCCATACGAGATCTGACGCCGGACTGGACAGCATCGGAAAAAGAAGCCTTCAGAGGGCGAGATCCTGTGGCGCCGTGACGAGTACGAATACGATCTTCTTCCTGAATCAAATCCTTCGGAACGTGAACTCCAATCTGTAGAGATCCATGGTCGAGCTCACCAGTCTGTTCGGTAATGCGCTCGACGATATTGTCTACATCCTCGAAGAGGTTTTCACAGAGCGGACAAAGTTCGGGCGCCTCAAAGGATGAGAGTTCTTTGTCGCGAGCCAAGGACTCGGCACGAAGAGAAGCACCTCCAGCGGCACCGGTAACCTCAGTGCGACGACCGCCGACTCGGTGCAAACAGTGATCACAAGTACCGATTCGAATCATGTGAGCGATTCCAAGTGGAGAGGGACAAGGTGGTGAGTCCCAATCGACGGTTTGACCATTCGACTCGAAATCGTCGCCGTCGAACCATTCCTCATCCTCTGAATTCTTCTCTTCGACGACGACCAAATCATCCCAAGGGTCCTCGGCAGCGGCATATCCAGCGGTTGCGTAGAGCTGCCACTCATCCTCTCCGTCTGGTGCGGTTGCCTCAGCCTCTGGTTCGTCTCGGGTCATTCAATCACCCACCGCGGCGAGGGAGGGAATCCCACACTGCGATGCCCACGCCACCTGAGGGTCACCTTTGAGCGCTTCGATGGTGATTCACCATCATTATTTGACCAAATTACACAGTCTAAATTGAGATCAGATAGATGAAATCTAATCTAAACAGGGAGGTTCAATCAAGCGCAGTACCTGCCTGCTCGGCAACATTCCGAAGAAGTTCGAAGGAATAGATCCCGCTCGAGCAACCAGTCAGCCATTGGAATCGCAGGCCATAACGGCCGACAAGTTCGGCCTTTGGCTTATCCAATCGCAGCCGCGTGACTTCCTCTCTGAATTCTATCAGTCTCTGCTCATTCTCTTGTCTCGGCCTGCACTTCGCACAGGGGCAAGACATCCTGACTTCGACGTAATCTAGTCGGAACGAAGCTCCATCTGCGAACCTTAACACACAGTCTTCTCGACCTCGTTCGAGATCGGTAAGTGTCTCAGACTCGCTCATCGCTCTCATACTGTGGGCTGAGCCTCTGATGCTTCAACCTGCTGCGCGCGACGCTTGCTGGCGCGCTCCAACGAGCCGAGCATTGCTGGAGTCGTGACCATGCTTGCGAATAGTGACAATCCAATCATCGCCGCGCAGAATAATCCGAAGCTCGCGAAGAATCCCATCGGAGACTGCGCGATGATTAGGAATCCAGTCACATCCGAGACTGCTGATCCAAACAAGGCAAGGCCCGCAGCGCCACCAATCGCCTTGATGCTGGCATCAACATCTGCACCGGTTGCTCGCTCCTCTCGATACCTCTCAACGACGTGTATAACGTAGTCGATTCCGACTCCCAAACTCATCGCTGCGATTGCAACTGTGACCATGTTCAAGCCATATCCAGCAGCAGCGATAATTGCGTACAACCAAATTATTACAATTACAATTGGAATGGTGGTAAAGATGGCCGTTGAGAGTGACCTTGTGCCCCAATATCCGGCTCCTATGACGAGAAGAATAGCAATTGCAATTGCAAGATTCACGCTAACTGTTAGGTAAACATAGCCAGTTATTCCGAGGATTACTGGAGAAGATATCACAAGGTCTCGAAGCGAATAATCATCAAATCCATACTCGACTTTTCGGAATCCCCACCACATGGTAATTAGACAGAAAAGAACACCGAGGACTAAGGTTCCTTGCAGTTGATTCTGCATACTAGAAGCGGCGACGTAGCGTGTGACAGGATCGCCGGTAGCGATAGCCCAAGTTACAGGATATTCCTCGCTAGCGGACTCTATATCAGACCTCTCTGAGATGTCTTGAGCAGCCAATTCTTGGAAAGGTTGCATATCCAATTCCAATTCTGCAAGAACCTGTTCTACGACGATGAATTGTTCTGGATTTGCGATTCCCCAGCGCAGAGTCATACGATTGTATTCAGGAATACTTCCATCTGTGCATAGATGCACCAATTCAGGGTCTAACTCACAGGTTGGAACAATATGGAGGGCGGTTAGAGATTCTGGGATTGCCGGAAAGTATCCTCCGGCTGGGATTCCATAGACGTAGACGAATCCATACATGAATCTCAGACAATCACGGTCGGTTTCGTCCGGTAGGTCATTTGCTAGCCTCTGACAATCGAGGCTCTCGGATTCCCAACCAGCCTCGACAAAGGGTGTATTGTTGGTGAACATGCTCGCCTTTGCGGCCCAAATCAATTCGTCAACGGCATGCATTTCAGGTGTTCCAAGAGGTGTTTTAGTGTATTTTCCAGGGTCATTTGGACTTGGATCTGCCATGTTTACTCTAGTTGCTTGAATCGCAGCGTAAACTCTTGGATCTAGCATATCGCCTTCTATAATCACGGAAGCCGGCTCTCCCTCATCGCTAAACCTAGTATTGACTAATTCTACAGCATGTGCGAAATCCGATTCCTCATCAAGAAAATCTTCGACTTTGAAATCGCCCTCAAGACTCAGCATCATTGGAACGGCGATTGCTGTCATAATCAGAATCAACACCAATAGCAGAGAGGAATTTTTCGATGAATTATCTGCGATGGAAACTAGACGCTGTTCTCGAATCATGTGAACTATGCCAGTGTCCTCTTCGGGTAATTTTCCTTGTTGGGCCAGACGCTTGTCCCAATCCATACGAATCAGCGGCGCCCAAATTCCAGTTAGGATGAATGCAGCTGCAACACCTAGAGCCGCTTCGACACCGAATGAACGCAGGGCGGCAATATCTGAAGTCAGATTGGCCGCGAATGCAGACATAGTAGTCAATGATGTCAACATAATCGCTCGGCCAACTCTAGACAATGAAGTATGAGCAGATTCCTCTGGAGAGCGGCCTTGTCTCCTTTCCTCCTTGTATCTGTGCAAGGCGTGTAGACTGTCGTCTATTCCCAAAGCGATAACTAAGATTGGAAGTAGGTTAGAAAATTGGCTCTTACTGATTATCTTGAATCCATATTTCTCTCCAAGGATTATCATCCAGCCGATTGAACCTTGCATCCACAATAGAGCGAAAATCAAGGTAGCCCCGACGATTACCACATCCGAGGACCTCCTAAGACTGAACCAAAGTAGCACAGTAATGGCCAGTGCCATGGCGATTAGTAGCAGACTAGATTCTAGCAATTCGCGGTTCAGTTCAACGTTTATTCCCTCATTTACTGAGAAAGTGACAACAAGTTGATCGGTTGTTCTAATCTGCTTTTCTAGGTCGATCATTGCCCATTCAAAACTGCAAAGTTCTTCCCCATTTTCGAGGGCTTTTCTACAATCTTCTAATTTGTATTCAGGAGGTGTCGTAACTAAATTGAGCCCTTCAAAACGATAACCTTCTGGCTCATTTCTTGCATCCTCCCAGGAATAGGTAATTCCATTCTCCTGTAACTCTGTGCGACTGAGTTGAATTAGAATCCAAGTTGTAGATGCTGACCATCTTCCGGGACCCCAAATTACGTCGTCATCGAATGTTCCATCTTCACGAATAGTTCCCCCAATGGGCCCAGTCAGAGCACTGGTCTCGTCGTAGGTGAATCCTCTATCGTTAGATAACCAGCGTAGCATAGCTCCGTCGGAATACATAATCATCCGATGTGCGGCTAGGTCGATGTGGGCCTGAGTAAGGTTAGGATCGTCATAAGTGAGACATTCCAATACTCCACAATCTTCCCAGTTTGTTCTTGCCGGTTCTAGCAATCCGAAC
>Ga0209034_10000666_pt1 | contig 17001 bp, 14 predicted proteins | sample MarorgKNORR_S2LV_2_FD_188219 | JGI IMG/M metagenome (GOLD analysis project Ga0209034, IMG submission 188219) | Marine microbial communities from the Southern Atlantic Ocean, analyzing organic carbon cycling - 250m_A/KNORR_S2/LV (SPAdes) (version 2) | ecosystem: Environmental > Aquatic > Marine...
AAGCCAGGCCTGAGGTCACTCATTTATTTCAAGAATTTATTCATTCACTGCCTACTCTCTCAGTTCCAGATCCAGAACTTTATATACTTGGTGACCTTTTTGAATTTTGGATTGGTGACGATTATGAAGACCCACTTCATTCTGAGATTAGTGATCAACTCAAGAATTTGGTCAAGTCAGGCATCAAAACTTATTTGATGCATGGCAACAGGGATTTTTTTATCGGCAAGGAATTTCTATCCAAAACCAGTATTGAGTTGCTCCCAGAGCCGACAATCTTTTCTTATAAAAACAAAAGAGTCATGCTCAGTCATGGAGATAGATTCTGTATTGATGATGTTGAATACCAAGCCTATAGAAAAATAGTAAGAAATCTGGATTGGCAGAAAAGTTTCCTAAATTATCCAATTCAAAAACGACTTGAGATTTTAAATGAAGCAAGAGATGCGAGCATTCAATCCCAGCAGATAAAATCAAATGAGATCATGGATGTTAATCAGAACGAAATAGCTAAAGTGATCCAAAAAAATGATATTGATATACTCATACACGGACACACGCATAGACCCAACATTCATAGAGTTGATATTGACAGCAAAAAATCATTGCGATTGGTCTTAGGTGACTGGTCTCGATCAACAGCAAAAATAATAGAATGGGCTAATGATGAACCTAAATTAATTGATCTGATTAATTGATAGTCAGCGATGGTTCGTTAATCTCCAGTTGCTTTCTCGCCTGTTCCTGTTCAGTTTTAACAGCATCATTGCGTCTTGATTCAATAAATTTAAGGTATTTTTCTGTAATATCATTGGTTACATAATCTCCAGAAAAACAAGACGTATCGAATGTTTGGATACCTGTCTCTTCAAAGGTTACTGCTTTTATTAAATCCTCCAATGTTTGATAGAGGAGCCAGTCTGCACCAATTATTTTAGCCAACTCTTCATCGCTTTTTTTGCTGGCAATCAATTCACTGGCTGCCGGCATGTCGATGCCATAAACATTGGGGTACCTGACCGGTGGAGCCGCGGAAGCAAAAAATACTTTATTTGCACCTGCATTTCTTGCCATTTGGATAATTTGCCTTGAAGTCGTTCCTCTCACAATTGAATCATCCACCAATAAAACATTCTTGTCTCTAATCTCAAGGTCAATCGGATTAAGTTTCTGACGAACCGATTTCTTTCGTATTTCCTGTCCCGGCATAATAAAAGTTCTGCCAATGTAACGATTTTTGATAAAACCTTCTCTGTATTTGACACCCAAATGATGAGCAACCTGAAGGGCACTGGTGCGACTTGTATCTGGGATCGGTATTACCACATCCACTTCATGATGGAGACCCTTTGCAATGATGCTTTGTGCTAAATTTTCGCCCATTCTAAGTCTGGACTTGTAAACTGACATGCCATCGATGATTGAATCCGGTCTGGCAAAATAAACAAACTCAAAAATACAAGGTGTATAACTTTTTGGCTCAACGCATTGCTGTGAATAAAAATTGCCTTCTGTATCAATGTAAATTGCCTCACCTGGCAACACATCCCTGAGAAGACTGTACCCCAATACATCTAAAGCAACACTTTCAGAAGCTATCATGTATTCAGTACCCTCAACAGATTCCCTGATGCCTATTACAATTGGCCTGATACCATTTGGATCTCGAAAAGCAACCAAGCCTTTATTCAAGATCATTGAGACCACCGCGTAACCTCCAGAGGCATTCTCAAAAACACCTCTGACAGCTTGAAAAATAGATTCTGGTGTAAGTTCTTTTTTGTAACTTTTTTGCAATTCATGGGCAAATAGATTCAATAAAGCCTCTGTATCAGATTCGGTGTTAAGGTGTCTTCTATCCACCAAATTTAAATATTCTCTTAATTTATCTGTGTTGACTAAATTGCCATTATGAGCCAGGCAAATTCCATAAGGTGAATTCACATAAAACGGTTGTGCTTCTCTTGAGCTTAAAGAGCCTGAGGTTGGATAACGGACATGACCAATGCCCATATTGCCCTGCAACCTCAACATGTGCTTCTCAGAAAAAACATCGGTAACTAGACCATTGCTTTTTCTCAGGCACAAAACGCCTTGATCATCGGTCATCATGCCTGAAGAATCTTGTCCCCGATGCTGTAGTACAGTTAATGCATCATACAGCTCTTGGTTGACAGCTTGTTTGGCGACTACACCAACAACTCCACACATATTATAAAGCTCCCTTTTTAAACATTTCAGCTTCAAAGGGCTCATAATAATCCAAAAATAGTTTTGTAACAAAATCTCTGACAGTTTCCGCATACTCTAAAAGCATTGCATCCTGTATCCAAGGCTCTCCATACAGCCCAGTATCTTCAAGGATTAAAATAATGATGGTTATAAGAACCAAGCCTCTAAAAAAACCAAACAATGTGCCAAAAAATAAATTTCCAGTAAAATTCCAACTTACAATTTTTGATAACAATTTATTAATTATCCCTCCACTGATCAGGACAATTACTATTATCAGTAAACGCGCTAACCAAATTCGTGAAACTTCCGATTCAATTGAAGAAAGGAAATACATGCCTAAGCTATTATCAAAGGTAAAGGTGGCCCAAAATGCGATAACCCAAACAAATAAAGAAAGAATTTCCGATACAAATCCTCTAAAAAATCCAACAACTGTAGAAATTGCCAGAGTGCCTAGAAAAACAAAGTCCAAAATCGATATCACCTCTTTTGAGCCAAAAATCTCTATAGGAAAATATAAGTTGGGAAAAACGATGTGATAAATCATCATTAACAACTGCTAAAGTTGGAAACCTATCAATTTTTCTTTCATAAGAGAATTACTCTGAGTCTAACCATTTTTTTGCAGGACCCACAATCTCAAAGGAACCGGTTACCAGTATCCTATCATTTTTTTTGCTGTGATTTTTAATATTACTGAATGCTTCAAGAAGCTCTGATTCAACCTTAATATTCGTAATACCATAATCAGTTAGTTTCTTTTGCAATGTTTGTGCTGTATGAGATCTTGGTGTATTCATCTCACATACTACCCAGTGATCTACTAGATCATCTAAAACTGCAACAGTAGCAATAACATCTTTGTCCTGCATCATACTTAAAATAACAGTAATCTTTTTATAGGGGTGCAAAGATTCTAGTCTCTTCTTAAGATTCACTGCAGCATGCGGATTATGTGCTACATCAAGAATCCAGGTTTGCTTTTTTTCAATAATTTCAAATCTTCCTGAAACGGAAAAATCCTTTAAAATATGGTTCAGTTCTTTCGTAGTTGGCAACAAACTAGCATCTACAATCTCAATTGCCATAAGGGCGGCAGCCAAATCACTACTTTCCCCCTCTGCCCAATCTGATGGTGTCATTATGGAATTGATAACTGCATCTTTACCATGCCACTCCAAGGTTGCACCATTGCTTGACCAAGAAAAATCCCTATTTAGTAAATGCAAATCAGACTTCTTTTCAAAAGCAGTCTGCTCAATGCTTTTTGGTACCTGAAAATCTGCAAAAATACTGGGGATATTTCTAGCTATTATTCCTGCTTTTTCTCGAGCTATTTCTTCTAATGTTTCGCCCAACCATTCCTGATGATCAAAATCGACGTTTGTAATTAGAGAAACAGAAGGAGTAATTATATTGGTTGCGTCCAAACGCCCACCCAAACCAACCTCAACCAACCAAGCTTGGCAGTTTAGATCATTAAGAATTTTAAAGGCTGCAAGAGTGCCAAATTCAAAATAGGTTAAAGGTACTTCATCTCTGACTGATTCAATAAATTTAAATGCATCAATGAGTTTTAAATCACTAATAGGTAACTTGTTGATACAAATCCTTTCATTGTATTTAATCAAATGAGGAGAAGTGTAACTGCCAACTTTCAAGCCTTTCTGGATTAAAATGTCTTCTATAAGAGCAAGAGTAGTTCCTTTTCCATTAGTCCCAGCAATCAAAAATGTCCTGTCGGCTGGTGGCTTAAAATCCAACCTTGATGCCACCTCGCCAACTCGTTTTAGATTGAGATCTATTTCCTTTGGATTAAGTGACTCTTGCCAATGGAGCCATTCTGAAAGTCCCCAATTCTCCATAAAAAACTACCTTATTTTTAAAAATTTAGACTAATTTTTTCTTTTGTTTTGGAATGGGTCAAAATTTGAATCAATTCTGTGATTGTATCTCTCAACTCCCTGCGATCAACTATCATATCCAAGGCCCCTTTCTCCATAAGGAATTGGCTACTTTGGAAGCCAGCAGGAAGCTTCTGTCCAACTGTCTGTTTAATAACTCTTGGTCCTGCAAATCCAATCAATGCTCCTGGTTCAGCGATATTTATATCTCCCAACATGGCTAAACTGGCAGAAACCCCGCCAGTGGTTGGATCAGTTAAAACCGAAATATAAGGAATTTTCTCAGCTGCTAAATCAACCAAGGCTGAGGTCGTCTTTGCTAGTTGCATTAACGATAAAAATGCTTCCTGCATGCGGGCACCGCCACTTGAACTAAAACAAATTAGTGGAGATCTGTTCTGAATACTGCGATCAATAGCTCTGACAAATTTTTCTCCAACAACCGATCCCATGGAGCCACCAAGAAATTTAAATTCAAAAGCACAAGCAACTACCTGAATATCATTTAGAGTTCCTTCCATAACCAAAAGAGCATCATTTTCACCAGTAACTTCTTTGGAATGAGCCAATCTGTCTTTGTATTTTTTTGTATCTTTGAAATCCAACGGATCCACAGAAACAATGTTCGGGAATAACTCTGATTGTGATTCTTGATCCAAAAATTGATTCAGACGATCACGTGCACCAATCCGCATATGATGATCGCATTTATTACAGACAGATAAGTTTTTTTCAATTTCAGCACGATAAAGTTGTTTTTTACATGCAGGACATTTCATCCAAACGCCTTCGGGAACAGATTTGGAACGCTGTTTCTTCCTTGTTTTGATCCTTGATGGGACTATTTTTGCAAACCAACTCATGTTTATGCTCAATACGTTTAATCAACCAGCTTTTTAATCTATCTTAAACTTTGAACTGGGTTATTCAAATATAACTCTGGATCAAGGTTTCTGCTATCTGAACACTGTTGAGTGCTGCACCTTTTCTTAGGTTATCCGCAACAACCCATAAATTTATTCCATTCTTTAAGGTATAGTCTTTTCGAATTCTACCTACAAACACATCATCAGTTTCATTTCCGTGCGTCCTTGGTGAAGGGTAGGAGTTTTTATCGACATCATCCACAACTTTGATTCCCTGAGATTTAGATAAAATTTCCCTGACCTTGTCCGGTGTAATACTCACCTCTGTTTCTATATTTACTGCCTCGGCATGACCTATTTTCACTGGAACCCTTACTGCTGTGGCATTCACCAGTAAATCATAATCATTAAGGATTTTTTGCGTTTCCCAAACAAGCTTCATTTCTTCTTTGGTAAAACTGTTGTCTTGAAATTCATCGATCTGTGGTATCACGTTAAAGGCAAAAAGCTGATCCCCACTACTATCATTTCCATTTAAACTTGCCTCAATTTGTTGATTTAGCAGTTCAATGGACTGTCTACCTGCACCAGATATAGATTGATATGTGGCCACATTAATTCTTTTAATCCTCGCAATTTTATGAATTGGTGCCAAGGCCACAACCAACTGGATTGTTGAGCAGTTCGGATTTGCGATTATGTTTCGGCTCTCATACAAAGCTAGTGCATGCGGATTCACTTCAGGAACTACCAATGGAACATCATTTTCGTATCGAAAGCACGAGGTATTATCAATGACAATTGCTCCTTGTTCGGTTGCGATTGGAACAAATGCACTTGAAACATCAGCACCTGCAGTAAAAAAACAAAAGTCTATCCCTTTAAAATCAAAAGATTGCAATTCCTTTACGGCAATTTCTTCCTGGTAAAAGCAAATCTCACTGCCCACAGAGCGAGAGCTTGCTAGGGGAATAATATTTTCAATAGGAAAATTCCTATCTTCTAATATTGAGATAATTCTTTCCCCAACCAGTCCCGTGGCACCGACAACAGCTACATTGTATCCAGACATGATTTTACTGCAATAAAGTTCAATTAAGTTTTAACATCGGCATTTTGAGCACGATGACGTAAAAAATGATCCATTATAATAATTGCAAGCATGGCTTCAGCAATTGGTGTTGCTCTCAGACCCACGCAGGGATCGTGTCGACCCTTGGTGACAATCTCTGTTTTTGCACCTTGCTTGTCAATTGTGTCGGCAGTTTTAATGATGCTGGACGTAGGTTTTAGAGCAATGCTGGCCAGAATATCTTGACCGGATGAAATGCCACCCAGTGTACCTCCAGAATTATTTTGTTTGAAACCAGAAGTATCAATCTCATCTCTGTGCTCACTCCCACGTTGGGTAACAACTGAAAAACCTGCGCCTATCTCTACTCCTTTAACTGCATTAATACTCATTAGAGCATGGGCTATATCAGCTTCTAACTTGTCAAAGACTGGCTCCCCCAAACCTACTGGCATTCCAGTTGCAACAACATCAATTTTTGCACCAATAGAATCTCCTTCTTTTCTGAGTTGGTCCATAAAATTTTCCAGTTCTGTTATTTTTTCTGGATCTGCTGAAAAAAATGGATTTGTATTAATAACTTTTCTGTCAATACAGTCGAGCTTGATTGGACCCAACTGACTAAGAAAACCATAAATATCAATTCCTGATTGCTCGCGAAGGTACTTTTTAGCAATTGCCCCTGCTGCAACCCTCATGACTGTTTCTCGAGCTGAAGATCTACCGCCACCTCGGTAATCTCGGATACCATATTTGTGATAATAGGTAAAATCGGCATGCCCCGGCCTAAATTTGTCTTTAATTTCTGAATAATCTTTTGGTTTTTGGTCAACGTTGTCAATCACCAAGTTGATGGGTGTTCCTGTTGTTATTCCCTCAAACACACCTGATATGATCCTGACTTGGTCAGGCTCACGTCTTTGTGATGTGAATCTTGATTTACCAGGTCTTCGCCTTTCTAATTCAGCCTGGATGTCTTCTTCACAAAGTTTCATTCCAGGTGGACAACCATCAACAATAGCACTCATCCCAGGACCGTGACTCTCCCCGGATGTAGTGATCGTAAATAATTTACCTATTGTATTGCCGCCCATCGTCTATCCCCATTGATAATATAACTATTGTAACTAAAAACTATTTGAGATGTTTTGCATCAATCACTGCAATTCCTTCACCACCATTCTCAAGTTCAATCCACCTGAAAGGGTGTCCTAAAGTTTGCTCGGCTGCCTTTGCCGCCTCACCCATTTCTAAAATCAGTATTCCATCTTCTTTAAGAAATGGAGGGGCATCATGCAGTATTCTGGCAATAAAATCTAGCCCATTATTTGCAGCAATAAGTGCCAAATCTGGTTCATGAAGGTATTCAGCAGGCAAATCGTCATAACTTTCGGGATCGACATAAGGTGGGTTTGAGACAATCAGATCAAATTCACCCTCAATATTTTCAAATAAATCTGACTGCACTAAAGTTACCTGATCTCTTACAGAAAACTTATCAATATTGATTTTTGCAACTTCTAGCGTTTCTTTGGAAACATCACTTGCTATAACCTCTGTACCTGGAAAACTTTTGGCAATAGCAATTGCTAGACAACCACTCCCAGTTGCAATATCCAAAACATTCTGCACTGAATTAGCTTTGAGCCAAGGTGCAAATTGATTACGAATCAATTCAGCAATGGGTGATCTGGGAATCAATACTCTCTCGTCAACATAGAACTTATGTCCACAAAAAAAAGCTTCTTGGGTTAGATAAGAGAGTGGTTTTTTCTCAAAAATTCTTTGATTAACCAACCTGATTATGGAGTTATATTCTTGATTAGAAACCTTTATTGAACTGGAGTTCTCTGTGTAGGGATAACCAACACCAAGAACAAAAAAAACCAAGGTCATTGCCTCATCCAAAGGGTTATCTGTACCATGACCGAAATACAAACCTTTATTATCAAAAAGTTCAGCGACTTCCTGAATTAAATCAATGGCCTCCGTTTCAAGACTCCATGGCTTCAAACTAATTTTATTCATGATTCTTCGATGTTACATTAGAACACATAAGAATAAGGCAACTGTTGAAAATATTTTTACAACCACCCAAATGATTAGACCATCAAGAATTTTATCCTGGTGTGTTTACAGATTATCCAGAATTAAGATACGAATCATTAAAGATACTTTGATTGGTCGATTCATCCGTAGATACAAAATTGATTTGAGTGAATTCCAGAGAGAGGCACAAGAGGATTATTCAACTTTTAACGATTTTTTTACAAGGGAAATAAAGCCTGAACTCAGACCAATCTTGGGTCCAAAAAACGCAGTAATCTCACCGGTTGACGGTATTGTAGTCGCATATGGCAGCATTGATGGTGAAACAATTATCCAATTAAAGAATTCACATTACTCCTTGCACCAATTGGTCAATGAAAATGAGGAATTAAAAGTGAAATATCTCAACGGGTATTTCGCTACCATTTATCTAGCTCCCAATAACTATCATAGGGTTCACATGCCACTGGATGGAACGTTGAAAAATAGTGAACTTGTCCCAGGTAAAGTATTTTCCGTTAATCAGGATTCACTTAAAAAAAGATCCAGTCTATATATAAAAAATCAGCGTTTAATCAACGTTTTTAACGGGCCAATATCGCCTTTCATATTGATTTTGGTTGCTGCCCTAAATGTGTCTTCCATCACAACCTCTTGGCAATCGTATCTGGCTGAAAACGGCGTACCGATAATGCTTAAAAGAGGAGCAGAAATGGGCCGGTTTAATTTAGGCTCAACTGTTTTATTGCTCTTTCCTCAAGTCTCTCAATTACAATGGCTTGACAGTTTTGAGGTGGGTCTTAATGTAAAAATGGGAGAAATGATTGCTGAAATAACACCTAATAATTGATTTACAGTAAAAAAAATTAGGTTGATTCAAATACTTGAGCCTCTGCTAGGGTTAGAGTAGTGTTAACTAAGACAAACAATTTTGGTGACTTAAAATGGAAGGCATGATCATAGTATTGATCTTGGTAATTGTATTATTAATCAAATCATTCAAATATTTCAATAAACGAAATTCACCTTCTAGCAAAGACAAGGAAGATAGTCGCTGAAAAGGTAAAAAATTTTAAAAAGGTTGAAAAATATTTTTAACCCCAAAAAAGATTGCTAGCAATAATAAAAAAACTATCAAATAATAAATTATCTTAAATCGCATTAAGTCTCACTCCTTGACCCTAGAAACATACTCGCCTGTTCTGGTGTCTACTTTGATACGCTCACCTTGGTTTACAAACAGTGGTACTCTCAGATTTGCACCGGTATCTATTCTAGCTGGCTTGACTCCTCCTTGTGCCGTGTCGCCCCGCAAGCCTGGATCTGTTTTTACGACTACAGCCTCAATAAAATTAGGCGGTGCAACTGAAATCAGTTCATTGTTCCAAAGTGTTACCGTACAGATGACCTCTTCCTTGAGCCATTGTTCTATATTCTGAATCACCTCCAAGGAAATTTGGAATTGTTCGTAGGATTCGATGTCCATGAAATGCCATTGGTTCCCGTCATTGTATAGATACTGCATGTCCTTGAGTATTACATCTGCCTGCTCAAGACTGACTCCAATTTTTACAGTTTTTTCCAAAACTTTGCCATTTTTCAGATTCTTCAGCTTAAGTTTATTGAATGCCTGTCCTTTTCCGGGCTTGTTGAATTCAGATTCTAGAATCGTATGAGGTTGATCATTAATCAGCACCTTTAGTCCAGATCTAAAATCACTGCTGTTGTAGTTTGGCATAAGAAATAACTCCTGATGTGAAGTTTATCTAGGCTCTATTGCCAGAGAATCAATTTTTTTGAACGGCGGAACTGAGCGTCCCCTTTTGCCTCTGTCACTGAGGAAATTATGAAACTCATCGGGTCTGATGATTTTCGGCTTCTTGCCACTGTATACTCGCAAAGAGTCGTTGGAATTCAGTACGACTACTGAGACCATTCTCTCTTTCCCGGCTTTAAATTTTTTTGGCGGTATGCCAATAATTTTAAGACCCTTGCCTTTGTTCATCTCCACGATCTGTTCGGATGGAAAAATTAACAGTTTGCCTAGAGAGTTAGCAGCTGCAATCAAGGTATTTTTTGGATAATTGGTATTCCTAGTATCTGCTGGAATTAAAACATCGGCTCCACCTGTAACCCTTAAACATGATTTTCCTTTTCTGTTTTTTGTGTACAAATCACCAACTTTTGCAAAAAATCCATATCCATTGCTTGACGCCAACAACCAATGCGTGTCGGATACTCCAGACATAATGCCTGCAAAAGTAGCTCCATCAGGGGGATTGAGTCTACTCGATAGAGGCTCGCCCTGACTTCTTGCGGATGGAAGTGAATTGGTAACGATGCTGTACACCCTTCCTGTACTATCTATGAATACAGTAAATTGGTTGCTTCTGCCTCCAACCGAAGTTAGATAGGCATCACCTGTTTTATAATTCAGTTTTTCTGGTTCATCTATTGATCCTTTTGCAGATCTGACCCAACCACTCTGTGACAAAACTACGGTAACGGGGTCACTCGATGCCAGTTTGGTTTCGTCAAATGCTTGAGAAATTTCTGCTTCCTCATTGAATGCCGTTCTCCGATCATCACCAAATTCTTTTGCATCTTCCATGATTTCTTTTTGAATAAGCTGATTAATAGCTTTTTTGCTTTTGAGTAGTTTAGCTAAAGTTTTCTGCTCAGATTCCAGATCGTTTTTTTCTATTTGGATCCTTTCTTCTTCTAGCTTGGCTAAATTTCTAAGTCTCAAATTCAATATCGATTCAGCTTGCTGATCAGACAGTTTGAACTTTTTGATTAATTTTTCCTTTGGCTTCTTTTGTTCTCGAATGATACGAATAACTTCGTCTAGGTTTAAATAAACAATCATCAAACCCTCAAGGATATGCAATCTTGTTTCCACTTCATTCTGGCGGAATTGAAGTCTCTTTTTGACAGTTTGAAACCTGAACTTCAGCCATTCCAAAAGTAGAGTTCTTAAATCGAAAATCTTTGGCTTTCCGTCTAACCCAATCACATTCATATTAACTCTTACAGTTTTCTCAAGATCAGTGGTGGCAAACAAATGGCTCATCAATTCATTGATGTCAACTCTTGATGATTTGGGGGTAATAACAACCCTTATTGGAGTTTCATGATCTGATTCATCATTGATGTCGGTGACCAAGGGCAGCTTCTTTTCTTTCATTTGTTGAGCAATTTGTTCAATAATTTTATTACCGGAAATCTGGTAAGGCAGTTCATCAATTACAACTCTTCCCTTTTCCTTTCGAAAACTCGCACGAATTTTGATTGTGCCTGAACCTTTTTTATAAATTTTTTTGATTTCACTAAGGGGGGTAATAATTTCTCCACCGGATGGGAAGTCAGGTCCCTGAAACTTTTTACTTCTCAATAATTGGCCTAATGATATCTCAGGATTATCAATCAACTTGTCGAGTAACGTCGCTATTTCTCGAATGTTGTGTGGCGGTATGTCCGTTGACATACCGACTGCAATCCCAGTCACCCCATTGAGTATAAGATTAGGTAATTTCGATGGAAGGTAGACTGGCTCATTCAATGTACCGTCGAAATTGAGTTTCCAATCAACAGTTCCTTGACCTAGCTCAACAAGAAGTAGCCTAGTATATGCGCTTAATTTTGCCTCTGTATACCGCATGGCAGCGAATGATTTTGGATCATCATAAGAGCCCCAATTACCTTGGCCTATGATCATTGGATATCTGTAAGAAAAATCTTGAGCCATACTCACCATTGCCTCATAACAAGCCGAATCTCCATGAGGATGATACTTACCCAAAACATCACCGACTGTTCTTGCAGATTTTTTAGGTTTGGATTTGGCAGACAATCCCAATTCTGACATGGCGTAAATAATTCTTCTCTGTACAGGCTTTAACCCATCGCCAATAAATGGCAATGCCCTATCCAGTATGACGTACATGGAATAATCCAAATACGCTTTTTCCGCAAACTCTTTCAGCGGTTGAATGTCAATTTCTGAGCCGTTGGATCCAGTTGAAAAATCCAGTTCGTTTTGATCACCCATACTATAATTCTGCTAGATTACCTTTTTCTTCGAGCCATTTTCGACGGTCCTGATACCGTTTTTTTGCCATGAGCATGTCAAGCATCTCGTCGGTTCCATCTTCAGTGTCTATTGTTAATTGTACCAGTCTTCTGGTTTCAGTTTTCATAGTTGTTTCACGTAATTGAGCTGGGCTCATTTCACCCAAACCCTTAAATCTGGTTACAGTGAGTTTTCCATTAATTTTTTGCTTTTTAATTTTTTTCAAATGAGTTCTACGCTCATCATCATCAAGAGCATAAAAAACTTGTTTGCCCACATCAATTCTGTACAAGGGTGGCATGGCGACATAAATATGACCATTATGGACCAATTCAGGAAAATGCTTCGCAAACAAGGCACAAATTAACGTAGCAATATGCTGTCCATCTGAGTCTGCATCAGCAAGAATGCAAATTTTCTCATAACGAAGATTCTCTAGATTATCCGATGCTGGGTCTACGCCTAAAGCCATTGCGATATTGCTTATCTCTTGAGAAGACAATAACTGAGACTCATCAACTTCCCAGCTATTAAGTATCTTGCCTCGGAGTGGTAAAATCGCCTGATATTTCCTATCACGCGCCTGTTTAGCTGAGCCGCCGGCAGAATCACCTTCCACAAGAAAAAGCTCGCATAAATCTGGCTCATCACTGGTGCAATCAGCTAATTTTCCTGGCAACATCGGGCCACCGCTATGCTTCTTACGTCTGACCTTTTTTTGCTTCTTGATTCTTTTCTGTGCATTTTGAATTGCCCGTGCTGTGATCTGGTCTCCAGCTTCTGGATGTTGGTTTAACCATAATGTAAAAGCGTCCTTAATAATACTTGCCACATATGCTGTAGCACTTCTTGACCTCAATTTCTCCTTTGTTTGTCCTGCAAATTGGGGCTCTTCTAATCGAACGGACAAAATAAAACTGATACCAAACCAGATATCTTCGGGTGACAATTTAACGCCCCTTGGAAGCAAGCTTCTGTATTCAGCAAAATCTTTAATTGCCTCCACTAATCCACTTCTAAATCCTGAAACATGAGTTCCTCCTTGCCTAGTTGGGATCAAATTAACATAGGATTCTTGAAGACCTTCTGAGTCATCCTCTGGCCAGGTCAAACTCCATTCAACTTCCTCTGTATCAGACCTGCTACTGCCATAAAAAGGCTTGGACGGTATACAATTAAAGGTCTTTAGTTCTTCAGAAAGATATTCATTTACTCCTCCCTGATATATCCATGCAAATTTTTCGTTGGTTTCTTCAATAAATAATTTGATATTTAGGCCTGGGCAAAGTACCGCTTTTGCTCTTAAATTATGCTTCAAATCTTTGTGATTGATCTGGCTTGTATCAAAATATTTCTCGTTAGCCCAAAACCTTATTTTGGTTCCTGTATTAGCCTTACCGACATCTCCAACAATCTCCAATTCCGACGACTTTTCACCATTCTGAAAACTGAGATTGTACTCGCTACCATCTCGTTTGATCCATACTTCAAGGTTTCTTGAAAGGGCATTGACCACGGATACCCCGACACCATGAAGACCGCCAGAAAAACGATAGCTCTTGTTGGAAAACTTTGCTCCTGCATGCAGCCTTGTCAAAATTAACTCAATGGCAGGAATTTTTTCTTCTGGATGATCATCAACAGGCATTCCTCTTCCATCATCAGCCACTTCTAACGAACCATCTGAATACAACGTCACGGAAATTTTCTTACAGTGTCCAGCGATTGCTTCATCAACACTGTTATCAATAACTTCGTAAGCTAGATGATTTGGACACTCGGTGTCAGTATACATGCTGGGTCTCTTCTGAACGGGTTCAAGCCCACTTAATACTTCAATATCCGAAGCGGTGTATTTTTTTGTCATGTCTTTTTAATTATTCTAAAGAAGCTAGGTTTGATCAAGGTCCTTTATAATTGATTCTTTAGTGGTTGTACAAATATTAGTCTGATATTGGTAGTTTTTATGGTCAATGCCAAAAACGATTGGTATTGATGCATCAAGATTTTTTACCTGATCTGATAGGAGTTCAAATCTTAGAAAGTGGACCGATGAGGTCTTATCAGAAGTACTTCGATCCAAGTCTTCATCCGCTATTGCAAAAAGTTTGGCTGTATCGCCAATCTGTACCCACACCAAATCTTCTATGCCGACCATTAAAGACAGTGCCTTTTGTCTTTGTTCCTGTTCTGGATATTCAATAAGCATTGTTGCCTTCCAATTATTGCCATCTGGAATCAAAGGATTATATGTATCCAATTCATCTTGGATGCCTTGTTCCTCAAAAATCTTCTCAACTCGAAGCATTTCCTGTATCTGGTATTGGATAGTCCTTCGATCTTCAAATAGCAATCTTACGTGGTTACCAATAGCTATGCTACGTGAAGATTTATGCGCTAAAATCTCGCGCCTTAATGATTCTCTTATTTTTGAATAGTCTTCCAGACTAAATAAATCCTGAATAACGAGCTTTTTTTTCACTCCTTCTCCTATATCTCGTAAGCTCTTCTCAACAAAGTCATGGGGTGAATATAGTTAATTTCTTTACTCGACAGTGTTTCCAACTGCGCACCAGACATTGGACAATCTGAAGTAAACTGGTCGTATTCAAATTCATCCATTTTACGGGCCACTGGTTTACCAATTTTAACCGATGATTGCCTATATTCCTTTTTAACTCCATAAGTTCCATTGTGACCCGAACATCGCTCCATAGGGGTAACTTTTGTATCGGGAATCATTTCCAGTATATCCCTAGTCTTCAAACCGATGCTTTGTACCCTTAAGTGACATGGAACCTGATAAAAAACAGACCCAAGAGATACCTTGAAATCCTTATTAAGTTTGCCTTCTTTGCTCAACTGGTAGAGGTAATCAAAAGGATCAACAAAGGCTGATGCTACTGCTTGGACTTCTCGCTCCTGAGGAAACAAAGAGGGCAGTTCTTGTTTAAACATAAGTACACAAGAAGGAATCGGCGAGGTAATTTTCCATCCATCAACAGCCCAAGAATGGAGTTCAGGTATGTTAATATTTTTGGCTGCTTCCACCGACTTAATATCACCCAACTCCAACTTAGGCATGCCACAACATTTTTCTTTAGAAGCAAAAACAATTGGGATATTATTTTTTTCGAAACAAGCTATTGTATCCTCAACAATCTCTGGATTGTTATGGTTGCCATAACAGGTAAGAAACAAAACCACTCCTGGGGGCTTTAAATTCTTAAAAGGATCAACAAAAAAGGCTGATGTTACAGATTGAACTTCTCGCTCCCTAGGAAACAAAGAGGGCAGTTCTTGTTTAATCTTTACACTTTGGTTGGTCTTTGAATAATTTGAAAGTTTTTTTCTAGTAGTCTTCCGGTGATAAGTTGGTCGCGGTGCGTTGCGATCAACACCAAGTGTCTTTTCCACAACTATTCGACCTAATTTAGAGCTGTTTGCTGCATTGATGGCTTCAGTAATCACAGGTATGCCTGCAAGACTTCCTAATCTCTCAGGATTGCTGAGTATTTTCTCCCTAACAGTAGCCCCTTGATTTTTAAATTTCAATGCCTTTGCCCTCAACATTAAATTTGGAAAATCTATGTTGAATTCATGAGGTGGAACATAGGGGCATTTTGTTTTAAAACAGGTGTCACACAAATAACAATTATCAATAACTTCCCAAAATTTTTCTTCATCAACCGAATTAACATCACCGGTTGGAGTCTCATCGACTAAATCGAATAGTTTTGGAAAAGCATCGCAAAGATTGAAACACCTTCGACAACCACTGCAAATATCAAAAACTCGTTTAAGTTCATCAAACAAGAGTTTGGGGTTGTCAAAATCATCTCCCTCCCACTCAATTGGGTGACGGATAGGGGCTTCTAAGCTTCCTTCTTGAATTTTTTTCATTCTTTACTCATTTATAAAAAAGGGGCGAAAAAATTCACCCCTTTAATTTTTTTTACAATTTTGACAATCAGTAAAATGATTATCAAAAGTTGTTTTGATCAGCCGTCTAGATTATCCAGTGCTTGCTGAAAACGATTTGCGTGTGAGCGCTCGGCCTTGGCCAAGGTTTCAAACCAATCCGCTATTTCCTCAAAACCTTCGTCTCTTGCTGTCTTTGCCATTCCGGGATACATACCTGTATATTCATAGGTTTCACCTGCAACAGCAGCCTTCAAATTATCTGAGGTTCCACCAATAGGTAGACCCGTTGCGGGATCACCCGTTTCTTCAAGATAATTAAGATGTCCGTGAGCGTGGCCTGTTTCCCCTTCTCCAGTTGATCTAAAGACTGCAGCAACATCATTGTATCCTTCAACATCTGCCTTCGCTGCAAAGTACAAATACCGCCTGTTTGCTTGGGATTCACCCGCAAATGCATCTTTTAAATTTTGTTCTGTTTGACTATCCTTCAAACTCATTCTGACCTCCTAAAGCTTTACAATTATTAGAATGATTCTAATTTTACAACAGATACGTTGTTTCAACAACTCTTGAACATTATTTTATTCATTGATTCTGAGAAAAGTCTATGCAAACCTAATGTTTCTTCATAAAAAAGTTGCAGCATTACACTCGATGAGCAAAACAAAAAATCAAAAGAAAACAATTGAAGAAAGCTTATCGGATCTTGAAAAACTGGTTACAGAGCTCGAAAATGGCGAACTTGAATTGGATGAAGCACTTAAAAAATTTGAACAAGGAGTCAAATTATCAAGAGAGTGCCAGAAAACATTACAAGAAACTGAAATGAAGATAAAAATTCTTATGGAAGGTGAATTAAAAGCAACAGATGAAAAATTG
>Ga0209034_10000667_pt1 | contig 16999 bp, 12 predicted proteins | sample MarorgKNORR_S2LV_2_FD_188219 | JGI IMG/M metagenome (GOLD analysis project Ga0209034, IMG submission 188219) | Marine microbial communities from the Southern Atlantic Ocean, analyzing organic carbon cycling - 250m_A/KNORR_S2/LV (SPAdes) (version 2) | ecosystem: Environmental > Aquatic > Marine...
ACTACAGGCGAGAAAAATTGGGCAGACGTGATACCGAAAATATTAGTAGCCAAGAATTGTGAACAGCTAAAAGAATCTATGAGGAAATGGGTAGATCCTTGCAACAATTTACTGATGGCAGACGTGGAAGGCAATATAGGGTATTTGGCAAGAGGTGAAATCCCCATACGACCCACAGCTAATGCATTACTGCCCGTGCCAGGATGGACAGGAACCCACGAATGGGAAGCCAACATACCATTCGAGGAGCTACCAAGTTCGATTAACCCTGAATCCGGATTTGTTGCAACAGCGAATAACCGACCGGTCGAACAAGATTATCCATACTATATCTCAATGGATTATGCCCCAGGCTATCGCGCCGAGAGGATAATTGCTAACGTGAACACTATCACAAACGCTAGTGTAGAAGACATGGCGAAAATACATGCGGATCGTCTAAGTATCCCGGCCAAGGAATACGTAGCCTATTTATCACGTGTAACTCCCTTAGACGATGATTCCAAAACAGCAAAAGACCTTCTAACTAAATGGAACTGTCATATGGATAAAGACCAAATAGAACCCACTATTTACAGTGCGTGGCGAGACCAAGTACTAATCACATTCTTAAATTATAACTTGGGTGAAGAACTTACATCTGAAGCTTGCAATCCGGCAGACCGAGGCCAAGGATTATTTTTGGGAAGAATCAAGGGGCGGATAATAGATCAGATGTTGTCTGGAGATGACACATTACTCCCACCTGGGAAATCTTGGCCTGTTTTTATGGCCACTGCCCTCTCATCGGCAATGCAAAATCTAAAGGCTTCTCTTGGGGAAGACCTTACTCTCTGGAAATGGTCTGAAGTACATAAGACTAAACCTAGACATACTCTATCATTCATATTTCCAGATATAGAGGACCTGTTAAACCCACCACCGGTATCTATGTCAGGAGATGGTGATACACTCCTCGCCGGATCCTATCCACCACTCCATTTCGCAGATATCGGGGGATTATCAGTAGCCCGTTACGCATTTGATCTTTCGAACTGGGATCATAGTCTTTGGTCAGTACCACTCGGCAGCTCCGGCAATCCTGGAAGTGAACATTACTATGACCAGACCAACACATGGAGTCAGGTTAAGATGAGTGCAATGACATATGATTGGGATAAAATCATTGCCGAGGCCGAATCACACCAGGTCCTCAACTCTAACATATCCAATTAATTTTAATTCCCTAAAGAGTAGTTATGGCGAGAATAAAACATATACGGAATCTCTCGGGATAGGCCCATAAACACCGAAAAAGAGGTCGGTAATTTTTTATAGGAGCGCAATTATGACAGCTTCAAACCACTCTGAAATTAGTTTCGATGAATTTAAACAGATGGCAGACAGGGCTGGCCTGAACATGACCACAGACGAATTACAAGAGTTAAAGCCTCTCTACGACCTATACGGCCAATATACATACCTACTTCACAATATAGATTTGGGATCCGAAGAAATCGATCTAACGTTTCATCCAGATTGGCCTCAAACTTCGAACAGTTAATTTTCTTAACCGTTAAATATTTATTCGGGAGGAAACGAATGACTTCATCAAGATCAGATCTTCACTACTTGACCATCAGTCAGGCAGGAGAGTTAATACAAAATCAAGAATTATCTCCAGTAGAACTCACCCAGGCTTTTTTAGACAGAATCCAGCAAACCGATGACCAACTCCACTCATTCATTACTGTTTTATCTGAACAAGCGGTAGCCGACGCTAGGCTAGCAGAATCAGAAATATTGCAGGGACACTACAAAGGTCCACTGCACGGTATCCCATTCGCACTCAAGGATCTTTACGACACCGCGGGTATCAAAACTACATCGGGTTCGCGGGTAGACATAGATAGGATCCCTACGGAGGATTCAACTTGTACTGCACGACTAAAGCGCTCTGGTGGCATCCTCTTAGGCAAGTTGGCTATGCACGAGTTCGCCCTAGGCGGCCCAGACTTCACAACACCATTTTTACCGGTACGTAACCCTTGGAATTTAGACCACGTGACTGGAGGGTCTAGCAGTGGATCCGGCGCTGCCGTCGCATCTGGGCAATGCATGGGAGCTCTTGGGTCCTGCACCGGTGGCTCAATCCGAGGACCAGCTTCTCTATGTGGAATAGTAGGAATTAAGGCGACCTACGGGCGGGTAAGCCGAGCCGGAGTCGTCACATTAAGCTGGTCTCAAGACCATTGTGGCCCTATGACATGGACTGTAAGGGACGCCGCGCACATGCTGCGCTCCATAGCCGGCTATGACCATAAAGATCCTACTACCAGTGCCGCTCCCGTGCCAGATTATACTCAATGGCTCGGAAAAGAACTTAAAGGCACTACTGTAGGTGTCCCTAGACATTTCTTTTTTAATCCTGAACAAGGGGTAAATCCCGAGACATTGTCAGCCGTTGAGAAAGGGTTGACTACCTTAGAAAAGCTGGGTGCCAACTTAGAAGAAGTGACTATCCCTAGCCTAGATTATGTTAGAGCCGCAAATTCTGTAATCATGCTCAGCGAAGCCTTCGCATTTCATGAAAAAAACCTCAAGAGCCGCGCCCATGAATACGGGGAAATGGTTAGAGCCAGATTTCGTATAGGTGGGCTGTTTACTGCCAGCGATTATGTCCAAGCGCAACGAGTCCGGAAATTGTTCAACCGTGAATTGTCGGAAACATTACAAAAAGTAGATGTATTAGTGACCCCTACGATGACACAACCCGCAGCTGCCTTCGAAGGATTTGACACCACCAGTACAGTTCGGGGAGCCAGTTTCACTGCACCATTTAACCTCAGTGGTCTCCCCGCCATATCTGTACCATGCGGATTTACGGCAGATGGACTTCCCATTGGAATGCAAATAGCGGGGAAACCATTCGATGAACCGGGCATATTTAAGGTAGCCTATGCTTATGAACAAGAGTCTCGTCTCTATGAAAATCGGCCGCCCTTTATGTAGCCCAAACCATCAAGGCCAATAGGAGTTACCCAATGGAACGAAACTTTGTTGGATACGGACCGAACGTACCCAAGATACAGTGGCCCGGAAATGCCCAAATAGCTATCTCATTTGTCGTTAACTACGAAGAGGGCTCCGAGCGAAGCATACTAGACGGAGATATTCATCACGAATCAAATGGTGAAGTCCCATCTCCTGTCCCACCAGATCAGAGAGATTTATTTAATGAATCTTTTTTTGAATATGGGAGCAGAGTAGGAGTTTGGAGATTACTCGATATCCTGGATAAATATGGAGCCAAAGCAACTTTTTTCAGCTGTGCTTTAGCTATGGAACGTAATCCTCAAGTAGCTAAGCAGGTAGTCGAAAGAGGTCACGAAATATGCGGTCATGGGTACCGTTGGGAAGAATACCATTCTATGGATCGAGATACCGAAAAAGAATCTATCTCAAAAACTATCGAATCATTAACTCAGACTTGCGGGGAACGGCCATTAGGATGGTTTACTAGATATGGTGCGAGTGTAAATACCAGAGAATTAATAGCCGAAGAGGGCGGCTTTATTTACGATAGTATCGCCTTCAATGATGATCTTCCCTACTTCGTCAACGTGAAGGACAAACCTTGGTTAGTCCTCCCTTATAGTATGGAAACCAATGACGCCAGATTTTGGAGAGGGGGATTGGTCAGCACAGGAGATTTTTATGAATATCTTAAAGACACCTTCGATTGTCTCTATGAAGAAGGGAAAACTCATCCAAAGATGATGTCTGTGGGGCTCCATTGCAGAATCTCCGGCAGACCGGCCCGCTCACTCGCAGTGGAAAAATTTCTCGGGTATGTCAATAATTTCCCAAAAGTGTGGATCGCTCCCAGGATAGATATCGCTAACTGGTGGCTCACTAATTACAGTGAACTCAAACAGTGATTTCGGGACGAGAATTAAGAATGGGAATATTTTTATATATCCCAGACCATGCCTTCAGCCTTTTAAAAAGCCTTGAACTAACCCAATGAACTGGTCAGCCTGTTCGACTTCCGGTCTATGCCCGGAATTCTTAATTATCTCTAATCTAGAGCCAGGGATCCCCTGTTGATAAACCTGAGCGGCACTAACTGGTACTACCGGATCTTGTTCTCCCCATATGATCAAGGTAGGAACCCGACTTAGCCGAAACAGGACTTTCGGTAACGAAGGATTATGCATATACGGCCGCCAACCTAAACGGCAGCTAGTTTCCCGGGCTCGTTCCCAATTTTCAGCTTGATCGGGTGTCGGCTCATCTGGACAAATCATTTGGAATTCAGGTGTCGCCTCGGAGTTCAATATACTATCCTTGATAAAATCTCTAGCCACCACTTGGAAAATATCAAATATTTCACCTTCAGATGGTTTGACTCCCATTGCATCCACTAAAACCATTTTTTTAAATTGCTGTGGGCACATAGTAGCCATCTCGGCTGCAAGCCAACCTCCTAGACCAAATCCAATGACATTAACGCCTTCTAGCCCTAACTGATCTAAACAACCCAAATACCACCCCGCTAGATCCCTCATACCCATAACCCAATCCAGCTCTTCCGATTCTCCAAAACCCGGGTGAAAGGGAATGTTTAACTGATATCCTTTGCTTAGTGCTTCATGGTATTTAAGCCAACCAGGATAGCCCATTTCATCATGCAGTATCAACAAGGGTTCCCCAGATCCGCCTTTTACCATCTGGAGACTTATCCCTGCGACCTCCACCATTTCTTCAGACCAAGCTTGGGTCATAGTCATATCAATCAGTCCTCACGAATAATTTTGTATTTACCCGTTATCACCATGCCTCTTTGAGCACATCCATTATAGGGCCGGAATCCGATATTGGTTTAGGGTTAGTCGCCAAGCCTCTATCATGTAGCGTAGCTGATGCTAATAATTCCAAACCGTCTTCAGGTACCCCAACATCCCTAAGACGCAGTGGCAAACCTAAACTCCGGCAAAGCTTAGATACGGCCTCAGCTGCAAGCAAACCAGACTCTTCATCTGTATATTGAGATACATCTATACCCATGGCACCAGCAATCAGCGCTTGACGGTCAGCGCAACCATCTAGATTGTACCGCATAGTATGCGGCAACATGATAGCGTTCGCCTCTCCGTGGGGCACGTCGTATAAACCACCTATATTATGGGCTATAGCAGTATTCATACCAAGTCCTCTAACAGAGGCCATTGCCAACATTGGTAGAAGTGCGGCGGTTTTAGTTTCTAACCATACTCCGAGATCTTTATCCAAACAACGTGGTAACAATCCCATCAACATTCGTATTGAATGAAGCGCCATTGCATCACCAATGGGATTATGGCTAGTGGAATATACAGTCTCTATGGCTATTCTCAGCTGGCCAATCGCAGTACCTAATTGAATCTCTGCTGGAGTAGTAGCTATCGCTTCTCCATCTATAACCACGACCCGATGACCGTTTCCTGCTCCTGACAATAAAATCTTCCTACCGAGCTCTTTATCCGTAAACCCCCCTCCACCTCGACTGAGTTCTGCACCACCCATAGTGGTCGGAACACTTATGATAGGTATCTTTGGGTTTGGAGTATTGGGAATAATCACTTTGTCCGGGGGTTCAAACCTCATTTCGTAGTCGTGCAAATCCCCGCCTTCAGCTAGCAACATAGCAATACCCTTACAAGTATCGTGAGTACTCCCACCACCTACACTCACAAGGCAGTCTGGTTGTACATCAGACGCTGCCCCCACCGCCTTCTCAACTATCTCAACTGGCGAGTGTGGAGCAACTTCTGAAAATAGTCCGACAGAAAGATCACCCAGGGCATACTGTACCCGGTCTACGACGTTAGATTTACTTAAAATCGTTGGTCCACAAACCACCAGAGCTCGACTAACACCAAGTTTTGCGAGCGTCTCTTGAATTCCTGAGATAGCATCAACATCACAGATTATATCTTGTGCCAAGCCTGAATATCGGTAGGACAAGCCTGTTGTCTCTAGCATGACTTAAACCTCACATTTGGACGGTTCTACTTGTACCAAGTCTGTAACAAAATATAAGCGCAATCAAACGACCTATCAAATTTAGAATTTACACTATCCAGTCAGTTCTTACACTTATTCCAATCGATAGGCAGGTTGGCAAGCTCTCATTGTAGCTAAAACTGACTCTACTCCCGGTTTAGCTGATACTACCCTAACCAAAGCTGTATCTAAACCTTTAGCTAGATTGTAGAATGCCTCCGCTGCTCCCTCGGCCTTCCCGTAATAACCTACCTTTTGTAAGACCTCAGCAGGAAAAGCTTTGGCCACTTCATCAGTCGTAGCCCCTTCCCTACGCATTTGATCCAAGTCCGCAAGTTCCTCTCCAAACCCCATTCTCTCAAAATGCGCACGATACCCTAACTGTCTCTCACGTTGAGTAGGAACAGTTTGACCTAGAGCATAACCCATAGTGGATTTAGCGAAGGCCAATCGAGCCAATTCCTCGTCTTCATCAACACACACTCGTATATACTCCACCACTTTGATCTCGGATGGATTACGGCCAACCAGAGCCGCACCTTCAGCTATCCGGTCACGACTCCAAGCAATTTGATCTGGATTACACCAATTTAAACAAACTCCCGCTGCTAGTTCTCCGGCCAGTTTCAGCATCGCGGGGCCGAGTGTTCCCAAATAAACTGGAGTGTCAGGAGCCGGGTTAATCCCCAGTTGCATGCCTTTTAAAGTCACGACTTCACCTTCGTAGTTAACCTCTTTACCTGCTACTAAATCCTGTACAGTCACCAAGTAATCTCTCATCAGAGATAGGGCGGAAACCTTAGACATCCCTACGGCTTGTCTGGATCGAGGTCGATAAGCGCCGCCAGTGCCAATACCCATAGTGAATTTTCCGCCCGTGATCTGGCTCAAAGTTCCTCCAGACATGGCGAAAGCTAGAGGAGACCGATACATTACCGGAGATACAGCTATTCCTGTATCAATTCCGTCAGAAACAACGGATCTACTAGCATTCCAACGATGAGAACATAACTGAAAGGAATCCATTCCCGTACTTTCAGGGGTCCATATACTGGTATAACCGAGAGATGCAGCCTCCTGAGAAAGTTCCCCTTGTTGTTCTAAGGTCAGTCCAAGTGTCGCATCTAAGCCTACCCCTATATCCATTTTGGCTCCTCTATGAACAATGGTTTTTTCACGTAAGTTGCTAGATCATAGCACCAAAATAGGTCTTAAAACTGACTATCACGCCAATTCGATGATTCCAAACCTGCGTCTATATCTTTGAAACAGAACTCCATGCCGCCCCTCTTGTGGACAGCGACACACGCCGATGCTAAACTTCGATTAATTTCAAATATCCTCCCTGTTACACTTTTGGTGTCTAGTAACCAGAACAAAAGGGGATGACCACATGTTAATAGGCCACTTCACAGAACAACCCTGGCAAGATGATAACTCAGGCTTAATGGGGACCCAAAGCACTGATCTCAGTATAAGCAACGAACACTATAATCCCAACGTTGGTGCGCATCTTTACAACCGCTATCTTGATGAAAAGGTATATGCGGAAGAAATGGGATTTGATGCTCTGATGCTGAATGAACACCACAGCACTCCCTTTTGCATGCAAGGGGTTACTAACGTGGGAGCATCAATCTTGGCTCGAATTACTAATAAAGCCAAGATCATAATACTCGGTAATGTATTACCCATCTGGGATGATCCTCTATGGCTAGCAGAACAATTGGCCATGATAGATATGATCTCCCACGGTAGGCTAGTTTCTGGGTTTGTTAGAGGGGGTGGAAGAGAAAGTTATGCCCACAATTCGCCTCCTCACTTTAATCGAGAACGGTTCGAGGAAGCCCATGACTTCATCATTAAAGCTTGGAGTGATCCTGGTCCGTTCCGATGGGAAGGAAAGCATTACCACTATAGATACGTGAATCCATGGGCCCGCCCATTACAGCAACCACATCCACCAATATGGATACCATCAACAGTAAGTGTGGAAACGGTCAAATGGACAGCAGCACATAGATATCCACTAGTACTCCTCGCAACTAAATTAGAACCAACCAAGGAAGCTTTCCAGTTGTACCATGATACAGCAGCTGAACTCGGATATGAATCAGGTACCCAGAACGTTGCTTACCTCTGGAAAGTCCATGTAGATGAAACTGAAGAGAAAGCAGAAGAAGTCGGGCGAAAATATTTATCAGGTGTGAGCAACCCCTTCTTGGCCGGTAATGAAGGACAAGTAAATCCCGCTATAATGAATCTACCAGGCCATACGTCAAGGACATCCAGGAGGTTATCTGCCACAGCTTTTGGACCCGCCGGTCGATTTGGAACTAACCGTCGGCCTTTTGAAGATCAGGTAGCGGATAACACCATCATCACCGGTACACCCAAGACTGTCATACCTAAGATCAGAGAGGTCCTTGAGTACTTAAGACCCGGTAGCGTCTTCTTCTGGGATGGGGATGGTGCCATGTCCCATGAAGACCAAATGCGTAGCCTCAAGCTCATGGGCGAAGAGGTCCTACCTGCGGTCAGAGAAATAGGAGATGAACTAGGGTTATCCAGTCCATTCGAAGTAGATCCAGCCACGAACCAAAGAATAACCGAACAAGCAACAACAACAGCCGATTAAATAACTATCAGACTAGCAACAAAATAGGCCGGTAAAACCGGCCTATTTTGTTGCTAGTCTAGTTCTAAATCACCCCAACTTCTATTTCTTTGCCCTCTTCTGAAGACCTTTTAATATCATCTATGAAATGATGTAACTCAACTGCCGTATTAAAGTCCGGTTCACATGAGTTTCCAGAACGTATTGCGTCACCAAACCGATAATACATTTGACCTACATTGAACGGAGAGCCTGACGGCATACCCTCTAAAACATTTGTATATTTACCAGGAATATCTAGAGGCTCCAATTGATTGCTTTCTATGGAACTCTGTAAATTGACATCATTAAGCTGAGGAGAATCTTCAGAAGTGACCGTCAGCGTACCTGCTCTACCATATATTTCCATTCTATAACCACTACCTGCCCAAGGGTTGCTTGCAATATGTACTGATGCGACTCCGCCATTTGCCAACCGTCCGCTGACTAAAATATTGTCAGGAGAAGTCACATCTAACATCTGGTTTGTGTCAGTTTCCAGCCATTGTTTGGCCTGAGTACTTACAACAGTAGAGACATGTCCGAAATTACCTACAACAAAACGAAGAGCATCTATTGAATGACCACATGCAATAGTTAAAGTATTGGCCCCTAGATCATCATCTCTCTGCCAAGTCCTATCTGATGTTCTACTAAGTCCACCTTCTCTTATCAGACTGACATGGCAAGACATCACTTCCCCTAGATATCCAGATTCCACCAAATCCTTCGCATAAAGGATACCTGGAGCGGCCCGAGCTTGGAGCCCTACCATAGTCCTGACTCCCTTTGTAGCCGCGAGATCAGCTAGTTCAATTGCTTCGGCAGTAGTTCTACCTAATGGCCACTCGGTATAAACATGCTTACCTGCATTGAGAGCAGCTACGGTAGGTTCATAGTGGGAAGGCACTCTCAGAACCACTGCAACAGCATCGATTTCAGGATGCTGTAACATTTTGTTGTAGTCGTCGAATGCTAACCTAGCCCCATATTTCTTTGCAGATTCGTCCGCGGATTCTTGCCTAGTAGTACAAACAGCTGTCAGTTCAAATTCGGGACTGGCGACTATAGCCGGTAAATGAGAACGCGGAGCCCATCCTTTCTGGGTATTGGCTCCAATAATACCCAATCTTATTTTCTCAGCCATACCAACCTCCCCTATATCCGGATTAGACATATCCTACCACGGACAGTCGACGCATTACATATATGATTCCGGAATAAACCTAATCCGTTAAAAGCAAGTGGATTGACCAACTAAAGTATTGCCATTATCCCCTTTAGCAAGCATACTTTCAGCTATCGTTAACGAGGTGAATACCAGTGCAGATCGGAGCAATATTCCCCCAAACCGAAATTGGTTCGGATCCGGGCGCTATCAAAGAATATGCCCAAGCAGCGGAAGGATTAGGTTACTCCCACTTATTTATCGCAGACCACGTGCTGGGGGCCGATGATAAGCACCATGAGCATGTTGTAGGTTCACCATATACCCACGAAAGTATTATGCACGAACCTTTCGCTTTAATGGGTTATTTGGCAGCGATCACAAAAACCATGGGACTATCTACCGGAATTTTGATCTTGCCTCAACGGCAAACAGCCCTAGTAGCGAAGCAAGCAGCTGAGGTAGATATACTAAGTGGCGGACGCCTTAGACTCGGAATCGGCGTCGGCTGGAATCATGTAGAATACGAAGCTCTCAACCAAGATTTTCGCAACCGCGGCCGGCGAAGCGAAGAACAAATCGCTCTGTTGAGAGCTTTATGGACTAAGGATGTTGTCAATTTTGAAGGGAAATGGCACCGCGTTTCCCATGCAGGCCTAAATCCCCTGCCGATCCAGAAACCCATACCTATTTGGCTCGGAGCCGGCAGCAGTAATAGCCCCTTACCCAGTGAAGCCGTTTTACGTAGGCTAGCCCGAATAAGTGACGGCTGGTTCCCAAATTTCCCTCCTAATTCAGCAGGGAAGAAAGCTATAACTACTTTGAGAAAATACGTAAGAGAAGCAGGGCGGAAACGCAATCAAGTAGGAATCGAAGGTAGAATTCGAATCTCAGGGAAACAACCAGAGGAATGGTTAGATGAACTAAAGGCCTGGGAAGCTCTCGGCGCCGTAGGGGTGACGGTTGAAGCCCGTCGCGGCGGCCTGAATTCAGTAGAAGAACACATCGAGGCTATCCGACAATTTAAAGAGGTTGTAGGGTAAGTTATTAATTTACTTTATAGCCCAAACTGTAAATATCAGAAAGCTACAAGCCCGTTTTTACGTGCAACCTGCGCGTGATTTAGATAGAATAAGGGTCTGACGCCTTATTTAATCAAAATATTTTTAACACTCCAGATAAAAGTGGGCATTTATGGTATCTCTACTGCGCAAAATAGTTGGGGACAATAGCGAAAAGGCTGCTGAAAGAATCCTACCAATTGTAAATAAAATAAACAGCCTAGAGGACTCTATTCGGCTGTTATCAGATACTCAGCTAAAAGAGAAAACACAGGAATTTAAACATCGAGTTAATCTAGGCGAGTCCTTAGACGATTTACTACCTGAAGCATTCTCTGTAGTTAGAGAAACTGCACACAGAAAAATAGGACAACGTCACTATGATGTGCAAATTATTGGTGGAGTAGTCCTACACCGCGGTCAAATCGCCGAAATGAAAACTGGAGAAGGCAAGACTCTGGTCGCAACCCTAGCTGTATACCTAAATGCTCTGAGCGAAGAAGGAGTCCACGTAGTTACTGTCAACGATTACCTAGCTCGGAGAGACCCCGTTTGGATGGGTCCGATATACGAAGCTTTAGGATTATCAGTAGGCTGCCTTCAACACGATCAGGCATATTTATATGATCCCCATACCAACGAACCGACAGGTTCCAAAAGACCCTCCGGACAAATTGAATTTCTCCGACCGGTTACTAGATCAGAAGCTTATGCTGCTGACGTCCTGTATGGAACAAACAACGAATTCGGCTTCGACTACCTAAGAGATAATATGAGTGTCGAAGTGTCGGAAAAAGTTCAAAGGCAATTTAACTACGCAATTGTGGACGAAGTTGACAATATTCTGATCGACGAAGCTCGAACCCCACTGATCATTAGTGGGCCTGCCGAAGAACCAGTACAGCATTACTACACTTTCGCCAAATTGGCGCCAAGACTACATGCAGAATTCGATTATTCCATCGACGAACGGTCGCAAGCCATTTCAATGACTCCTGAGGGAATTAGCAAGATGGAGCAATGGACTAAGGTAGGAAATTTATACGACCCTGAAAATTTTCATCTGGTTCACTATATTGAAAATTCATTGACCGCTCAAATACAAAAAACCAGGGACAAAGAATATGTAGTTCAAAATGGGGAAGTAGTCATCGTTGATGAATTCACCGGACGTCTTCAACCCGGTCGTCGATGGTCTGACGGACTTCACCAAGCAGTAGAGGCAAAAGAAGGGCTCAAAATTCAACGGGAAAGCGTCACCTACGCAACCATAACTCTCCAAAATTATTTCCGCATGTATAAAAAACTAGCAGGGATGACAGGTACAGCAGCTACGGAAGCCGATGAATTTTACAAGATATATGGATTAGAAGTGGCGACTGTTCCCACCAATCTACCCCCAGCACGTGAGGAAAATTCTGATCTCGTCTTCCAAAGTAGCACCGCTAAATGGAAAGCCATTGTAGAAGATATAATTCGAATTCATGAAACTGGTAGACCTGTTTTAATCGGAACTACCTCAGTGGAAGCATCCGAGGACCTCAGTGACCGGTTAAAAAATCAAGGTGTATTGCACCAGATTCTTAACGCTAAAAACCATGAACATGAAGCGTCTATAGTATCTCAAGCCGGCAGAATAGGTGCGGTAACTGTCTCAACTAACATGGCGGGAAGAGGAACAGATATAGTTCTTGGGGGAAGTGACACCGAACGGGCTGACTGGGATAAAGAGCACGACGAGGTGGTCCAACTCGGCGGTTTACATGTGTTAGGAACCGAGCATCATGATGCTAGAAGAATTGACAATCAGCTTAGAGGAAGAGCCGGACGCCAAGGAGATCCCGGTAGCACCCAATTTTATGTCTCTCTAGAAGACGAGTTGATGCAGAGATTTGGCGGAGAGAAAATTAAATCCTTCATGGGATGGACAGGCATTGATGAAACCGCCCCTATAGAAAATAGGTTAATCACTAAATCTATACAAAACGCTCAAGTCAAGGTAGAGGGTTATCACTTCGATATCAGAAAGCACCTCTTAGATTATGATGACGTTCTGAACCGACAAAGAGAGCTTATATACAACGATCGCCACCGTATCCTTGCCGAAACAGGCCTGAGAGATAAAATCGTAGAGATGCTGGTCGCGGAATTTACTCGGTTGATTCAGAAGAACTTGCCCGGCCGACATCCCGACGACTGGGATGTTGGAAATTTTATATCAGACCTTGGTACCATCTGCCCTTTACCCTCAGAATTAGATGAAGAAGAGAAGGTTTACAAATATAACCAACAACAATTGTTAACATTATTAACTGACCACGCAGATCATATTTACAATGATCGAGAAGAAGACCTCGGCTCAAATGACATGAGGATTCTCGAACGCTTACTATTGTTACGATCCATTGATGTCCACTGGGTAAATCATCTGACTTCTATGGAAAACCTCCGAACTGGAATTGGATTACATGCTTATGGTCAAAGAGATCCGCTAGTCGTATACCGCACCGAAGGTCACAAGACCTTTCAAGAATTACTGGATCGAATGCAAACAGACGTTGTAAATTCTTTGTTTCACGTAACTACTACAAATCCCGCTGCACCTGCGGGCAGACGAAGGGCAGACTCGGCCCCGCAACAAACACCAATGACACAATTTAGAGGATCTCAGAACGTCGGATCAACCGGAAATAAAATCGGCAGGAACGCGCCCTGCCCTTGTGGCAGCGGGAAAAAATACAAACGCTGTTGTGGTTAAAGATATTAAGACTTTTTACCGAATATCCTCGAAAGCAATGATCGTTTTTGCCCCATGTTTACTTGAATAGCACCCGTTAGAACATTTTCAGGATCCTGGTCGAAAACCACTTTGCAACCCGGTGCACAGAAATAATATGAAGTGCCCTCGTATTCACTAGCACCACCAGGAGGATTATCAGTATCTACCTCCATTCGACAAACAGGATCAATCTCTGTAGCCATTTACCAGACCTCCAATTCAACTTTAAAATACTTCCTAGTTGTGTTCTTATAAGCTGAGATTACGTAATCTCAGAGAGTTACTAATTACTGAAACAGAACTTGCTGCCATCGCAATGGCAGCTAACATAGGATTTAAGAATCCTTCGGTTCCAAAAAGCAACCGAAGTCCTTCCGGCACGCCACCTAGTATATTAAAAACAGGATATAAGATCCCAGCCGCTACTGGAATCAACAACAGATTATAAAAAAATGCCCAAAATAGATTCTGTTTGATAGTTTTAAACGTCCTGTTACTAAGATGAAATGCAAATACAATAGTCCTTAAATCACTTTTCAGTAAGGTTATATCCGAGGACTCTATAGCAATGTCACTACCAGTTCCCATAGCGATCCCCACATCAGCTTGTACCAATGCAGGAGCATCGTTAATTCCATCACCAACCATCGCCACCACTCTACCAGTTGATTGAATTTTCCTGATGGCTTCTGATTTATCGGTAGGTAGTACGTCAGATTCCACACGCGCAATGCCAGCAGCTCTAGCAATTGCGGTTGCTGTATTAACGTTGTCACCCGTTAACATCATTACCTCAAGTCCCATGCCTTGCAAATCACGTACCACATCGGAGGACACTGGTTTCAAGACATCTGCTAAAGCGATTAACCCTTGAATCCCTTCACTGGTCCCTAACAACATCAAGCTCTTACCCTGGAGCGTAAGCAATGAAATATCCTGACGCATAATCGAGCAGTCAATGCCCAGGGACTCCAATAGCGCGATATTGCCAAGCCAAAAATCTTGATCCGCTATTTTACCGGTTACACCATTACCAGGGATCGCCTGAAAATCGGTCACTGGTTCCAAAGAAATGTTCTTCGTCCGAGCTTCATCTACAACGGATTTCGCTAGGGGATGCTCAGAATTTAATTCTAAGGATGCAGCTAAAGATAAAATCCGGTCAACCGATTCCGGGGTGTTTCCAGAGCACGCTATTATTTCGACAACCTTGGGATAGCCCTCAGTTAGTGTCCCTGTTTTGTCAAAAACTACTGTATCCACCTTATGACAAATCTCAAGAGTCTCGGCATTACGAATTAGCACTCCCTTTTCGGCCCCTTTTCCGGTACCTACAATTATAGCTGTGGGAGTAGCCAGCCCTAACGCACAGGGACAAGCAATTATTAAAATAGAAATTAGCGCTAAGACAGCGAAAGTCAAAGAAGGAGGAGGGGCAGCAAATAACCAGAAGCAAAACATAGATAGGCTGATCAGCATTATCGCAGGGACAAAATATGCGGCTACGCGGTCAGCCAATCGCTGAATGGGAGCCTTCGAACCCTGGGCCTCTTCAACGTGCTGAATGATTTGGGAAAGCATGGTTTGTTGCCCAATTGCGGTTACTTCAAATTTAAAGGCCCCTGATAAGTTCAAAGTTGCGCCGTAAACTAGTTGGGCGACATTTTTTTCGACCGGCATGCTTTCCCCTGTAAGCATAGACTCATCCGTCGTAGTGTGCCCTTCTATAATCTGGCCATCGACAGGAATGTTTTCCCCTGGTCGAACGAAGACAATATCTCCTACAACGACCTCCTCGACAGGAAGATTGAATTCATCCCCGTTTCGCAAAACAGCAGCCACTTGAGGCTTTAGCCCTATTAATCTCCGGATCGCATCCGACGTTCGACTCCGAGCACGAGCTTCCAAATAACGGCCTAGCAAAATTAAAGCGATAATAATAGCGGAAGTATCAAAAAATAACCCAGAAGATAAACCTAAATAATTGATAAGCTCCGGGTGACTCACGTTCAATGTTGTGATAACAGCACTATAGCCATATGCGACGCTCGTCCCCAGCGCTATTAACGTATGCATGTTAGCCGTTCCGTGCCGAATTGCGCCTATTCCTGAAACATAAAACTGCCATCCCGCCCAAAACTGAACTGGCGTAGCCAAGACCCACAATAAAAATGGATAAAGGGTCCCATTAGAGATCCAAGAAGACCATGGCAATACCTCCATTGTTCCGGCCATCAAAATTAATCCGACCACTATCGAAAACAGAAACTTTCTCCATAAGTCTTGTATTTCGTGATTTTTCGACAGCCGTTCCAATTCAAAGGCAGTATCTAAAATCTCCGACTCACTACCCTCAACTCGATAACCTGCTGATTGCACCGCATGACTAAAATTGGAAATGTTTGTGGCAGTAGGATCATATTCAACCAGTGCCTTTTCGGTAGCCAAATTTACTGATACCTTAACCACGCCTTGTACTTGGACTAACGAATGTTCGACATGGCTAACACAAGCAGCACAAGTCATTCCACCTACCCCAAAAGTCGTTTTCATAGTTGTCATACTAATTATTGAACTCTATCTATACTTTGGTAGAACGAAGTGGATTTCTCATCCGAGGATTAGCAATCTCAGGTACCAATTTTGAGTGAAGACTAAGCTTTACACTTAACTCTGTCAAACAAGCACATAGTCATCCGTTTACAGTCAACACTAGAACATAGTGCCGATATTCTATCAAGCATTTCTCTTGACATATATATGATTTCGAATCAGGATAATACTATGATCATAGGAACAATCGATGATTAATTTAAGACCTAGTACTTTGGCGGTCGGCGGGAAAAGCATTCATTATGCCTGGGTCGTAGTTTGCATCGCCGCGGTCATGAGACTGAGTACTTCTTCATTCCGGTCTTCAGCCAGCATTTTAATCCCACGGATAGTTGAATCTTTTGGGTGGAGCTACGGTGCAGTCGGAATTGGTTTTTCTATACAATGGATAGTCTCCGGTTTATTTGGTCCTCCTTCAGGTTGGCTAGGGGATCGCTACGGAGTTCGGCTAACTATGCTTCTTGGAGGAATTCTTTTTATTGCAGGGATGGTTCTTACAGGGTTCATGAACCATCTGTGGCAGTTCTATCTTTATTTCGGGATTTTGCTAAGCATCTCCATGGCGATATTCCAAGTGCCTCTAACAGTCGCCGTAACTCAATGGTTCAGAAAACATCTGGGCATCGGAATGGGTCTGCTCCAATCATCCCAAGGCCTAGGTCCTCTAATAGCAGTACCAATAGTATTTCTGATCT
>Ga0209034_10000668_pt1 | contig 16962 bp, 16 predicted proteins | sample MarorgKNORR_S2LV_2_FD_188219 | JGI IMG/M metagenome (GOLD analysis project Ga0209034, IMG submission 188219) | Marine microbial communities from the Southern Atlantic Ocean, analyzing organic carbon cycling - 250m_A/KNORR_S2/LV (SPAdes) (version 2) | ecosystem: Environmental > Aquatic > Marine...
CATCATCTTCCTCATCATCAAGATGATCTTCTTCGATTAAATGAGAGTTATTATTAGTATTTGCGTATAAATCATTAATCAGCAAGGGGCTGAGCAATAAAGTAAAACCATAAAATATCAAGGCTCCAAACAAGTATTTATTTTTCTTATTAGACTTAAACATTTACACAATTTTCCTTAATTCAATGATATTTAAAAATGAGAAGTAAATAAAACTACTTTAGAGAATTTTCTATTAAATTTTTCATGCTTGTATACTCTTCATTATTTGGGCTTAGATTGATTGCATTTTCTATTGATTCGTGAGCACTTTTGTATTTGTCCTCCCCTATTTGAACTAATGCATCCATATAATAAGCGCGCGCTTCCAAACTTGATTCTTTTGCTTTATCGCGCGCGCATCTAAAACCTAAACCCACTCCATAAGAATTATTCATAGGATTATTCCAAAAGCGATGCGTGGTAGTTATACTTGCTGCTGGAGCAAACCAAGATCCCCCGCGAATTACTCGTTTTTTATCGCTTAACTTTTCATATTTATTTAAAATTTTATTAGTTGAAACCATTCCCAAGGAAGGGCCCTGAGGATTTCTTATGTCACTCGAAGTTTTGTAGTAATTAGGGTCATACCAATCATGAACCCATTCAAAAACATTTCCTGCCATGTTATATGCTCCATAGTAACTTTTACCTTCGGGGTGGGAATCGATACTATCTGTTATGTGTTTTTCTCCACTTTTTCCCTTGGCGAAGTTGGCTTTCGTAGAATCTAAATTATTGCCCCAAGGGTATATTAATCCTGCTGGACCACGTGCTGCTTTTTCCCATTCTGCCTCTGTGGGAAGACGTTTATTGGCCCAAAGGCAATAAGTATTTGCGTCAAACCAGTTCACCCCTGTTACAGGTTGGTTGGGTTTATTTAATTTATTATGATCCCAATAAGCTGGGGCGGGGTGATCTGTTGCAAGTATAAAATTTGTGTACTCTTCATTTGACACTTCAAATTTGTCAATAAAATAAGATGGTAAATAAATCATTTTTGATGGAGTTTCATCTTCGAATGTTGACAATTTAATTTGCGGGATTTTCTTTGGACTATTCTGTTTTGATTTTTCTATTTCGATTATTTGGTTTTTATCAATACCACGTGTAAAGCCTCCTGCATTTACAAGAACCATATTTTCTGGAGTTCCATTGAACGCAAAAACTTTATTAACCCAAAAAATTAATAAGACGAAAATTATATAAATATAAAACCAGGAGTTTCTATTAAATATTTTTATAAATGACATTACGACTATCTCCTTATTATTTTTGAATATCTATTTAGCACAACGGAACCCAATCCCATCAGTTTTGAGAGCAAAACCACCTTTACCCCTTGAAGCAGGTCTCAAATCAGATTTAAAGCTATGCCAAGATCCCCCTTTAATAACTTTTAAAATGCCATTTTTTGGACCTTGGGGATTCTTTTTTGGAGAACTGTTGTAATAATCAGGTGAATACCAATCTTGAACCCATTCACGCGCATTTCCAGCCATTCCTACCAAGCCATATGGAGAGTCGCTTTCATTGCTGGAGTTTACTGGCCATAATGTTTTTTCCCCTTCCCATTGCTTTTGAAAATTAGCAAGAGTAACAATAGGCGGATTAAAACCCCAAGGGTATAGGAATCCATTTGTTCCTCTGGCTGCCTTTTCCCATTCAGCTTCAGTTGGTAATCGTTTTCCTGCCCACCGGCAATAATCAACTGCGTCGTACCATGTTACTTGCACAACAGGAGATTCACTGACTCCCTCAACTGCAGAAAGAGAATTTTCTCCATAAGGGTTTGGAGGTTCTTCCCGATCTGTTTTTTGAATAAAATTTAAATAGCGCTTGTTGCTTACTTCATGGGCATCAATTTCATAGGTATCTAGATAAATTTTATTTTGTGGGCGCTCATCAGATCTACCTTCGCCTGATTTGCTTCCCATCAAAAATTCTCCAGATGAAATTGTTATCATTGCTACGGAATCCCTTTCATCGAATTTATTCACTTCCGCATATATTTTCCTATCAAAAGACAATAAAAAAATAGAAATGAATATATAGAATATAGGTGTTAGGATTTTCATTTCTTTGGTACCTGACTTTCATTTATAACGTTATTGCTTATCACAAGAATTTTATTTATTAATTGCTTGGCTTTTTCCATTTTACCTTTATCTTCAGCGTCGTAAGCCTCTGCTAGAAGTTCGCGACAACGATGAAGTTTTGTTTCTAAGTCAGTTTGAATAGCTGGGGAGGGAAGTGTTCCACCTAGTGCGCCATGATGATACGTGTCCCAGGCTTTTTCTACTGCTATTCTGGCTTTGGTTGTTATTAAAAATTCATTTTTGTTGGCAACGTTATTCTTAAAACCAAAAAGTGGAATAATGAGAATTAAAATAAGAAAACTTATTAAGTAATTACTGGATCTGATGTTTATTCTTAAACTTTTATCTTTAACCATGATTGCTTTCCTACTTAAACATTAATAAAACAAATAAAAAATTTATAAGGAGGGGTTTCCCCCTCCTTATAATTTTAAGAATAAAATTGGTTTACTTCATTTGTTTTTCAATCATATTCTTGAGACCAACGTATTCAGAATTTTCTGAATCTAGGCTTAATGCTCTCGTAATTGCTTTTTGTGCTTGTGGATATTTTTCAGCACCCATGTTGATCAAGGCGTCCATGTAAAAGGTGCGAGCTTGTAAAACATTGTTGCTGTCAACGGAACGCGCACATCGAAAACCAAGGCCTACACCATAACTATTGTTCATTGGATCATTCCAAAAACGATGTGTATTTGTAACTGTCTGAGCAGGTGCATACCAGGAACCACCGCGAATTACGCGTTTTTCACCGGTTGCAATTCGGTCCACATAAGTACCAGTGCCACTTAAATAAACACCTTCCATAGGACCTGTTGGGTTTATTGATACCGTATTTGTTTTATAATAATTAGGGTCATACCAGTCTTGAACCCATTCAAAAACATTTCCAGCCATGTTGTAGGCACCGTATCCACTTTTCCCCTCAGGATAAGAATCAACATTAGCGGTAAATTCTTGTTTGCGACCATAATTAGCCTTTGACTCATCTAGCTCGTCACCCCAGGGATATTTAAAACCTTTAGGACCTTTTGCAGCCTTTTCCCATTCAGCTTCGGTTGGGAGTCTTTTATTAGCCCAACTACAATAAGTATTTGCATCAAACCAATTAACTCCACTAACCGGTTGTTCAGGTTTATTTCTTTTATGGTCATCCCAATATGCTGGAGCGGGGTGGCCAGTTGCCTTTATAAACTCTGCAAATTTCTTGTTTGATACTTCATATTTATCAAGGAGGAAAGTATCTACAATAATATTATGTGCCGGGCCCTCATCATGAAAGGCTGCGCGAGATACTAAATATCTAAGCTTTTGTCGTTTTGACATTTTCTCAATATTTGCATTTGGTACTTTATCCACTCCCATAAGAAATGGGCCTCCTGGGACCATAACCATATCTTCTGAATCTACTGCAGATGCAGCGAATGTTGTTATCGGCAAAATCCAGGCGCAAAACATAATTAAAAAAAACAATCTTTTTTGAATATTAAATCCGTTAATAAATTTCATGCTGATCTCCTTACCGTTAATTAAAAATAAAATTACTGAAATCAGCTTAATTCAAATTGGAAATAATGTCTGTTAAGTGTGTGTCAACAATATGTCAAGAAAAAGTTAAGAAACAAACGTGTGAGATTTTGTCCTTAACTGATGTCTAGCGATGAGGATACGTGCTTGTTATTTTAGAAGGATCTTTGTGGGCAAGTTTTTTTTAAGTACCCATTCTCAACATATAACGAAATTATTTTGATAGCTAAGTCTAGTTATTGTGTGGGATGGTTTTACCTGAAAGAAAGGAGACAATAAGATACAAAATAACGGATTAAAACTTATTTATTAACTTATAAAAGCAAGCTTTAAGATTGATCAATTTAGTAAGGAAGGAAAAAAATATATTGTAAGGAAAGCAATTAATTGCCACAAACCCTTAATGTTAATGGTTTTGCTTCATATGCTTGCTTAGGATTTCAAATAATTCGATTGACTGGATGGGTTTGCTAATATGATCTGTGCATCCTGCATTTAAGGAATCTTCGCGACTTTCTTCTCCCGCACTTGCAGTTAAAGCGATAATAGGTATTTTCTCAAAACCTGGTTTGGCACGCAAAACCTTTGTTGCCTCTAAACCATCCATTATTGGCATTCGTATATCCATCAATATTAGATCAGGTTTTATTAAATCGGCTTGACCAATAGCTTCTTTGCCATTTCTGGCCACATGTACTTTGTGGTTATGAATTGAGAGTAAATATTTAATCATATCAAGATTAGTTTGGTTATCTTCCGCTACTAGAATTGATCGGTTGGTAGGATAGTCTGAGTTTACTATGGATTCATCTGTTAAAATGGCTTGTTTTTTGTTTGGCGCACTCCTATTGGGAATGGTAAACCAGAACTTGCTACCTTTATTCTCTTGACTATCAACACCAATTTCACCTCCATGTAACTCAACCAAGCGCCGGCTAAGAGCTAATCCAATTCCCGTTCCTCCTAGAGCCTCATCTCGTGATCTGTTAGCTTGTGCAAATTCATCAAAAATTATTTCCTGATCTTTTTTGCTAATACCAATTCCATTATCCGAAACAATAATCTTAATATGATTCTCTTCCTTAGTAAGAGTGATTTCGATTGTTCCATATTCCGGTGTATATTTTATTGCATTTGAAATTAGGTTAACCATAATTTGTTTAACTTTTCTTGAATCGCAAACTACGTTTTCTACAGTAGGATCAATTAGTTGTTTAAAATTTATATTTTTTTCTGATAGTTGCGGCTGAATTAGTCCAATTACAGATAAAAATAATTCGCTAGGTTTGCAAGTTTCTAAATCAATTAGCATTGAACCTGAATCGATTTTAGCCACATCCAATAAACCAGATATAAGTTCCAATAAATGCTTGCCACTATTTTCAACCTGAACCACAAATTCAAGTTGAGTATCGTTGATCTTTCCAAAATGTTCACTTTTCAATAATTCAGTGAACCCTAAAATTCCATTTAAAGGTGTTCTTAATTCATGACTCATAGAGGAAATAAATTTACTTTTATGTTGATTTGCTTCTTGAAGACGAAGGTTGGTTTCTTCTTTTTCCGACCTAGACTGATCTAATTCAGTAATATCCTGACCAACACCTACTACACCAACAATTTTTCCCTGTGGATTTCTTCTGGTAGTCGCATTTAGAAGAACCATGACCCTTTCACCACTTTTGGTGAATAGAGGAACCTCATAATTAGAGGTCTCGTTACCCTGGAGCGCTTCATTGAGAACTTCCTGTACAGGCTGTTTGAACTCGTCGGTTATCCTGGTTTCGACAAGGTTATGGCCCATGACCTCAGCCTTGGTGAATCCGGTAATTTGTTCAACCTTTTGATTCCACTCATTAACATTTCCATCTGTATCAACCCCAAATATAGGTGCGTTCGCAGTATCGATTAGCTGGGTCAGCTCCTTACTAAGATCTTCATCGTTTACTAATTTATTGAGCAACTTTTTCATATGGAAATAATTTTGATCAAATGATTGAAATTTATGTTGTTTATAAAGTGAAGCAATTAAAAAAAAATATAAAAACCACCCAAAAGAGGGCTTTGGACCGTGTTTCGAGTATACTTGGGCGGCACAAATTCTTCGTTAAGATTATGTTAAGATTTGCAAAGTTTAGCTCTTATACTGTTCGAGTCTCTTGTAAGACTATTTTTTAATTAAATAATCCTAGGCCAAAAATTAATGTCAAAAAAAATAGCGGTAATAGAAGACAATAAAACCAATATTAAATTAATTCGCTATCAACTTGAAATGGAGGATTTTGATGTTCATATTGAAGAGACTGGAGCTGCTGGTTTGAAAATGATCAAAAATCAAAAACCTGACATGGTTATCCTAGATATTGGTTTGCCAGATATAGATGGATTTGAACTCTGTAAAACATTAAGAAAGGATAAAGTTACGAAGGACTATCCGATTATAATGTTGACCGCAAAAGGAGAGGACCGTGACAAGATAGAAGGACTGAAGCTAGGGGCAGATGATTATATAACCAAACCTTATAATGCAGATGAATTAATTCTAAGAATAAAAAATCTCCTGACACGCTCTATAAAATATAAAGAAAATAATGGATTTAAAAAAGTAAAGGAGTTGGAAGTTGATTATTCTAAAAGGGAGGTTAAAGTCAAAGGAAAACTTGTTAACCTCACATTTAGTGAATATCAAATATTAAATCTTTTAATAGATAACCCTGGAAAAGTATATACAAAGAAAGAACTAAATAGGATTATCTTTAATATAAATGAAGAGGTAGAGTCGCGTACGATTGACACACACGTCCATAATCTTAGAAAAAAACTAAAAAGTTCAGGAAGTTTGATTAATACAATAAGAAGCGTAGGCTTCATATTTAAAACAGATTGAAACCTTAAAAAAAATTTAGTAAGTATGATTAGTAAAACTGTTTTCACATTATTTAATACAAAATATCGTTCTAAATTTAAATAAGCAATATGTTTAATGTTGCAAAAAAGAGTTTAAACTTAGGCTCATTAGTTTATCATTACCTTAAACTAGCTCGTACCCCCCCCCTCAATATAGATCTTGCAGGCAATCGCTTGACAACGCTGCCCTCATAAAGCGAGAAGATAATAAAGGTTGATTTTTAAAAGATACTATTGATCTCCGACCCTTCATTTTATCTAAAACGATAGCAAAATCTTATTTAAATAATTTTAAACCTTAACTCTATCTTAACAAGACCTTGAATGGATCTTGACAGGATAATTTATACGATTCAGTTATTATTAATCCATAGAATCTTTGTGTTTTTAAAAGGTTAATTAAATTTATTTTTCTATTTTAAAGTAAGGGAAAAACTAGTGAATAATTTAAAAACAGCAGTAGTTCTGGTTGGTCATGGTGGTCTTCCAAGTGATATATCATCCGAATTAGTAGAAAAGTTTATGAGAATCCATAAGACCAGAGTGAAAACTGGATCTGATATTACAAAACAAGAGATAGAACTAGATCAGGCTATTAGAAGATGGAAAAGAACTCCAGAAAATGATCCCTATAAAACAGGATTAGAAAGCCTAGCTTCCGAATTAGAAAAATATTTGGATACTTGTCATGTAAAAACTGCCTACAACGAGTTTTGTTACCCAGATATTGAAGATGCTGTAAATGAATTAGCTGGTGATAGTTACTCCAAAATTATTCTTGTAACCACAATGATAACCCGAGGAGGTTCACATTCTGAAAGTGAAATACCGGAAGAGGTAGAAAAATTGCGTTTGCAACACCCAACAATCGAAATTCAATACGCATGGCCTTTTTGCATGAATAATTTTGCGGAATTCTTGGGTAAGCATGTCGAGTCATTTAATACGGAAAGCGTATTAAATAGTAATTAGCTTGATTAGCTATTAAACATAAAAAGGTAATTACATTTTTGGAGGAAACCCGTTGTAAAGCTCTAAATGGAGTCACTAAAATTTTAGGGTATCCGGTTTCTTAAGGACTCTCCTTGCCAACTAAAGAAGTCCGGATCGACGGGTTTCCGTCAGATACTATTCTTAAATAAAGAGGTGGATTATGTTTTATGAGGTTACGGTTTTAAACACAAAAACTAAAAAAAAGAAAATTATTTCTACTAAAGAATTAAGTCGAAGACATTGGGCTACTTTTGAAGATAGTCACAAGGGATATGCTTCAAAAAAAGAAGATAAAAAAATTTTAACCACAATTGGAAAAAATTAAAAGATAGTTTTTATATAACTCAACAAACACTTTAAATATATAGAGGGTAGGTGGTCATGAAAATTCTTGTAACAGGCGCTACCGGTTTTATTGGAAAAGAACTTGTAAAAAAATTAGATGAAAAGGGCCATGATATTGTAGTTCTTACTAGAAATAAAGAAACGGCCAGGTTTCATATTCCAATATATTGTGAAGTTCATGAATGGGATCCTGAAAAAAAACCGCTACCCACAAACTCTTTAAAAGATATTGATGCTGTGATAAATCTTGCGGGAGAGAACATTGCAAGTAGTTTTTGGACAGAAAATCAAAAAAACAAGTTAATGAGTTCCAGGATCATGTCAGCACGCCGTATAGTTCAATCTATGGGAGCAATGAACGAAAAACCTAAAGTATTTTTGTCAGCATCGGCAATCGGATTTTATGGAGATCGAGGAGATGAAGAACTAAATGAGACAAGTTCTGAGGGTGCAGGTTTTCTTTCGCAAATCTGTCAGTCTTGGGAAAATGAAATAACTAAATCTAACGAACTTGGTATCAGGACCGTGATATGTCGTCTTGGTATGGTTTTAGGACATGATGGGGGTGCTTTAGAAAAAATAATACCGGCATTTAAGCTTGGGGTCGGTGGAAAGCTCGGAGATGGCTCGCAATGGATGAGTTGGATCCATATTAATGATTTTGTAGATATGATGATTTATTCTATAGAAACTCCTTCAGTTGATGGAATTATAAATGCTGTAAGCCCAAACCCTGTTAAAAACGTCGAATTCACGAAAACTTTAGGACGAATTTTAAAACGTCCGACAATATTACCTGTTCCAAGTATTTTATTAAAGATGGGTTTGCGGGACCTTTCTGATTTATTACTCTACAGTCAGAAAGTTTCAGCAGAAAAAATTTGTAAAAATGGATTTGAGTTTAAGTACCCCAAACTGGAAGAAGCATTTAAAGAAGTGTGTGAGCATTCCTACCACGAAATAAAAATAGAACAATGGGTTCCTCAGTCCATAAACAAAACATTTGCTTTTTTCAAGGAAGCCAAGAATCTTGAGAAATTAACTCCAGATTTTTTAAAGTTCAAAATATTAAGCCAGTCAACTCCAGAAATACAAAATGGAACAAAATTTACCTACCGCTTGTCGCTTCACGGCATTCCGGTTACTTGGAAGTCAAAAATTTCTGACTGGAAACCAGTTTCCAAATTTTCAGACATTCAAATAAAAGGTCCTTACAGCCACTGGTATCACACCCATAAATTTGAAGAAAAAAATGGTGGAACTTTAATAAAAGACCATGTTGTTTACAAAGTACCCTTTGGTTTATTAGGGGATTTAATTGTCGGTAAATGGATAAAAAAAGACTTGGAAACCATATTTAGCTACCGAACAAAAACAATAGATACTTTGATGAATAACTAATTTGAATAAAATAATAACTCACCCAATAATGGACTTGACGATGGAAAAATTCTATACAAAAACATTCTTGCTTGCGCTATTGCTAATGTTTGGAATGATATTTACAGGCTGCGCTATAGAACCAAAGAAAACTGTCCCAGCAGAATACCAAGTAGGACAGACAACTTTTCATAAGGTTTGCGCACAATGCCATGGTGCTGATGCAATGGGAGGAAAAGGAGCCCCAACATTTCTTCAGGAAAAGTTTGTTCCAATAAATTATCCAAATGGAAGGATGGTAAGGGCCATATTAAATGGATCAGATTCAGGAGCAATGCCCTCCCAAAAAGGAAAGGTTAATGACGAGGAGATTAAGGAAATCATTAAATATATTCGACATTCACAAAGAGAGGCGGGAGTCATTTCTTGATTTTTTTAATCAGCAAAAAGTTGTATTAAGAAAACTCTCTGAAAGAATTTAATAACAGAGGCTATTAGTATGAAAAAAATAATTTTGTATACATTGTTAATTTTTTTTATGAACTTATTGTCCGCGCAGGCGGATACTGAATTAGAAAACCCTATTAAATTACCTAAGGCAGAGGGATCAAAAAATTTTGACCTTGAAATCTCAATGATTAATCAAAAAGGAATACATCAGTTTGAATCAAAATTATTTAGTGAGGCGAGCGAATCATTTAAGAGGGCAAAATCTTTGGCTCAGCAATTTCGGGACCCTGGCCTTGGAGTAGTTTCCTTTAATCTTGGTTTAACGCTTCACAAGCTAAATCTTCATGAAAATGCTGTAGAGGCATTTATGACTGCAAAAAAATATGCACGTGGAAATAGTATGATTATTGACTCTAAGTTAGTACGTTTCCATGAATGCGGATTTAACCCTAGTATACCATGTGATGAAAGACCACCAGCTAGAATGCATATTGAAGGTTCAGATTAAAAATTTAGCAGCAAAAATTCACTGTTAAATGGCTAGGAAGAAAAACTCTTAACTGGGTTTACTGAGAATTAAAGTAGCCTTTCTATTTGCTTAGGGAGTTTACTAATGAGTTTTAAAAAGGAGTTATATATGATTATTTCCACTACAGCTTTAATTTCAGCATTGAAAGCCTTAGTAGCAGGTTCCACTTTTTTTGTTTGGGTTGTCCGGTATCAGAACATAGCTGAAGAATTTAAGGAATTTGGTTTGCCTATATGGCTAAGAGATCTTGTGGGAATTTTAAAGTTGTCTTTCGTTATAATGTTGTTTAGCACAGATTTAACCGTTGTTATTCTTGGTTCGCTAGGAATCGCTGGTTTAATGCTTGCCGCAATGATTACCCATTTAAAAATAAAAAATCCTTTTTACAAAATGTTGCCTTCCATGAGTTTAATGTTAATTAGTTTCATAATAATTGTTTTTAGCTTTCAAGGTTTATAGTTTATCGTAAAATCTATCAATAGATTAATCAAACTAAAAATTTATCAATGGCTTTTAAAAAAATTTTAATATCAAATGGTTTAGTGATGTAATCTTCAAAACCTAAGCCTAAGGCTTTTTCTGCTTCTCCTTCCATAGCATTTGCAGTCAATGCTATTACAGGAATATTTTTAACCTCGTTTATTGATTGCAATTTCTTAAAAGCCGTTATCCCATCCATATCTGGTAAACGTAGATCCATAAGGATAAGATCTGGCATTTCAGATTTGGCTATCTCAATTCCCTCTGAAGCTTGTGTTGCTGATAAAAAACTAATATTTTTCCGAAGAGATAAAATGTGGCCTACCAATTTTATATTTACCAACACATCTTCAATATATAGGATTTTTTTATGCTTGTTTGGTTCCTTGTTAGCAGTTAGGGTTTTTTTGTGAATTTCAAGCTCTTTTTGTGCAAGAGCATCATTTGAAAGAGGTAGATCAATATAAAAATGGCTACCTTTATCTTGGGTGCTTTCAAAGCCAATGGAACCTGACATCAATTCAACAAGCTGTTTGGATATTGATAAACCAATTCCTGTCCCTTCAATATTTGCATTATTAGTATGAAAACGTTGAAATGGCTTGAAAACCTTATCTTGATCATTCTCTGGAATTCCATAGCCGCTGTCTTTAATAACTAAACGTATTTGAGGTTTCTTCTGCTTTGCATACGAAATAAAGACCTTACCATTGGGCTTATTATATTTGATCGCATTTGAGACTAAGTTTAAAACCACTTGTTTCAGGCGATTTTCATCAGCTTGAACAAAAAATTTATCCTCAGTAAATTTTTCATGTGCAATGGTTATTTCATTTTGTTCGGCCAGTGATTGACAAGTCGAAATTACTTCGTCGACTATAGGAATTATATCGATTATTTTAATGGTTATTTTCAAGTTTCCAGACTCGACTGTAGAAAGATCTAACATTTCATTAATAAGTTTTAAGAGGTGTTTGCCTGATGCAGTAACTTGATTTAATTTTTCTTTTTGATAATTAGGTAGTGGATTAATAGAGTCCATACTAACCAGTTCAGTAAAACCTAAAATAGCATTCATGGGTGTCCTTAACTCATGGCTAATATGAGTTAAAAAATCAGTTTTAGCTTGGTTTGCTTTCTCGGCCGATTCTTTGGCAATCATGATATTATTTTCTGCGATTTTTCGTTTTGTAATGTTAGATCCGTAGATATTTAAATAAGGCATTTCAGGTACATTTACGATATCAAACTCAAATGTTTCATTTCCTTGCTGGACTTCTAATTTATTAAATTTATCCTTGGATTGGGGTTTGCTTATAAATTCCATAAAAGGCTCTGGGATCTCATCACCTACTATACAATTCCAGGAACTTAAAAAATCTAATCCAGCTGAGTTGGAATAAAGTAAAACATTATTTGGGTCAACTCTAAAAATAGGACTAGTGTTTTCATCGGGAAAGCTGGCCAAGGCTTTCAACTCTTTAGTGCGCCTTTCGACTAAAATTTCTAATTCATCTTTAATGAATTTTAAATTATTAAATTCGCCTTGGGTGATTGAGGCAATAATAGCTACAATTAAAATTAATACTGTGATTCCTAAAATACTAAATATGAGTATAGGAACACCTGCTGTGCTTTCAAACAAAGGAGAAGCAGGTCCATTAGAAATAAAGACCGTCGCCTCCATTCCTGTGTAATGCATACCCGAGACAGCGAGTCCCATAATCAGTGCTGCAGATAATTTATACTTGAAACTAGGTATTTGATCTTTTTTGCCAAAAAATATGATTAGGCTTAAGGCTACTGTTGCTGCGGCTATAGCAATAAGAATTGAGGCCACAAATAAGTCTAATTTATAATGCATTGATCCGGAAAACTTCATTGCCTGCATACCAGAGTAATGCATTATTACAACTCCAGCACCCATGATGATCCCACCTAAAACCACTCTAAATAATTTAATAGGTTTTTGGGTAGCGTAAAAAAAGGCAAACCCCGCGGCGAGAATTGCAATTAGAAGAGATCCTAAAGTAAGCCCCAATTCGTAACTAATAGATATTGGTAGTTTAAAAGCTAACATGCCGGTAAAGTGCATTGCCCAGATTCCACCCCCCATTGAAAATGCACATCCACTTACCCAAATCTTTTTTGAATTTCCATGACTTTCCCCTATACGCATGGCTAAGTCCAAGGCGGTATAGGAAGCAAAGGTTGCTATGAAGTAAGACAGAAAAACTAACGAAAGATTATATGTGCCTAGGATCTCACTGCCAGTAGAGGTAGGTTCAAACATCAAATATCACCGTTAAGAAAATAATCGGCTATTGTACATAGAATCAATCTGATCTGTCTATACTTTAGAAAAGATAGTCATGAATTTAACAGTATTAAAATTCTGAGTTGTTATTCAAAACCTCCAAGTAGCCTATATCGTTACTTTAAATCTTTAATAATATGAACTACAAAAAGTATCCATGAGTAATAGTGTTAACGTAATGTAATGCCAAAATATCTTAACCGACTCTTAACATATTTTCTGAAATTTAAAGGTAACATTATTGTAAATACCTTTAATTTTGTGAATAGAAATGGATTCAGAAAAAAATATTTCAATAACAGCAATTCATGGTAACGGTGGCGGTGGTTTTCGATTTGATATGGCAAAGTCATTATTCCCAAAAAATATAAAATTTTATAATCCCACTTTACCGGGTTTTGATATTAAAAATAAAACAGCGGAAAGGTTATCTATAAATGAATATGCTGATTGGTTAGCAGATTATATACGCAATATCCAAAGACCCAGGATTCTAATGGGACATGGTTTGGGAGGAGTATTCATTTTAGAATTTTTACAAAAACATGCGGCCCTAGTCGATGGGGTAATCTTGCATTCAATCGTTGGTGCAAATTTGAATAAAAGAATATTTCCAAAGCTAATGAAATTGCCAGGAGTAGCATTTATAGCTAAAAATTTAATCGCGAGTTCTTTATTTAGACCTATTTTTAGAAGAAGATTTTTCCAGAATAAAATTGATTCAAATTTTGAAAAAATATTCTTCGATGCTTTTGGGAAATGTGAGGCATTTGAGAGTATGTTTCAACAAATTGATTACTCATGGTTCAAAAAATTAATACCGATTGATGTGCCTGCTACATTCTTATGGGGAGAGAAAGATTGGATTTTAAAACCAAGTGAAATAAATGAGTTGAAAAAAATTTTTCCTTGTCACTCAAAGCTGATAATTCCTGGTTGGGATCATTTTCCTATGATCGATCAGCCGGAGAGTTATGCATTTGAAGTTACAAAAATAGCAACAGATTTAACGTCCAAATCTTATGCGTCAAAATAGTATTCCAAAAAGCTTAATTAAAGTCGGCTCAGGAAATATTAATAACTCCAAATATGGCTTTAAAGCAAAAGGATTGGATTATGCTGCTTGTAAAAACATCTTTGTTCCGAGGGGATATGTATTACCGCATGAAATATGGGCGGGGATTAAGCATAACAAAGAAGAGAAAAAAAAATTAATAACAGAAATCCAAACTAGTCTAACAAAACCTAGTATTGCAATTCGCTCAGCTTTTTCAGCCGAAGACCAACAAGACAATAGTTTGGCAGGTGTTTTCGAAACGGTTCTTTCCATAGATCGAAATAAGCCGGGTCAAATAATAAATGGCCTTGATAAGGTGGGTAAATCTGCTCTTAATTATAAAGATAAATCCCGCCAGGATATTTTGATAATGGAAATGGTGGAAGCAAAATATTCGGGGGTGGCTTTTACTGAGAGCGAGTATGAAGATGACCAAATAAACTGGACAGAGGGAATTGCTTCAAAATTAGTTTCAGGTGAGATAACAGGAAAACAAGTAACCATTCCCAAGTTAAAAAGCTACGATTTTTTAGTAAAAAAATCCACAAATATTAAAGATTTACCATTTTATAATCGGCTTCAAATTTTGCTTAAAGAGATAAGAGCGATTTTTGGGGAAAAAGAATGGGATATAGAATGGGCCGATGATGGAAATATATGTTGGTTGTTACAAATTCGCCCCATTACAAGGAAACTTGTTAGGAATGATTTGTTTGATTTGAGCAATCATAAAGAGATCTTGCCTCCATTACCGTCAGTATTTATGAATAGTCTCATTATCAATTGCTCTCCCAATTTGTTTAGGTTTTATCAGGAATTTGATCCTAAATTACCAAAGAATAGATTAATGGTTGAGTCCTTTAAAGGTCGGCCGTATTTTAATATTTCACTTCTATCTGAAATGCTGCGCAAATGGGGTTTACCTACTAAACTTTTAAGAGATTCAATGGGTGGAAGCTTTGAAAAGGATTATGATCTGAACTTTGGAAGAATATTGGCGAATTGGAGAGTGTATCTAAAAATTTTCTTGTCACAATTAGTTATTAAAAAGAAATCAAAAGCTGCAATAAATTATTTTTTATCCTTAAGAAATTCGAAGGCAAAAAATACTTCTCACCTTATTCAAAAAACAGAAAAAATTTATACTACTTTGGTTCACCAAATGCTTATGCATACAATGGTAATGGCAGGCCCAATTGCTGTCCTGCGTTATTTTAAAACACTGAATACTTATTTAGAAAATCATATAACGCCAGGAACGAGAATATTAAAAGACTTAACTCCTTTGTTTGACTTGATCGAAAATAATCCACGCTTCAAAGACTCGCTTTTAAAAGGTGAAATTCCAGATGATAAGGACTTCAAAAAATTATGGGAAGAATACATAAAAAATCACGGGCACCGTGGTATTTATGAAAGTGATATTTCTCAACCAAGATTTAGGGAGAACTATGAACATATATTAAAACTTCTTACAACTGGAAGGTCATTCAAACAAAAGAAAAATGTGCATAATTTGTTTTCTTTAGCAACACTGCCATTTTGGTGGGCTTTGAAACCTTTGTTATATGCAAGAGAAAACATGCGATATGAGGCAATGAAAGCTTTTGAGTCGATAAGGGAAGAATGGCTGAGTAAGGAAAATAAAATGAAAAAAGAAGGATTAATACCGGAATTTTCATCAATATGGGATTTAAAAATTTCAGAATTAAGAAAATTAAATCCGCCAAATTATTATTCAGAAGTATCTTATGAAAAAAGAATAGAGGAAATCAGCACAAATGGAAAGTACAACCTTCCAAATATGATGAAAAGAAATACTTTTCTTAGCCCCTTTGAAAAGGATTACCATGCAAGTAAATCACAAAACACATTCTTTGGATTAAGTTTAACCGGTGGGGTTGTTAAAGGAAGAGCATGGGTTGCAAATTCGCCTAACTTAGAAATTCCCAATGCTTTTAATAAAGAAACAACAATTTTAATTGCTCCAGCAGTAGATGCTGGTTGGATACCAGCTTTTTCACAAGTCTCTGGTGCTGCAGTTGAAACAGGCGGGGACCTTTCTCACGGTTCAATTATATTAAGAGAACTTCAACTGCCAGCCATAACAAATGCAAAGGGAATAATGCAGAATATAAAAACAGGAGACATTGTTTCTTTAATTGCGACTGAAGGAGTTTTGTTAAAGGAATAAAATCTAGTTCTATATAAATAATAATGATGATAATTGATAATAAATTAAAAAATACTTTTATAAAATTAATAATTTCAGAAGATCAAGCTATAGGTATATATGAAGCTGAATTATTTTTGAAGGGACAGCCAAAAGATGTTTTCCAGAAAATTTTAGAAGATGAGATATCACATGAAAAGGAACTAATTAGAATTATTGATGAAATGAATTGGAACTTCTCTGGTTATCAAATATTTTTGTTAAAAATTAATCGTTTGCTTGGATGGATTATAGGTATTTTCCTGGCGATAACACCAAGACGTCTATGTTTTTTTTTCCACCACTTAGGGGAGAAGAAAGCTGCAGAAGATTATGATAAGTTGAGGCATTTTATAGACCAGAATATTAACACTCCATTATTTGAATCTATTCAGATAAAAGCTAGATTAGAGAAAATAATAGAAAGTGAAAATCTACATTCGGAAACCTTTAGGTCTTTGTTGGATAAGTGATTAAAAGGTGAATGAAAATTTTTTTAAAAGCATTACTAAGGCCAAATAGTAGTAGGTAAATTATTTGAGATATATTCACTAAATATTTATATGTTTCTATTATTTTATTATCTAGTTTATATCAAACTTAAGTATGAAATAATCAACAATCATT
>Ga0209034_10000671_pt1 | contig 16915 bp, 18 predicted proteins | sample MarorgKNORR_S2LV_2_FD_188219 | JGI IMG/M metagenome (GOLD analysis project Ga0209034, IMG submission 188219) | Marine microbial communities from the Southern Atlantic Ocean, analyzing organic carbon cycling - 250m_A/KNORR_S2/LV (SPAdes) (version 2) | ecosystem: Environmental > Aquatic > Marine...
CTGTCAGTTTCGGGTAAATCACTGGCTCCAGCGCCTTCAGGAGACTCGTTTATCTGATTTGAAAGTTCGTCAGGCGAGGGTAACGGCTCCAGACCAATGGATGTTCTCCATGCCGAATCAAGACCGTACTGGTCAATGCCATAGACTTCGAGCAACGCTTGGTCGATGTCCAAAGTCCTCTGGAGGACAGGGAAGAGGGCTGCCATCCGTTCTTGTCCCCAGGTATCAATCATGTAGCGAACCACTGCGCGTCCCTGTCCGTACGCAATGATGATGTCTTCTGGAGTGCCACCGAAGACATTTAAATACCAGAGCGGTTTGATCCGGCGAGTGAAAATACCGTAGCGTAGGGCAGCATCGTAGTCGTCAGTGGGATCTATATTTCCGTATTCGGCTAGTCCCTCGTTCAGCCAAGTTGGTACTTGGCTGATGGCTGGTCCAGCGGCTTCACTAACCAGCAGATGGGTAAATTCATGGGATACGGTTCCAGTAACTGTGGGATCAAACCCATGAACCAACAGCACACGCTCGTTGCCAAATGCCATTCCCTGGGTCTGTAAACCTTCACTGACCGCTTGAGAGCGGAAAGGCAACGCCGAAGACATATGTCTGTAATTGTTGTAGGAAACGATTCGTAGTGGTTCTGTTGGAGTGATGCCAAGTACAGGTAACATTTTTTCTAAGTTCTGTTTGGCGGCAGCTAGTACGGTTTCAGCGCGATCACGGACGTATTCACCGTAGTAATAAACAGTAATCAGATCTTCAACAACCGTTTCCCATTCGAATCTGTTGTCCTCGTATACAAATTCTTTTTCAACCGTGCGAACAACGGAACCGCCTTTGTCACGGATCTCAAACGAGAATTCGATCTTAGTTCCCGGCGGGTAATATTCTCCGCCTGAACCGCTCGGAAGGATTGTTTCGCCTTTGATATTTTCGCCAGGATGAAAGTCTATGGAGCGGTAGGCGCTTCGGCCTTTCTGATCCACCTTGCTGAAGAAAACACGGATATCATCTATCTGGTCAACACTATTGGCGACCACTGAAAACTTTATTCCGTCTGGAAATTGGCTCTCGGCTTTGGCTTCGACTACTTTGATATTACCTTCGTCGGCACGAGTAACGGTCGATGTCGAAAAAAGCAACCCGACAAGCAAAACCAAACCTGATATAAATACGAAATTTCGCAAGCGTCCCTCTAGAGCCAAGTTTACGTTAGTGCTACGCCATTGTCGATTGAACCGATTGTCACTACAAACAAATCGCTAGTTAAACTGAACAATAATTAATAGTCTTGACGGTGTTTTTCAATACCCCTAGAATCAGGGAGCAACCCGTACAGGCGTGTTCGCCTATCGGTTTATTCAGCAAAACTCCAATCTAGAGTGGTACAGATACATGCCAACCGTCGTAGGCCGGGTGACAGACCTAAACTTTGAACCCTTTTATATCGATATGGAACGCCGAGGAATCATCCTCCAAGATGTGAATCTAGTTGACATGCCCCAGGCGTTACGTGACGGGGTAGTCAACGCCGGGCCGGTGAGCCTAGTAGATAGCTTTGGTCTGGAAGATATTTGTGACCCAATAGCAGGTTTCTGCCTCTCAGCGTCCAACAAAGCCGGAAGCAACCTGCTTTATTCAAAGAAGCCTATTGAGGAACTCTCTGGTGGCACTGTAGCCGCTGCGACGGCCGACTCTACAACGCGCAAGCTTTATGAGGTGTTGTTGACTGAGAAATTTCAAGGTAATCCTGGTTCTTATGTAGAAATGGGAGAAGAACATGATGCTTTTGTGATTTCCGGCGATGACGCACTTCGGCGTCGTCGTGGCTCACGAGGTTATTCCCACCGTTACGACTTAGGCGAAGAGTGGCATAACATGACCAATCTTCCATTCATTTTTGCCCGCTGGATGGGACGGAAAGAAATGACTGGAGAGGAAACCCTTTTAGTGGAAGATACCCTTTACGTTGGACTGGAAGACGGGGTTGATAGCCTTTTCCACCTCTCTGAACCCAAAGACCATCTGCTGATGATGGCGAGGGATATTGTCGAATACATTATCGGTTATCGGTACTTTGTCGGATTATCCGAGCGGAAATCCATTGATCTCTTCAAAGACTACCTGGCTAAACTCCCCACCTAAAATGAGCCAATAATGGAGGTGTGATTCTGGTCAAAATAACCGAAGGCTGTTTCGAGACCACCGGACATACATCTTTCATTTGTGATTTTTCTCCGCCTCGTTCGGGCGATCAATCGGCTGTTGGCCAAGCTCAGATCGACGCTAATTTCATCTCGGTTGCCTACAATCCGGGTCGAACTGTCCGGACTAACTCAGCCTTTCTTGCCGCTGCTATCCAACATAACGGTAAAGACACCGTTTTCACTTTAGCTACCCGGGACATGAACAAACTGGCCACACAGTCGCTGTTGCTTGGCGCGCAGATGCTCGGTTTGCAGAACGTGGTGGTAGTACAGGGAGACCCATTTAGTGGGAATGACCAAGATAGGGTAGTGTCTGTACGCGACTACCGCCCCACGGGACTGATTGCAGACATTGTCAGGATGAACCAAGGCCAAGATTTCAGAGATGGAGACCTACGAACCCCGACCGACTTTTGCATAGGCGCGACTATCGATCTTGGCCGGCCTATAGAAGCAGAAGTTAAACTAGCGGTTCGTAAAGTCAGGGCCGGAGCAGAATTCTTAATTACTCAACCAATCTTCAACGTTGACCATGTGGGGCGTTACCGCGAGTCATACGGTTATCACGCCAACAAAGCCGGCACTCACCCCGTCTATTTTGGACTACAGATCCTAGAGAAAGACGGAGTGGTGTTCAGTTCAGTACCGGATCGAATCAAGGAAGAATTGAACGGAGGCCGCCCTGGCATCGACATCGCGCTAGAACTCTACCAGAAATTTCAAGAAGCCCGCCTGCATAATATTTACTTGATGCCACCTATCAAACGAGGTGGAGTTAGAGATTACGAAGCTGTAAAAGAATTCCTAAAAAGGGCTAAACGTATTTAAAAACCCACTAGAAAATCTAGTGGGTTTTTTTATGACTGTTGAAAGCTGTTAGCTACTATGGTGCCCAGGGGACCGGTGCCTCGCTGTTGTATTGATCGGTTACCACATCCACGACCGCCGGACGGCCCGAGGCGATGGCTTGCTCGATTGCGCTCTGGATATCTCCGGGCTTGGTGACTCGGATTCCAAAGGCCCCCATGGATTCCGCGACTTTGGAGAGATCAGTGTCGGTGAACTGCCACAGTTCCTCGGGTGAGCCACCCTCAATGTTGGCGTAGGCCCTCTCGTCGCCACGTTTATCTTGACTCAGAGCGCGGTTGTTATTGACTACTGTGACCACTGGAATGTTATTCCGTACCGCGGTCTCAAGCTCTCCAATGTGATACCAGAACCCACCATCTCCGCTGAAGCAGACTACTGGGCGATCGGGTATCGCGCATTTGGCTCCCATGGCTGCGGCTAAACCCCATCCCAGAGAACCGGCACAGCGAATGTAACCCTGTCCGGGTTCGTTCATGTCGACCATGGAACCAGTCCAGATACCAGCATGGCCGGTATCGGCCACCAGCATTCCGTCGGAAGGGAGCCAGGCAGATATCTCAGTGCAGAGACGCTGGGGGATGATTGGAACGGCTTCTGAGTTGGCCAGAGGAGCGACTTCGTCGCGCCATTCTTGGACCAATTGCTGAGCCCGGGTAACCCACGCTGAGCGGTCCCCAACGGGTTCTGAAGCTTCGATCAAACGACGGGTGCTGGCTTTGGCATCGCCTTGCATCGCGACCTGGGCTGAATAAGTACGTCCTAATTCTGATGGGTCAATGTCAATCTGAATCACCGGAGTTCCAATAGCCGGAACCTGCCATTCATTAGTCACCTGGCTACCGGTATGGCTTCCGATGTACAGGACTAAGTCGGCTTCGTAGACCACACGGTTGGCGCACCACCTGGAATATGAACCGACGACGCCGACCGCCAGTGGATGGTTGTCGGGGATCGTATTCTTTGCGTTGAGGGAAGTGGCTACTGGAATATTTAATAATTCTGCCAGTTCCAGTACCTCTTGTTTTGCTCCAGACGAGGTGACTCCGCCCCCGGCAACTATCACCGGACGCTGGGCGTTCGCCAGAACCTGCGCTGCTTGGCGCACCTTCTCTGGTTCGGGTTCCGGTCTGAAGGCAGGTCGCGCCGTGAAGGATTCTTCCAACAAAATCTCCAGGTCAGCTTCCCCGTCTTCTACCACGTTGCCGCTGATTCCTTGAAAGTCCAGATGGACGGGAGCGGGAGCACCAGTAGTTGCCTCCCGAAAGGCTTGCCTGAGTAGGCCAGGAAGGTCGTTTACTGAATCGACCTCTGCGCTAAATTTGGTGACCGAGGAAAAGGGTTTTGAGTGTTCGAGTTCCTGATAGGCGTTGCGGCTTTGTTGCAGGTTGGACTTGTGTCCTGTGAGGGCTAGAACCGGGGAGAGACCAAGGTATGCATCCTGCAGGCCCGCGGCCAGGTTTACTGCTCCAACAGATTGAGCCATACAGACTCCAACTTTGTTAGAGGCCCTCGCGTACCCGTCGGCCATGTAGGCAGCTGCCTTTTCGCCGTGGGTTACTACTCGTTTGATACCCACAATGTCCATCTCAGCCAGCGATTTTCGGAGTACCGCGGGCACGAAGAAAACGTGGGAAACGCCATATGCTTTAAGGGTATCGGCCAAGTATTTGGCCCCGGTCATCTTAGGCATGTTTATCCCTCTCGGACATCAAAAATCTGGAGTTACGTGTTGGGGTTACTAGATGCCCCGTTCTTCAAATACTTCTTTGGCGATGCGGACGGCGTTAGCGCCAACCGGCCAACCGGCATACATGGTGGTGTGTAGGATTATTTCACTGATCTCAGATTTGGTTACGCCGTTGTCCAATGCCCGGCCGATGTGCCCCCTTAGCTGGTCTGTTCGGTACAGCGCCACCAAGTTGGCAACTGTGATTAAGCTCCGATCTCGCTTGGAAAGCTCAGGGCGTTCCCAAACGTCGCCAAATAGCATTTCGGATGTTAGTTCGGCCAGCTTGGGGGAAACTTCTTGCATGACGTTGCGTGATGTACTCATTTTAGTCCTCTCTTTAGTCTTGTTTGATTATTTTTATGATTGGATCGGTGCAGGTATTCCGGGGCCCCAGTGGGTGCCAAATTCAGCCCGTTCAATACGTTGGCCGGTGAATGTGGATGCCTTTTGAGTGGCCAACCAAACCGCCGCATCGTTAATCGAATCGGGTTGCTCCATGGGAATGTGAGCGGTCCCAGGCCAGTCACCATGACGGTTCATCCAGGTATCCACCCGCCCAGGGCTCAAGACATTCACTGCGATATTGTGTTCTCTGACTTCTTCAGCAAGGCTGAGGTATGCTCGGTCCAACGCGGCCTTGCTCATCGAATAACCGACTCGGTTCTCACGGTAACCCGTTGACGCGCCGGAGGTTATGCAGAAGATGGAACCCCCACCCTTCTGTTCGATCATCTGGGGAAGGACATATTTGCAGAGGAGAATCGGACCGCGAATGTTAACGGCGAGGGCACGGTCTAATAGGTCCTCTTCCAGGTCTACTACCGGAGACTCACAATCGACCCCGGCGTTTGATACCACGATGTCAATGCGGCCAAAGTGTTTAATAGTACGTTCAGCCAGATTGTGTAAATCATCTGATTTTGTGACGTCGCAGGGAATCGGTAACGCTTCCCCACCAGCCTGGGCTATCTGTCGGGCCGTGTCGTTGATTGTTCCTGACCCATACTTGATGAATGGTGCATCGGGTGGCGGTTCGTTTTCAGTCCGAGATGCCACCACCACCTGTGCGCCGGCAGCGGCAAAAGCCAAGGACATGGCCCTTCCAATACCTCTGCTGGCACCGGTCACGATGGCTACCTTGTCTCGTAGTTCTCCTCTGGCAGCCATGCTAACTCCGTAAACTCGCGGGCAAACCTTTCCTTATAGGCCAATAGGTGTAGGCCAATGGGTTAAAGTTGGCTGCGAAATTATTAACTAAGTTTGAATTTCGGGAGAGTGATGTTGTCGTCTAGGACTTCAAAGATCACTTCCACGGCCATGCCGATTTTGATCTTCTCTGGTTGTGGGTCTTCAATGACCAGGTTACTTGGCATTCTCGGGCCTTCTTCCAACTCAACAATAACCGGCACATAAGGGGCTTTGTCGCGGAACGGAGGAGTTGGGCCCCGGTGAACAATTGAAAACGTGTGAATGATGCCCTTACCGCTGCTCTTGATCCAGTCGGTTTCCCGGGAAAAACACCCTGGGCAGATATCTCTAGGATAGAAATATGAGGAGTCACATGACTTGCAGTGACGCAGCCACAATTCTTCCTCTTTACATTTTTCCCAATAAAAATCAGATTCTGGCTGGGGCACAGGCGATGGAATCGGCGGTGAGGATTGCTGCTGTTGGGTCATGTCCCACTCCTGATCATCTTGTACATAACCTACTCTGAATCGATGCTATGAGAAGGCCACCAAAAGAATAAGGACAAAACCTATAGGCGTCAAGAACTTCTGCGGCTCATTCCGGACCTCAAGAGAACCAAATTAATAGATTGGTTAGAATGTTCCTTTGTTGCACCAGAGCTTGGCGTTTTAGTAATGTAGCCCGTAAACTCGTCTGCGGGTTTATACGGGTATTCAGTTGATACAGAAGGTCTAGTAAAAATGCGGATAGCGGTTATGGGAGCTGGCAGCACCGGAGGCTATTTTGGCGGTATGTTGGCTCGTGGAGGGAACGATGTCTCGCTCATCGCCAGAGGCGCGAATCTTGAGTCGATTCGGGCAAATGGTCTGAAAGTTGTCCGAGACGAAGAAGAATTCACCGTCCAGTGTACCGCCACCGATGACCCGTCAACAGTGGGTCCCGTGGAACTAGCCTTAATTTGCGTAAAGACCTATCAAAACGACATTGCTCTGTCTTCAATGGAACCTCTCGTTGGACCTGGAACTACTGTTTTATGTCTGCAAAACGGTATCGACAGTTATCTTTCCGCCGCCAAGAAACTTAGGGCTGGCTCGGTGCTACCTGGCGCAGCTTTCATAGAAGCAGGAATGCTGAAGCCAGGTACTATCCGGCAGACAGGCAGCCTAGTACGCATCATATTGGGTGAGACGAACGGCGAAGAGTCGGAACGTTGCCTGGCAATCCGAGATGTTTTTAACGCAACTGGAGTGCCGGCAGAAATTCTCACCGATATAACGGCGGGACTCTGGGGGAAATTTTTGTTCATAGCAACCATGGCAGGAGTTACGTCTTTAGCCAGGGCAACGTTAGCTGAGTTGATGCCACAATCGTACTGGCGAAAAGTGGTGGTGGCTTGCTTGGCGGAGATTGATGCAGTGGGCCGGGCCAGTGGAGTTTCTTTGCGACCGGACATGGTCGCCAATACCGTGAAATACATAGAGGATCATTTACCGGACCTGCAGGCATCTATGCATACAGACCTGATGGCCGGCCGCCCATTGGAGCTAGAAGCGTTGAACGGAGCGGTTATTCGAGCTGGAGCGGATTCCGGGGTTTCCACACCCATCAATGACGTGATCTACGCCATGCTGCACGGTTTGAAAGAAGGAACTAACTAATGGCCGTAATTGAACAACAAGAGACTCCAGATAGTCATGATTACGGGAAACTCACCAAATGGCACGATGGCCTGGTTTCGGGGTCCAGCGCTGATTTTCCTTTATGCGCCCTGTTTTTGGCATCGGGTGAAGACATACGGGCCCATAATATCTTCCGAGTCTACAGAACGTCTTTTGAGTCTCTTGGCGCTGGATTCCATGACTTGGTGATTTTTGGCCAGCATGGACTCTCGAGTACCTGCACGGAGCTGATTCCAGGCTTCGGCCTCGCAGATGTAACGATTCCTTCATTGGTGTTGATCAGCAGCGGTCAGGGAATCGTTCTTCATACTACTACTTTACCTTCCGGCGACTTAGACGCCGGAGTAGTAGAAAACGATGGCGATTATGTACCCTGGCGAGCGGCGTTGACAGCCATAGAGAAATACAAAACGGTCAAACCCCGACTTTCTTTGGCTGAAATCAAAGGGTTAAGCCGAGTGGAGTATCCGGAGCGGAATTTAATCGAAACCGTAGGTCAGATTAAAAAACAAGTCGAAAAGACCATTATCGTCTAGGACTAACAAGCTAGAGAGCCGCCGCAAAGACGACCCAAATGCCCCAAACAACCAGCAGTCCTCCGGTTGCTCGGGAAACTTTTTCTCCGCCTGGCACGACCTTTTCAGCAAGGACAAATGCGGCTAGAGCGGCTATCCACACCAGGTTCATAACACCTAGCACAAACAGCAAAGTCATAAGTATCCAACAGCAACCAAGACAGTATTTGCCGTGTACTAGGCCCATCTTTAATGCCCCGCCAGTACCCTCTTTCCAACCAGACATCAGGAAGCTCAACGGGCTGCGGCAGTGGGTCAGGCAGACATATTTTAAATGACTCCACTGGAAAATTCCGGCGATGACCAGTAGAGACCCGCCTAGGTAATCACTGGAACTTTCACCCATCATGGATGTCATGAGCGAAGCCTGATGCAAGCCCCAGTTGCCGAGAGTTGCGATTAAAGCGAACACGCCCCAGATAACGAGGTACCCCGATAGAAACACCCCGGTGGCAACAAAGGGTCTTGATTGCTCTTGTTTTCGGCGATTTACAGTGGCAAAGAGCAGAACCATGGGAGCAGCGCTGGGAACCATCATGGCCACCATCATTACGGCCCACATAACAAACATCAAGGAGAAGTCGACACCGGTCCATTCCCTTACATTGCTAGAGTCCATACTCATTGACATGTCCATGCCGGTATTACTCAGGGCCACGTAAACGGTGTAAACCCAGGCAATGGCCACCACGACAACCACTCCAACAATGACGATCATCCGGTCTCGTTTGATTAAAGATGCTATGTGGTCGGTAGTCTGCATGGTCTTTTGACTAATCTGTTTATTAATATTTTTACCGATTTTGACTTAGTCTGTCAGTTGTTATTTATTTTATTTGAAGCCATGATGGCCTTGAATTGAGGCTACGAAGAAGCTCGTAGAATCGTCCCTCAACTCGAAATGGGCAAACCAATAATATTTTACAGCTTGACCGTGTGTCCAGCGATGCTATAATTCCCGCGCAGGAGGTGCCCAATTGGAACCGTTTGATTTCGTATCACCTAGTAGCATAGAGGAAGCCGTTAAGACTTTGGCTTCCAAGGGAGACCAGGCCCGGATTATGGCCGGTGGGACAGACATGCTGGTGCAAATGCGCGCCGGACGCCGTACCGCTCCATTAGTTATAGACATCAAGGGCATACCGGAACTTAATGAACTTTCTTATGATGCCAGTAAAGGCCTCACCCTAGGTGCGGCCGTCCCTTGTTATGAAATTTACCAGAACAAGACTGTTGCTGACGCTTATCCCGGATTAATGGACTCTGCCTTACTGATTGGTGGAATTCAAATTCAGGGCCGAGCGAGCATTGGTGGAAACATCTGTAATGCAGCTCCCAGCGGTGATTCCATCCCGGCAGTCATCGCTCTGAGTGGCGTTTGTAACATCGCCGGACCCAATGGTACCCGGCAACTACCTGTCGAGGAAATGTGTACCGCTCCCGGGCGAAATGCCTTGGAAAACGGCGAACTTCTAGTTTCCGTTTCCTTCCCGGCGCCCCAAGCCAATTCCGGAGCCAGTTATCTACGTTTCATTCCTAGAAATGAAATGGACATCGCGGTTGCCGGAGTCGGAAGCAGTGTTCAGCTAGATGCATCGGGACAAAACTTCGTCTCAGCTCGCATCTCCCTGGCATCCGTTGCGCCAACCCCGGTCTTCGCTAAAGAAGCCGGTGACAGTCTGGCTGGCAAACCGGTTAACGAAGAAAACATCCAGGCCGCATCTGACCTTGCTCAGGCTGCAGCCAAACCCATTTCCGATATGCGCGGAACCGTACGCCAACGCACTCACCTTATTGGTGTGCTGACACGCCGCACTCTCAACAACGCCATCGAACGGGCCAAGGGAGGTTAATTATGGCTACAGTCACTCAAGTACAGACCACTTTGAACGGCGAGGTAATCAACTTTTTGTGTGAACCTCGTCAGAGCTTGCTAGAATGTCTACGAGACGTTCTCGGGATGACCGGAACAAAAGAGGGTTGCAACGACGGCAACTGCGGCGCCTGCACCGTCATCATGGATGGCAGGATCGTCAACTCTTGTCTAGTCCTCGGAGTAGAAGCCGCAGGTAGCGAGCTCACCACTATCGAGGGGATGGCTTCCCCAGAAGGGTTGCATCCGCTACAGCAATCGTTCTTAGAGAATGCAGCATTGCAATGCGGCATCTGCACGCCTGGATTCCTACTGGCGTCGAAAGGCCTGTTGGATCAGGAGCCGGATGCCGACGAAGGCCGGATTCGGCACTGGTTAGCTGGGAATCTCTGTCGTTGCACCGGTTACGACAAGATTGTCCGCGCCGTGCTACAGGTAAGTAAGGCCAAATAACTGGCCTTGATCAACGGCATTCAACCGGAGTTTCTCTAAAATTAGGAACTCCGGTTTTAATTTATATAGGGGTAACGAAATGACCTCAAATCAAGTTCTTTCAGAAGTGGAATATAATGTCGTCGGCAAACGCCCGGTACGCCCAGATGGCGTGGATAAAGTAACCGGACGAGCCCGATACGGAGACGACACTAACCTGACCGGGACGTTGCAGGCCAAGGTGCTACGCAGCCCACATCCCCACGCTCGGATCAAATCCATTGACACCAGCAAGGCAGAAGCCTTCCCCGGAGTGAAGGCGGTCATCACGGCTAAGGACCTGCCGTTTGGTTCGCTCTCCAAAGACGAGTTGGGCGGCGATTACACGGCTCTTAAATTCGCATCAGACCACATGATGGCCAGTGACAAGGTGCTATTCAAAGGACATCCGGTTGCTGCTGTTGCCGCTGTGAACGGTCACGTGGCCCAATCCGCCATGGGTCTGATTGAAGTTGAGTATGAAGTCTTGGACTCGATTGTCGACGTTCGAGAGGCCATGAAACCTGGAGCAACATTGCTTCATGACGAGCTACGAACTAACGACATGGGTGAGACTTCGGACAAACCCAGTAACATCGCCACTCACATGAGCTATGAAACTGGCGACCTGGCCAAGGGATTCGCCGACGCTGACCTGGTGATGGAAAAAGAATTCACCACTGCAACCGTCCATCAGGGTTACATCGAACCGCACAATACCACCGCATTTTGGAACTCGGACGGACAATTAAACATCTGGACCAGCACACAGGGCTCGTTCCAGGTCCGGGCCACTGTCTCCAATATCCTTCGATTGCCAGTTTCCCAGGTCAAAGTAACTCCAATGGAGATTGGCGGCGGATTCGGCGGCAAGATTACCGCGTACTTGGATGCTATATGCGCCGTTCTTTCCAAGAAAACAGGCACTCCGGTCAAAGCACTGATGTCCAGAACTGAGGTGTTTGAGGCTTCGGGTCCGGCCCCAGCATCTTGGATGCGGGTCAAGATTGGCGTCAAGAATAACGGAAAGATGACTGCTGTAGAAACAGCGATGGCCATGGATGCCGGCGCGTATCCCGGATCACCAGTTATGCAGGCAATCGTGTGCGCCTTTGCCTGTTACGACGTAGAAAACGGAAAGGTTGACGGATATGACGTGGTGGTTAATAAACCCAAGTCCGCGGCCTACCGAGCTCCGGGTGCACCCCAAGCTGCATTTGCCGTAGAGTCCCTCATCGATGAAATTTGTCGCGAGCTGAAACTTGACCCTATTGACTTCCGTCTGCTAAACGCAGCCAAGGAGGGCACCCGTAGAATTGAGGGCTTGGTCGCACGCAAAATAGGCCTGGTTGAGTGCCTTGAAGCCGCCCGTGACCACGATCACTACAAGTCCAAGATTGAAAAAGGGACCGGTAGGGGTGTGGCCTGCGGATACTGGCCGAACCGAGGCTTCCAGTCCAGCGTGGTGATGACAGTCAACTATGACGGCGTCGTAAGCCTAATCATGGGGTCGGTCGACATCGGCGGTACGAGGGCTTCCATCGCCCAACAGGCGGCAGAGACGCTAGGCATAGCCTATGAGGACGTGAAACCGGCGGTAGTGGATACCGATTCCATCGGCTACACGTTCATCACGGGCGGTAGCCGAACATCCTTCGCCACCGGTTTAGCAGCCATCAGTGCAGCCGAGGATGTTAAGCAACAGATGATTTCGAGGGCCGCCAAGATCTGGGACGCCTCTGAAGATGACATTGAATTTGTGGCCGGTATGATTAGTCACAAGTCTGATGAAGCGCTGAAGCTTTCATTCAAAGACTTGGCCCGACAAACTGCCTCTACTGGCGGTTCCATCTCTGGTCGATCCAGCGTTGATCCGACCGGAGAGGGCAACGGGCACGCGGTACACATCGCCGATGTTGTGGTTGACCAGGAAACTGGTAAGACTGACGTAACCAGATTCACTGCTATACAGGACGCTGGAAAAGCGGTCCATCCCAGCTATGTCGAAGGCCAGATGCAGGGTGGAGCGGTTCAGGGCATTGGCTGGGCGCTAAACGAAGAATATTTCTTCGATGACACCGGTAAAATGCTGAACTCCAGCTTCTTGGACTATCGGATGCCAACAGCTCTTGATCTTCCGATGATTGACACAGTCATCGTGGAAGTAGCCAATCCCGGTCATCCCTACGGTGTACGCGGTGTTGGTGAGGCCTCGATCTGTCCTCCAATGGCTGCTGTGGCCAACGCAGTGACCGGAGCAACAGGACACCGGATTCTTAGTTTGCCAATTACTCCCGGCAAAATCTTGGAAGCTGGGTGGGAAAACGGAAAGAGCTAACTTAGCCACTTATCAGGGATTCAAGGCCGACCATCTGCACGTAAAACTGTGGACGGTCGGCCTTTTTGCTTTCTGTTTAGGGTTGACAAGCTGAACGCCATGTCAGAACCTGAAGTTAGCGGAACTAACTGAATCTTCGCAACTGAAAATTGATAAGGAGCTTGGCAATTGTCCACAATATTTATTCCTACAATGCTCCAAAAACTCACTTCTGGTGCCAAGAGCATAGAGATGAAAGCTAGTAATGTTCGCCAAGTTGTCGAGCAGCTGGAAGAGTTATACCCCAGCATCAAAGGCCGACTTGTAGAAAACGACGAGATGCAAGAGGGTCTGGCAGTGGTCGTCGATGGTGATGTCGCTATTATGGGTCTGCTAACAAAAGTCTCTGAAAACAGTGAAGTCCATTTTGTCCCAGCAATCGGCGGGGGCGAGTAACAGATCATTTTTGTTTCGAGGCGAGCAGTCAGTCGCATTGACTGTCTTGAAACGTGGCAACTACAATTGTCTACTGTGTCTATTGGCCGCCCTGGACTAATGTGGCCTGACTAAAGGATTTATTGATATGAACGCGAAATCCCGGGTTGAAACCCCGGTTTCGGCTGGAGGCGTGGTCTACCAGATGAATGCCGGCAGGTTGGAGACGGTGTTATGTGGCCGTAGCCAACCAGTCCGCTGGAGTTTGGCCAAAGGTACCCCCGACCCTGGGGAAACTCTGGAAGAGACGGCTCTTCGAGAAGTCAGAGAAGAGACCGGTCTTGAAGTTGAAATCGAAGCCGCTTTGGGTAGCATTGAGTATTGGTTTGCTGACCGCGAAAAAGATGTGCGCTACCACAAGACCGTGCATTTTTATCTGATGATTCCCATAGGCGGTGCCACTGACCAACACGATCCGGAATTTGATGTCGTCCAGTGGTTCGATGCCAAACAAGCTGTTAATACTCTGGCCCATGCCAATGAGGCGAATGTCTTACAAAGAGCTCTGGACATGATTTCCAAGAAGGATAACAGCAGTTCTGCAGAGAGGGCTTAAGTAGATGGCCGACACCGAGGACGCCCCTTATTCAAGACTAGAAGGCGCCAGAATTGTATTAAGAGACAAACTGTTTCAGGACGCTGAAAACGACTACCGATGGCGAAGCGACCCGGAGCTAGCTCGACTAGATGCTGCTATTCCGCTGACCATGTCTTTTGAACGCTATCTTAAGTTGTTCGAAGACCAGTTGAAGTACCCCACTCCTGGATCTCATCACTACTCCATTGACACCCTAGCTGGACTATTCATTGGCAACTGTATGTATTACGATCTCGATACTGTTAACCGAGAAGCTGAATTAGGAATCGTGATTGGCGACCGTGATTACTGGAGCGACGGCTACGGGTACGATGCCGTTACCACGCTCCTTGATCACATGTTTAACGCCCGTAACCTAAAAAGGGTTTATTTGCACACGTTGGAATGGAACGATCGGGCACAGAAGAGTTTTTCAAAGAGCGGCTTCAACGCCGTAAAACCAGTCCGTAGAATGGCGCATGATTTTCTTCTGATGGATGTACTGCGTGAGGATTGGTTTGCCACTGCAGATGAACGTTTGGCTGCCCGATTCAAATCGTCAGGTGGAGACGCTCCTCTCAGATAGAATACGGCTGATTAATCCAAGGTTAAGAAACGGCGGTAACAGCATCGGCTAGATTGACTGCCCCAGTGTAGATAGCCCGGCCTACAATAACTCCTTCAACTCCAGTCGACACCAATCGTTGTACGTGTTCAACTGACGCAACACCGCCCGACGCCTGAATCGCTAACCCGGTTTCGTTAACTAGTCTCTCGTTGATTTTGAAATCCGGACCCGTAAGCGCACCATCTCGGGCTATGTCAGTGTATAGCAGCCTAACCACCCCTATTGAGGCCATCTGTTCGGCCAATTCAAACACCGTGGTTGTGCTGGCCTCTTTCCACCCTTGCAGCGCTACCAAGCCGTCTTTTGCATCCACAGAGACTACCACTCGCTCGTTCCCGTGCCTATGGCAGACCTCTCTGACCATATCCGGGTCTCTGACCGCTGCAGTACCAATGACAACGCGGTCTACACCAGCCGCTAACCAGGCTTCGGCGGCGGCCAGGTCGCGGATGCCACCACCGACCTGTACAGGGATGCTCAAAGAATTGACTATGGATGCAATTATGGTCAAATGGACTGGTTTCCCTTGAATTGCACCGTCGAGGTCAACTACGTGCAGTCGGTGCCCGCCTTGTTCCTCCCAAGCTAAAGCTGTCGCCAGTGGATCGTCAGAAAAGACGGTTTCCTTTTCGAAGTCGCCCTGAAACAAACGCACACAGCGTCCGTCTTTTAAATCAATTGCGGGAATTACTTCCATGTGTCATCCATGATGAGTCTCGAGCTAATTAGTGTTGATAGTCGGGGAGTTAAGTCGCAGCCAAACCGATAAAATTCTTATAGAACTTTAACCCTGCAGGTCCGCTCTTCTCTGGATGAAACTGGGTGGCAATCAAATTCTCTTTGGCGTAGATGCTGCAGAATGGTATTCCGTATTCGGTGGTTCCGCTTACGCTGGCCTGGTCTTCAGGGGCCACGTAATAGCTGTGCACAAAGTAAAAGTAACTGTCCTGAGGAATGCCTGCTAAAACGGCGTGCTGGTTGTTGAATCGGACGTTGTTCCAACCCATGTGGGGCACTTTCAAACTCGATGGCAGATGTTTGGCGCTTCCTTTAACCACACCCAAGCATGGCTCGTCACCTTCTTCGGTGCGATCCATCAACAATTGCAAGCCCAGGCAGACTCCTAAAAAAGGACGTCCGGAAGCGATAAAATCCTGAATTGGGTCCACGAGGTTTCGTTGGTTTAATGCGTCCATGGCTGCCGGTCCGGAACCTACACCTGGTAGAACCATGGCATCCGCGTCGGCAAATTCCGACGCATCGCCTGTTACTAAAGGGGCAACGCCTTGAGATTCCAGCGCCCGCGACACGCTTCGTAGGTTTCCGGATTGGTAATCAATAACCACCATTTTCATAGTTATCTGTTCTCTAACTCTGAGTGGCTAAGTTGCCCTTTCTATGGGGATTTCCCGGTCTTCATACCGGGCTAGGACGAACAGCAAGTCTCCAAGGCGGTTTAGGTAGCTCATAATCAGGCCGTTTGTGAGGACGTCAGCCTCGGCCATGGCTACCACACGGCGCTCTGCTGTGCGGATTACGCAACGAGCTAGGTCAATGGCAGCCGATGCCTGGGATCCACCGGGCAATATGAATACAGTGGGCATTTGAAATTCTTCTTCCAGTGAGTCGATGGCGTCTTCCAACGATTGGACCATCTCCTGGGTAACTGGTTTGAAATGCTGCTGAAACAATTCATATTTACTTGGATCTGTAGCCAACTCAGCAGCAATGGTAAATAACTCACGCTGCAAATCACGCAATAAATCGTTCACTTTGGGGTCGTTGGTCATGGCCCGAGCTAAACCCATAACAGATACGGCCTCATCGGTGATTCCGTAGGCCTCTGTGTTAAGGCCGTTCTTGGAGACTCGCCCCCCGTATAGGAGGCTAGTCTCGCCAGCATCGCCGAATTTGGTGTAAACCTTTTTTCTAAAATCTCCGGATGTTTCTTTGGGTGTTTCTGATGAAGAAGAAGACACGCACGGCACCTACAAATTACGAATTCAATTAAGTTGCCATTGTCAGATAATAGGCGTGGTCGACCCAAAATCATGATGCGGCGGCAGGTCGGATTGTAGCATAGGCAAAGATTGATGACACCATCGGATTGACAGCGCAGCGATTGTTAGTTCTTCGACCGAAAGATTACAGTTGCTAATCGAAAGTTGCTAAGTAACGCCTAAGCAAATTGGGTTTGTGAGATTTAAAATTCGCGTGCTCCGAAAACGCGAGTTTGTAAAGCGGTTGATAGTAGTAAAGATCCAACAACTGTTAGCAAAAGACTCTGGTATGTTGTAACG
>Ga0209034_10000675_pt1 | contig 16904 bp, 10 predicted proteins | sample MarorgKNORR_S2LV_2_FD_188219 | JGI IMG/M metagenome (GOLD analysis project Ga0209034, IMG submission 188219) | Marine microbial communities from the Southern Atlantic Ocean, analyzing organic carbon cycling - 250m_A/KNORR_S2/LV (SPAdes) (version 2) | ecosystem: Environmental > Aquatic > Marine...
CACCGAACAGCTCACCCACCCGGGAGATCCAGAGGATCAGATCGCCACGTCTGCGCGGTTGCTAGGTTCGCACGATTGGCGGACGGGTGCAATACGTGGTCTGGCCTTCAACGTTTCGGCGGTGAAATCAGGTCTGCCGCGGTACCGTCAGTGGATCCCCGCAGGAGGTGCAGGTCATCATCTTGCCCTGTCGCTGGACACTGACCTTGAACCGTTTGCCGCAGCGGCAACTGAAACGAATGGCCCCCTCGTCCTTGGACTTGTCACGATGGGCCCGTCGGAACGCCGCCTGGCTGATGGACGTGATCGATTCGAGCAACACGGATTCGCGGATGGGCTTGGACAGGTAGCCGTCGGCCCCGGCCTTGGCCGCGAGATTGCGGGATGACTCGAGATCGATAGCCGAGAGCACCAGGACGGGAACCGTATCGCGCTGGGCCTTCAGGCGTTCGCAGATCTCGAAACCGCTTTCGCCGGGAAGGATCAGGTCCAGCAGCACGATGTCGGGCTTGTACATCGCGAACGTTGAGTGGGCCTGTCCCCCATCGGTTGCGACGCGAACCATGTAGCCGTTGCGTTCGAGCATCGCCTTGAGAAATTCACAGGTCTCGGGCTTGTCTTCGACGACCAGGATATTCTGCGTGATGGCTCCGCGATCGTCTCCGGTATCCACCACGTAGCCAACACCGCGTGACATGCTCTACCTCCTGGGACCGCTTTCGGAGACGTCGCGACAGCTTCCCGAACAAACCGGGGCAGCAGCGTGAGCGATCTCTCATGGCACACTGGCCGAATGCAGCAGCCGCATTCTAGCTCAATGTGCAGGTGTGGGGATACATGATCTTGTGGCTCGATCAGCCCGGTCGGTTTGACGATATAGTCAGTGGGTCAGCGGTCTGGTACTCTGACCGTAGAAGGCGAAACAGACGGGAGGAACGGCCGGCAATGTGGTCTCTGGAAGGCGACGCGGGGCGGATGTGTGACCGGCTGGATCGTCGAGAGATGATCCGGGTGGGAGGTCTCTCCAGCCTGGGACTCTCGCTGCCCGGTCTGCTCGCTTCGACCGCCCGCGGTGCCAGCGAGAACACGGATCCGACCTTCGGTCGGGCCAAGAGCGTGATCTATGTCTGGTTGCAGGGCGGGCCGCCCCAGCACGAGACCTTCGACCCCAAGCCACTGGCTCCCTCGGGCGTCCGCGGCGAGTTCTCGCCGATCCAGACCAATATTCCCGGCGTGAACTTCTGCGAACTGTTGCCGCGAACGGCGCGGATTGCCGACAAGCTGGCCGTCGTTCGCTCGATGGTCACCAACAACAACATCCATTCCATCAGTGGGTATGAGGTCCTGACCGGCTACAAGTACCAGGGGGCCAACGCCCGTCGGATCAGTCCGGAAGACTGGCCCTGGTTCGGGTCCCTGGTCAAGCAACTCAAGCCCAGCGAAAAACTGCCGCCGCTGACGACGGTCTGGCTCCCCCAGGTTATCCGGCTCAACGAGAACGTCACTCCTGCCGGACAGACTGCCGGCTTCCTGGGCCGTCGCTGGGACCCCGACCGGTTCAACGTGAACCCGATGGAGCCCGGGGACGGAGTGCCCGGGCTGCAACTGGAGGATGTGCCCACGCTGCGGTTGAAGAACCGGGTCGGGCTGCTGGAGCAGGTCGATCGTCATTTTGCCGAGATCGGGCGCGGCCGTGAACCGAAGTTGTTCGGGACGTACCAGGACCAGGCCTTCGACATTCTTATCAACGGGCGTGTTCGCAGCGCCTTTGATGTCAGCGGTGAGCCCGAGACGCTCAGGCGGCGTTACGGGATGTCGAACTGGAACCAACTGCTGTTGATGTCTCGACGGCTGGTCGAAGCAGGCGTGCGGCTTGTGCACGTCAACTGGGTCCGGGAGCCAGGTGATTCGGCTGTCGACAACCCGATGTGGGACACTCATGCCCAGAACGCTGATCGACTTGAGGACGTCCTGTGTCCGAAGTTCGACGTTGGATTCACGGCACTGATCGAAGACCTGGAAACGCGTGGATTGCTCGATGAGACCCTGGTGGTGGCGATCGGCGAGTTCGGTCGCACGCCGAAGATCAACCCGTTGGGCGGACGCGATCACTGGGGGTCGGTTTTCAGTTTTGCCATGGCCGGTGCCGGCATTTCCCCGGGACAGGTTTATGGTGCCAGCGATCGCCAGGGGGCCTATTCGGCTCGTGACCGAGTGACGCCGGCCGACCTGACTGCGACGATCTTTCACCTGTTGGGCATCGACCCGAGCGGTGCCTTTCACGATCCGCTGGGCCGTGAACTGCAATTGACCAAGGGAGAGCCGATTCGCGAGTTGCTGGGGACGCGAGCGGCGACGGATGTCCGAGTGGTTCCCGGCGGATCGCTCGACCGGGTCAAGCCCTTTGACGGTCGCAAGTTGAACCAGCGAGGCTTTGGCAAGGGAGCCGTGATCGAGGCCGCTGGTTTTGGATCACGGCCCAAGGGGTGGCGAGCGAAGCCCCTGTTGCCGGCCGACGCGTCCTCGGGATTCGGTGCCTGGCATGTTCCCGGCAGCGAGACGGTGCGGTTGGGCTTTGCGGCTGCCGGGACACGCGCCACCGGGACGGTGTTCCTGGGACAGGAAATGATCAATCCGCGAGCCGGAAATTACCGGGCGAAGATCCGGTTACGCGGACATGGTCCGATCGCAAAACTGGCCACCGCGAAACTGGAATTCTGCCGGTATACGAGTCTGGTCAAGGATCCATCCCAGAGGCAGCCGCTGGTGGCCCACGAATTGACGGCCGAAGCGTTGCAGGATGACAAATTCGTGACGCTGGAGTTTTCGGCGAGGTTGGACAGCAGCAAGCCCGGGGCCAACTTTTCGATTGGTCGAGGTCTCGGGGTGGTTGTCACGTTGTCACCCCGCGACGTTGCCAAGAAGCTGGTTGGCGAAACGGCGTGGCTCGAGATTGCCGACATCGAGGTGGTTTTCACCGGACGGACGATCAACGAAAACGTGACCGTGTAACGTCGGCGATGCCGATACTGGGTAAGAGGGGCCAAGACGAGGGTTGTGGACGGGCCGCTTCGAGACCGATGGCGGAGGCAGGAACGGGATGCCGCTCAAGGGTGCCGAACGAACTGAAGAGGCGGCAATCAACTTGACGCCGATGATCGACATCGTCTTCCTGTTGGTCATCTTCTTCATGGTCGGGGCCCGTTTCACTGAACAGGAACGGCAGTACGACATCCAACTGCCCAGTTCGGCCGAAGTCCAACCTCTGACCGGCACACCCGATCCCTTGCTGATCAATGTCCGCCGGGACGGAACGATTCTGCTGGGCAGCCAGGCGGTGTCGCTGACGGAGCTGGAAGAGCAGTTGGTGGAGGCGAAGAAGAACTTCGAGGACCAGGCGGTTGTGGTTCGGGGCGAGGGCGAGGGACTGTACCAGCCGGTGATTGATGTGCTGGGCGTCTGCCACCGGTCACAGGTGACCAGGATCTCACTGGCCTACAAGTTCGATCAGGAGGGCAGGTGATGGTGTTGGCCGTCGCGGATGCCGCCCAACAAATCGGCAGCCTGCTGGGGATCTCGCCCGACTTCGTGGCGAAGGTTCTCTGGGGTTGCCTGCTGGCGGGCCTGTTCTGCGCTACGCTTCACCTGTTCACGATGCTGGTGACCCGCTGGGGAGACAATGATCCCAGCCGAAAGTCGCTGGTCTTTTCGGTCCTGGTCCACGTCTCGTGCGCGATGGGCCTGGTGGTGATTTCGCCGCCGCCGGCGATCCCTGACGTACAACAGCCGGCGGTCGAAGTGGATGTCCAGCACGAGTTGGTCGAGGCCGACGAGCCGGTTCCCGAACCGGATCCGGGGAACACGCCCGTCTGGCAGCAGGTGCCCAGGACCGAGCCGCAACCGGTTGACCGGATTCCGCCGACACCGCCCGAACTCGAAGAACTGACGACTCCCGAACGGGAGTCCGAGGAGACCGATCGGGTCGAGCCCGAGTTGAAGGATGTGGCCCAGGTGCCCGATGAGCCCGAGGCGCGGCCTGAGCCGATCGAGTTGGCCGAGCGGGGGCGGCGACAACGTGCTGACATTCCGTTTCGCGTTGATGACCCGACGGCCGAGGCCCGGCAGGAAGTCAGCGTGCCGACGAGCCGACTGAAACGTACGAAAGGGCAGGCAGGATTACAGGAGAACGTGACGATTGACCGGGCTCCGACCCGTGGCAGTGTTGAGAGGCCGAGCCTGGATCCGTCGAGGCTCTCACGGCCCATGGGTCTCGAGAGTCCTCCGATCCCGTCCTCCGGTGTCACGATCAAGCGGGCCACCCCCGGTGACACGATCCGGCGGCGCGAGGGTCCCGTGGCTGGGTCGGCCGATCTCGACGTGGCCGGAGCTGATACCGCCGAGACCACTCCTGGTGCCGCTGCTGGTTCGCCCTCGTCCCGGCGGTTCACTCGCATCAAGCGGCGCCGAGCCGGTGGTCGGGCCGACGGTGTGCCAACGCGGCAGGCGCCTGGCCGGATCGCACGCACGCCAATGCCACGCCCGGGTCCCACACGTTCGGTCCGCGATGGAATCGCCAGCCGGTTGCCGGTGCCCGGACCGCGGCCCAACGTGTCGCGGCCGGGGCTGACGACAACGCCGCGGCGGCGTGAGTTGAGTCTGCCGGCGACGTATCGACTGAGAACCCTGACACAAAGACGGCTGGCGGCGCAGAAGTTTGGCGGGACCGACGCGTCCGAGCGTGCGGTCGAGGCCAGCCTGGTGTGGTTGTCGCGTCACCAGCACCGGGACGGCTACTGGGATTCGGACGGCTTCGCGATTCTCTGCCCGAGTGGCCAGAAGTGCCAGGACCCCGGTGGTCGCGGGTTGCACGGTGACCCCAAACGGCCCGAGGCGGATCGGCGGGCCGGGCTGCATGCCGATGCGGGGATCACGGCGTTGTCGCTGCTGGCGTTCCTGGGGGCGGGGTATACCCACGAGGAAGGCCCGCATGCCGAACAGATCACACGTGCGATCGACTGGTTGATCGGCCAGCAGCGGTTCGATGGTTTCCTGGGCAGCCGGGCGACCCGTTATGCCCAGAACTACTGTCACGCGATGGCGACGTACGCGTTGGCCGAGGCCTACGGGATGCAGTCAGACAAGACGCAGAACGCCCGGCTGAAGAAGGCCGTCCTGCGGGCGGTGGCTTACATCATTGCGCAGCAGCATCCCATGACCGGTGGCTGGCGTTACGTGAAGGGCCAGGAGGGCGACATGAGCATGTTCGGTTGGCAGTTGATGGCGCTGAAGAGTGCCGAGATTGCCGGCCTGCGTGTGCCCGAACGATCCAAGGACCTGATGTTTCACTTCGTCAACAGTCGCAGCCGGGGGCAGTTCAAGGGGCTGGCGTCGTATCGTCCCGAGGACGAGGTCACTCCGACGATGACCGCCGAGGCGCTGTTCTCGAAACAGATGCTCGGCATCGCCCGGGACCATCCGGCCAGCACGCAAGCGGTGAAGTATCTCTCGGGCAACAAGCCCAAGCTGTCGGCCACGAACCTCTATTACTGGTACTACGGCACGCTGGCGATGTACCAGTACGGTGGTGAGCCGTGGCAGAAGTGGAATGGCAGTCTGAGGAATCTGCTGGTGGCGACCCAGCGGCAGGACGGACACGCCAAGGGCAGTTGGGACCCGCGGGGTCCCTGGGGCACCTATGGCGGCCGGATTTACGCGACGGCGCTCAGTACGCTGTGCCTGGAAGTCTATTACCGCTTCCTGCCGCTGTACCAGTTGAAGGAACGGGCCAACGCGGCGGAGGAGCGGTAGGTGGTCACCGGTGATCGCCAAGTGGACGTCTCGTCGTCCAGAAACTAAACTGGCCCGCCGTTGCCGGATGGCGACCCGCGGTCCCTTAGCTCAGTCCGGTTAGAGCGCTCGGTTCACATCCGAGAGGTCACTGGTTCAAATCCAGTAGGGACCACTGAGCCCGAAACGGCCCTCTCGCCCCGGGCCGCACTTTCACGCAAAGCCTTGCAATCAGCAGGTTTGCCGGGATTGGCCATTTCCGGCTGCGACCCCGTGCGAGGCAAAACGGCAGGTTGCTGCAGCGCTTTTTGCAGCGCGCTGGGCTTGGTCAACGATCGGCGGCTTTTTTCAGTGTCGCTACGAAATCACGAATGCGTTTGCTTTCGATGCGCGGAGATCGCCAAGCAGGCCAGGTCGGCGATTCCTTTTGCACTTCGCGGAACATCTGTCTCAGCTTTGCCGACATCTCAGCCAGACGTTTCGGTTCACTTTCTGCTCGGTCAGTCGTTTCGCCAATGTCGTCATCCAGATTGTAGAGTTCGAACGTGTCCAACTTGGCGGACTTGATCAGGCGCTGGTCAGCGGCACGGATGTCTGCATATGGTTCAATTCTCCGCCCAGTCAGGGTGGCGAGGATCTTCCATGAACCGATGCGCATCGCCACCTTTGGCCGGTTTTCGACTTCACGTGACTGGTGAAAATGCCAATAGAGAGGCGTTGTTCGCCGAATGGGTTTGTTCGACAGCAGCGGAAGAAAACTCGTTCCGTCAATCGCCCGGTCTTTGGGTGGATCAATGCCCACGATCTCACACAACGTTGGCAGAACGTCCACGCCGCTCAGGGGAACATTGCTGACGGTCCCCGGTGTGACGTGACCGGGCCAGCGAATCATTCCTGGTACGCGAATCCCACCTTCGTAGACGACGCCCTTCTTGCCGCGCAACGGTCCCGCCGAACCGTGAGGGTGCGATTTGATGATGGCTGGGCCGTTGTCGCTGGTGAAGAAAACCATGGTGTTCTGGCTGAGATTCTGTTCATCGAGCGTCTTCATCAGTCGGCCAAATGCGTCGTCCATTTGTGTCACGTTGCCATGATGCGCCGCCAGAGACGAGATGTCGGGTTGGAAGCGGCTCCGCTGGCCTTTGTCGGAATAGCGTTTGGTGAAGCGAGGGGCGCTGGCGATTGGATCGTGCGGCTCGTGATAGTTGACGAACAGAAAGAACGGCTTCTCCTTGTCGCGGAGCTTGGTCAACCAGGCGACAGCTTCATCGGTTACCAATTGTGCGGAGAATCCTTTCAGCTTGCCGACCGGCTTGCCGTTGCGCACGAAGTTGTCCGGATTCTCGTGAGACGGTAGAGCGTTATTCTGCGTTGCGAACCAATGGTCGAAACCATGGTCCGAGGGTTGTGGCTGGCCCGGCAGGTTGAAACGTCCATTCAGATGCCACTTCCCCGAGAGGCACGTGGCATAGCCGGCTTGCCGAAGCAGTGTCGCCACGGTGATCTCGCGCTTGCGGACATGCATCGGGGACAGCATCGGAATCCAACTGTGGATGCCAACGCGCATCGGCGTGCGACCGGTCATCATTCCCGTTCGAGAAGGAGAGCAGTTCGGATGAGCGGCGTAGCAACTCGTCAGTTTCAGGCTCTCTTCAGCGAAACGATCCACGTGGGGCGTCTGGATGACTTTGTGCCCGTAGCAGGCCAGGTCTCCATATCCGAGATCATCGCAAAGGACGATCACAAAGTTTGGCCGTTGTTGGAGTGAGTTTTTCGGCGTTGCCTTCGCCGACGCAATCTCACCGGAGAATCCCTCCAGCGAAGCAGACAGAGCAAACGCGGCGGTGATACCGACAGTACAGATCCGTCGAAATGCCAGTGCGTTCATACCGCCCCTCGATAGTTGGAGTCGTCTCGAATCCGCGTCTCTCGACAATGTGCATTGTCGTTACCGAAACTCAGCGCTTCGCTTGACGCTTTGCTTGAGCCCGGCATGACGTTGTTTCATGACTTTCTGGACCGTCTCGGGAAGAACCGCAGTCCCGTAATCCTTGTTCTTCTCGTAAGGCTGAATCAAGACCGCTGACCAGCGGGTCGCCGGTGCGTGAATGACCAACCCGCTGGCAAGCTCTTCAGCGGAGAGCGCCGTCTGGCCATTCGGATTGGCGAATGCCCGGTTCTGTTCGGGTTCCCAGAGGACGTATCGCTTGTTGGCGTCGAGGTCGAGCACCTTGAGCTTGATGAAGCAATCACCGAAATGCCAGTTGTTGCCGAGCACGATCAGCCGAGAGCCGTCTCGTTCGTACTCGAAGCTGAAGAGATACTCGGGCTTGCCCCAGGTTCCGCCCATTTGATGGGAGTCGGGCGTGACCGTCTCGGGGATCGTTTGAGGAAACGGGCTGACCGGGATCACGGTGTGTTTCGTCTGCGTCTTGCCTCGAAGCAAGTAGTCCTCCCACCGTGCAATGCGCGTGTTGACGCGGGCCATTTCCGATGCGTATCGACCATCCCAGATGGTCCACTCGGCGTAGTTGATGGCCACGTTGCAACCGGCCATCACGCTTCCCAGGTGTCGCCATGCCAAGTCCTCTGGCACAAAGTAGCCGGCGCGGCCGCCGGTTTGAGCATGGCCGTAAACACAACTCACCAGCGACTTGCGGTTGGTACCGAGTTGCTGATCACAATAGCGCCTGAGCCATCCTGCACGAGCGACGAGGTACCAACCCATGCGATCGTTGTAGGGATATCTCGAATCCGATTTCGGGACGTGGTGATAACTCCAGGTTTGAAAGACCGCCGGTAAGTCACCACCGCTAAGCATCTGAAACGAAACGTCCTTGAAGGAGTCGTATTTGAGGTAGTTGTCCTGCGGCGCGCACAGCGTGAACCAGGCATCTCGTCCAGCTTTTTTTCCCGCGTTGTGGATCGTCTCCGAGTAGAGCTTCGCGCACTGGACGAGTTCCCAGTTGCGGAAAGCGTTCCATTTCTCGCGATGCTTCTTGACGAGATCATCCAGCCAGAGCCGTTTCACTTCCTCGGCGTGCAGCCCGGAGTGCTTGATGAACTCCCGACGAGTCTGCTCGGAGTAGTCCCACTCGCTGAGCAATGTCTGAGGTTCCCAGTTTGCCCAGAGGCCGTCGTATTTTCCCTGGGCGATACTGCGAACCATCTCATCGAGAACGTACTTTTGAATCCACTCGTGGCGGCGATAGATGGCCCATGGAGCGACGTGAGGTCGCCGTTGGCCGTTCTTTCCGATCGCTCGGATTTCTTCCGGCGGACCGGGATCGCGATCGACGCGGAAGCCATCGCGAATACCCAGAGGTTCGCCCAGGTTATGCCACGAGTTGCGGTTCAACTGATTGTAGTTCCGGCCTTCGGACCAGCTCACCAGCCCGGGCGGACAGGACGTTTGCGGGAATCCACACATGTGAATGTTGCAGCCCAGGTTTTTGATGAAACGGGCAAGCAATTTCTGGTGTTCCGTGGCCGAGTCATTCTCGTACGACCCAATGGCATTCGGGCCGCGTCCCATGACACCACTCTTTGCGATTCGGGGCGTTTTTGATCGCAGCTGTGGCAACACGGCCAATCCGACTGACGATTCCGGGCTTGTTGTGTTCGTGTCCTTGCCAGCCTCTAGATACTCGAACTTCAGGAAGACACGCCCCAGTTGCGAACCGGGTGCCGCGTCGGTGGTGACCCACAACGTGGGCGGCTGGTATCGAGCCCACCAACAGCGGCCAAGTTTCCCTTTGGGAATTGTGTCGCGTGACCAACGCGTGACGATCCGATGTCGCGTATAAGTCCGGCCATCGCGTCGAACGGGAAGAGTCTCTTTGGTATTCCAGAGCAGATTGGCGTTAACTGCCTTGAGTTCCACTCTCGGGGGGAGATCGCAAACGAGCGTGCCTGCGACGATGTTTCTTGCCCGAGGGTTGGCGACAGCGGTGATCAGGGCCGTCAAGTTGTTTTGATTGAGAAAGTGTGTTTGCTCAACATCGATCACGCCGGTCGGCCAAACGGCGACAGCCAGGTCATCCGGCTTCTGTTCCGGCTTGACCCTCATCAACTTCAATCCGCCCGGATCGAAGGTTTGTGCCAAAGCCGTCGAAGCAGAGGCAACGAGCAGCAAGCCAAGAATGGCCGCAATCGCTACAGGTAATTTGTGAGTGACTTGGCCAGTTCGCGTTTGATGTAACCGGTTCACGACAGCTCCCTCTCCTGGGTGTCGATGTGACGAATTCCGTTGCGCTTGCGCCATGCCGGGTAACTTTGTCTTTCTTCCGACACTGACCCAAAAGTCGGGTGACGGTCACACGGTCACGTTGTCGTTGCGTTCTTTGCCGACGAATTCAAGCTTCATGTCGGCGATCCTCAAAAGTGCTCGCTGGTCAGCCGGAATCGTCAACGGCCCGCCCGTGGATCGCACAACCCGTATCGAAATGCCCAGGCCCGATTTGAAATTGAGCACTCCTGCTCCGGGTGGCGGCGCGAGAAAACTCTTGAGCAGCTTGACGGTCTGCCACTCTTTCGAGCCGCTTGCGACCAGTTTCGGCTCGAAATCGATCGACGCCATCTCTCGCGCGTGCCGCCTCCACCCATGCACACGGTTCTCCTGAAGTCACGAATGGAAGCCAGCTGGCGAATCTGGTCGGAGACTTGGCCTGACTGATTGTATCTTGGCCAGGGAGTGAGTGATAACTGTTAGACGCCCCTATTTCCCGCTGCCGCCTTCGTTGCGCCACCAGCGGATTTCGCTCTTGGCAAGCTGTTTGCCGTTCACCCACGCACCGTCACAGATGGCGACGATGTCCGGCCGTTTGTCACCGTTCAAGTCGGCGGCGATCACCTGGGTGGCGGCTGGAAACCTGTCTTGCAGATTGTGGACGGACCACTGGTCGTTGTTCGGGCCACGGTTTTCAAACCAGACGACGCGATCTCCACCGGGTGTCGTTACGGGTTGTCCATACAGTCGAGGTGTGTTGGCCCAGGCGGTTGCGATCACGTCCATGTCTCGATCACCGTCCAGGTCCTTGGCAATCGCCTCGAAGGCAAAAGGCAGCGGTCCGATCACGTGCCGTTTCCATGTCCGGCCAGTCTTGGGGTCACGCACGTTTTCGTACCAGACCACTTCGTGCCGTTCCACCTTGGGATCGATCGTCGTGCGCATCCCGTGCGCCATCACCACGTCGAGATCTCCGTCGTCGTCCAGGTCTACCGGATGACCGTGGCACGGACCCCGCGAGATGTTGTCGATGACGTGTTTTTTCCAGCGTCCCGATGGCGTTTTGCCGAGGTTCTCGTACCAGACGACCTGCGACCCGTGGTTCTTCTCCTCCGCCATACGGTTTTGCCGACCCATGGTGGTCGCCAGCAGATCGATCTTGCCGTCATTGTTGAAGTCACCCACGTCGATGGTCCGAGAATCTTCTTTCATCTCCTTGTCGATCATGTGATGCGTCCATTCCCCGTCCAGGCCCTTCTGGCCGGGGTTCTCGTACCAGTTGATCTGGCCGCTGGCGAAACCTGAGGAAGCCGCATCGAGGTCGCCGTCCCCATCGAGATCGGACAACACGACGTCATAAGCATGCGGGCACTTGGTGGTGATGACGTGTTGTTTCCAGTGACCGTCCGCTGGCTTGTCGGGATTGACGAACCAGTACAGCCGGCCCCACCGATTGTCGACCATGGCCACGTCCGGCCTGCCGTCGCCATTGATGTCACCGGTCGCGTGCCGTTCCATCCATCCCAGTTGGCCTTTGTGAATCACATGACGCTGGAAAATGCCCCGACCATTGTTTTCCAGCCAGTACAGATTGGATTCCCCCTGTCCTCCTGCGGAATAGATGTCGGGGTAGGTCAGATCGAGGTCGCCGTCGCCATCGATGTCGACGGTGGCAATCCCGAAAGTGTAGCGGTGTTCGTTGGCCAGCTGATGCTCGGAGAAGCGAACCGACTTACCGGTGTTCCGGGCCACGGTGAAGGCTCCGCCGGCAAGTGTCACCGTGAATGCTCCACCGGTCAGCACGAGCGACCAGCAAAGCAGTCTCCACAGGTTCGGGGAACGGTCACAGTGCTTCTGGTTCTGATCTTTCACGGCGGTCGGCATGTTCGGTTCTCGGACTGGAAAAGACGCGTGCAATTGTTGAGGCCATCACTGGACCGCCAGAGAGGCTGAAACATTGCCCAGAGTAACTGCCCAGTTGGTGAGGTCGAAACGCGACAGCTCGGGATGCTGGGTCTGGCCCGGCTAGCGGATGTCCTGTCTTGCCGATCGGTCAGGTCGTTGTGGGCCTCGCAATGCCAGTCGTTGGCCGCTGCGGATTTCTCTCAGCGGCCCCCACTCCCCATCTTCACGGATCCGGCACAAAATGAGTGTGCCCGCTTTGACCGCCAGCGGGTTCTTGTAGAGGCTGGCGGTCTTGTCCAGTTTGCCGCCGAAACGCCGAGGGTCCCGTTCGTTCATCGTGTAGTAGATTGGTGATTTGCCGGCCTCGAGTTCCAGCCGTTGTGATTTGTCGTCGGTCGCGGAAGGTTTCCAGCGAGCCTGGATCTCGGGAAGGTCCGGATAAAGACCACGGCCAAAGAACTGGTCGATGATGATGCGGGACCGTTGGGGAATGTACTGCATCCTGGTTCGTTCCACCTCCTTGGACCAGGCCGCGAATTTGACAAGGCCCGAGTCTCTCGGATTGGTGCGGTCGGTCGTTCCGTTCAAGACTGAGGCGAAGGTCTTCCTCGGGTTGCCCCACCGGGCCGCCTCGGCGAAGAGAGCTCCCTTGATTTCTGTGATTCGTCGGTCGAACAGGGAAGTGGCCCGGGCCGGTGTGAGGACTCCATCTCGGAACAGGTGCCTGGCGATGCGATCGGTGAGCAGGACACGGAATTCCTCGTTCTTCAGCAATCGCTGAAACAGCCATTGGGGGTTGCTGCGGTCGGCGGTGTTGCCGAGAGGGAAGGGGCCCAGCCGGTCTTCCCGCAGGTCCAGGAGAGTGTGTTCCGAGTCCCAGATGATGAAACGAAACCCCTTGTCCTGGGTCCGGTTCATCAATCCGTGCCAGTTGTTTCCTCCCCGGTTGTTGCCGAACCAGCTGATCGGGGCATCCAGGTTTCCGCCGTAGAAGATCACCAGCATGTAGTCGATGAGATTGACCGGGTCGAGCAGCCGGCGGGAATTGGGATCGCGACTTCCGTCGGGCTTCACGCCAATCATCTGACAATACGCATTCAGGTCGCTCAGATCGCGCTGCGAGAGGGCATCGAGACGTGACCAGAGGTCCATTTTTCCGTCCGTGGGGAAGACCTGGTAGGTGCGGCGTGCTCCTTCGGAGTAGCCACCCTGGATCTTGACGATGTCGTAATCTTCTTTCTTGCCACCGATGTAGATCTCTCCGAAGAGCGGCTTGGGGCGTTCACACGTGTTGTAGAGGCCCCAGTAGTGTCCGTTGATGTAGACGTGACGAAAATTGCCACGGGGAGACGGGTGGCCCATCGCGAGTTGCAGATCACGATTGAACTGGTCACGCATATAAAGTGCGTTGTCGCTGAAACCGTGATGCCAGGCGTAGTTCTGGCTGCAGCGCAAATCGACGTGGGTGAATTCCTTCGCGGCAGCCCCGCCGAACAGGTCGTACTTGAGTCGTTCGGTTCCATACTGCTGTCGGAAGAAGAAACGGAACCCGTGTTTGGGGACCGTCGGGCGGCGACTGAAGCCACCTCGCATCCGGATTCCACACTCGATCTGGAAACCCGGTTCGTCTGGACCAGCGGGAAGCAACTCGAATGAACAGGGACGCTCGGCCCCTCGACCGTGCCAGCCGGCGTGGGCGTAGATCCCCGTTTCGTTGCTGAAGAGGCTTTCTGATTCCAGCACAATGGAATAGCTCGGCAGCGCGTACAGTGCGGTCAGCACTGTCTTGCGATGCTGCGGGTTCCCAATAATCGTGCTGTCCATCCCGTACTGTGCGTTGCCGACTCCCCACTTGAAGGGGTAGTTGGCGGGTGGCAATCCATCGGCAGAATCGTCGAGCCGATCGGCAGGAAAGATGTAGCTCCGTGTGACCGTTGGTGTCGGAGCGTGTCCCGTCCTGTAACCACGGACCCTGATGACGGTGGTTTTGTTGATCTCCATCGGCCCGTCCAGCACGCGACTGGATTCGTTTGGCCGACTGCCATCGAGGGTATACCGGACGGTCACGCCACGATCGGCAGCAGTCGCCTTCAGGACAAAGGGTTCTTTGAAGAGACCATGAGGCTGGGACAGTGAGACCGTCGACAGTTTTCCTGTTCGCGTGGTTGCGTTTTTTCGACCGGGGGTGGCAAAAGCCAGAAAATGCGGCGTCTGGCCCAGATCTCCGGCGGGGAGGCCGAACGTGATGTCGGTTTTCTGAGGCGGAAATACCGGGTCAAAGCCGTCGATTCTCTTGCCGGTCGGATTGGTCAGAGCCAGGTACTCGCCGCGTTTGCTGAGCTTGAAGTTCGTGTGCAGGGGACGCTTGTCCGTTTTCCGGTTTTTCCCGGAGGCAAAGATGACCAGGTACTCGCCAGCTTTCAGAGTGATCTTGGGGAAGGACCATTTTCTGGAGTCCACGCCATTGTCGGTCAGCGACCAGCCCAGCAGACTCTGATCGGTTTGAGACGGATTGTGGATCTCGATCCAGTCACTGGTGTCACCGTCTTCGTCGGTCAGGTTGCCCAGGTTTTCTGCACAGAATTCGGTGAGTCGAATCTGGGCTCGAAGCGATGACGGGAACACACAAAACAGTGACAGAAGAAAAAATGAAAATGGCTTCATGACGTGCTTCTAGAGGTAACGATTCGAGCGACCATTCCTGTGCTCGCGAGCGCCAGTTGCCTGTCACTTGCCGGCCGGTTCCTTCGTCTTGATGGCTGGCTTGGGGGCTTGCTTCTTTTTGTTGATGGCGGCTCGGGCTTTCCTGAGTTCCTCCGAATCAAGACGTCCGTTCCGGTCGGTGTCGAATTGTTCCAGGATGTGACCGCGTGGTCGTCGATTCCTGTTGCCATTCTTGCTGCGGCCGGCCCGGTCGATGCTGCCACGGATCCAGCCGTAAAGGTCGGGAGGGAAATCCTTGATTTTTCCCGATTTTGCGTCGCTCTCCATCTTCTTGAGATTTGCGACAACAGGCTTGTCTTTCTCGAATGCCTTGTAGACACCAACCAGTTCGCCCCACTTGGCACGCAGGCCGTTTTGGGCCGCACGGGCTTCCTTGCCATCGAGTTCACCGTTGCCGTCCTTGTCGTATTTCTTGACGGTGGCTGGATTGAACCGCGGCCGCCTGAATCCCGGCCGTTTCCTTGCAAAAGGGCTGCCGGCTTTTCGGAGGGCCTTGCGTTCACTGGCGTTCAGCCGCCCGTCTTCGTCCGTGTCGAACTTGGCCAGAACCCGTTGACGAAAAGTGACGTCCTCAGCGTCTTTGGCCGTCGGGGCGATTCCGATCAGGCAAAACAACACACTGGTGAGGCTCATGGAAGGCTCCGTTCAGTCGTGTCTCGTGACCATCACTGGTTGACGGTCCAGTCTAACCAATTACCCGAAGTGACCTAAATCGAATCTGCTGCGGCCGAGTCACCGATCCGTCCGGACATTCGGGCGGGTGACAATTGGCCTGGGGGCAGGTGAGGGCTGGCGGTCGGTTCCGGACTGGGCAGCGGGCGGAGCGGATTTCGAGAACCGGAATGAGTAGAGGTCGGCGTCTTTCATCAGGAATCGCAGCCGAACCGGTTTGCCCGCCAGGGAACTGACATCCGGTCCCTGGTCCCATCGGACCACTTGTGCGATCGAGTCACCGAAGAACTCGATGGCGTTGTCTCCGGCAAACCGGTCGATAGCCGTTCCATCGGGTTTCAGGATCTCGACGCGGACGCCACCGCTGGCCGAGGTCGATGCGTTGATGACCAGCCGGTTCCCCCGGAACACCAGTGGCCGGGTCGTCAGTTGGCCGCCGGCGTAAGGGGCGTTGATCGAGGCCACGCCATCGACACGCATCACCTGTCGTCTGACACGTGGAACCGGCAGGCGAAAGTACTCGAGCGTGTAGACCGACATCTCGGTGGTCCCGGTGGGAACAAGCCCCATCGAGGTGTGATTGCTGCGATCGGTCCATTTGAGCGGGTCGAGGCCGGGCCGAATGAACGCTTCCAGGAACCGGCGATCCCAGTGCAGGCCGTCCCGGCTACTGACGAAGACCGTGTCGGAGACACCCACGCCGAGTTGCTTTTTGTACTTGGCCGGCAGCCGGGCATTCCGCCAGCGGACGTACCGCATCGGGAACGCCAGGTACATGTGCGGTGCACGGAAATAGGGCCGGGCTCCGAACGTGTAGAACTGGTCCGGTGGCGACGGCTTCATGTGCGTCCATTCCGGGTACGACCAGTTGATCAGGTCGGTCGACGTCGAGCGACGTACAGCCCGCAGTCGCTCACCGCTGCCGGCAAGCACCCGCTGATCCCTCATGAAGAGGGTGTACCGCTTCGACGGGGCATCCCAGAACAGGGAATGGTCACTGTCGAGCAGGTTGGCCGGCGGGTAGAAGGTGCTCGGTTTTTTCGTTCCCAGCCCGTTGATGATTGCCGTCTTGCCGACCTGGTGCCATCTCACTCGATCCGGGGACGCGAACAGGAACAACCGGATGATCTCGCTGTCACCTGTTCGTTGGACGCGGGCTCCCGGAGCGAGGTACCGCTGGTCAGGTGGTGCACCCGGCCTGAGATTGGGATAGGGGAACAACAGGGCACCGTCCTCGAATCCGAACGGACCCGGGTAGACGATGTTGTTTTTCTTCGAACCCTGGAACTTGTAGAGGCCGAGGTTGGGGCGGACCCATTTCACGCCGTCCCGGCTGGTTGCGTAGCAGGTGTAACTGGTCCAGCCTTTTCCACTGGCTGCGTTACTGCGGCCGGAGACCGAGTGGTAATACATGTGGTATCCGTCATCGTCCCGGAAGACGGTGATGTAATGATTCCCCGACCCTTCCCAGGGCTTGTTGAATTCCAGGGCCACCTCGGCGGCGCGGGGCGAATGCAACTTGAAGGCCAGGCCGTCCAGCTTGTCGATCAAGACGTCGTCGACCAGCAGCTCCAGGCGGCTGCCGATG
>Ga0209034_10000676_pt1 | contig 16901 bp, 13 predicted proteins | sample MarorgKNORR_S2LV_2_FD_188219 | JGI IMG/M metagenome (GOLD analysis project Ga0209034, IMG submission 188219) | Marine microbial communities from the Southern Atlantic Ocean, analyzing organic carbon cycling - 250m_A/KNORR_S2/LV (SPAdes) (version 2) | ecosystem: Environmental > Aquatic > Marine...
CCGGGTTTTCCCCTGCAAATCCCAAATCGATGTCGTTACGCACCCATAGTCAAACCTCAGGCTGGAGTCTCACCGCCCAAGACGTCTACAACAACGTCGTGCGAACGTGCCTCGAAGCAATGGCCGCGACACAGGGCCACACGCAAAGTCTCCATACAAACGCATTCGACGAGGCCCTTGCCCTACCAACCGACTTCAGCGCCCGAATCGCACGAAACACTCAGCTATTTCTTCAACAGGAGTCGGAAACGACCAAAGTCATCGATCCTTGGGGCGGGAGCTACTTCGTAGAGCGACTGACCCGTGAATTAGCTGATCGCGCTCTAGGGCACATTGAAGAGATCGAGCAAATGGGCGGCATGGCTCGAGCCATAGAAGCGGGCGTTCCCAAGATGCGAATCGAGGAAGCAGCAGCCCGCACCCAAGCGCGAATCGACTCCGGTAGGCAGACCGTGGTCGGAGTTAACAAATACCGCATGGAAACTAACGAAGACGTAGAGGTCCTTAGAATCGACAACGCCGAAGTTAAGGCAGCACAAATAGCTAAGCTTGACCGGCTTCGCATCGAGAGAAACGACGAGCAGGTAGAGATTGCTCTCGCAGCGTTAACCAAAGCGGCAGACACTGGAGAGGGAAATCTCTTAGCCTTAGCAATAGAAGCAGGTCGGGCTAAAGCAACAGTTGGAGAGATCAGTTTCGCCCTTGAAACGGTCTATGGCCGTCACACAGCTGAAATTCGGTCAATTAGCGGGGTGTACAGCAGCGAAGTGGGAGAAGAAACCGAAGCCGTGAGTTCTGCACGAGAACTGGTTGAACAGTTCTCAAAACGCGAGGGGAGACGGCCACGTATCCTCGTCGCAAAAATGGGTCAAGACGGACATGACAGAGGCCAAAAGGTCATCGCCACCGCGTTCGCTGACCTCGGTTTCGACGTAGACATCGGACCGCTTTTCTCAACTCCGAACGAGGCCGCTCGACAGGCAGTGGAAAACGATGCACACATCGTCGGAGCTTCATCGCTTGCTGCTGGTCATCTGACATTGATACCCGAACTTCGCAACGCTCTAGTAGCCGAAGGTCGAGACGACATCATGATCGTGGTCGGCGGAGTTATCCCGCCCCAAGATTTCGAAGCCTTACTTGAAGCAGGCGCTGCAGCGATCTTTCCTCCTGGAACTGTCATCGCCGAAGCAGTTATCGAATTACTCGAAAAACTGAACGCTTAAGCGTTAACGCTTCCGACGAACGTTCTTTACTTTCTTTTTCGCCCGGTTAGCGCGATAAACCCCAGTCGGGGCCGTCTTAGCTGGCCCTCGCCCAAGGGACGAGTCCGCTTCGTTAAGTTTCACCTGGAACCGCTTGTGCACCCACAACTTTTCGCCATCTACTGCAATTTGTGACCAAAATTGGCTGCGAACGTCAAATTTCGCCGTTCGCTCAATCCTCTTAAGTAACTCAACTGGTTTCGCCGGCCGCCAGCCTCGAGCCCTTAACAGCAAAACATGGTCTGCAGTGATAGCAATCACCCGGTACCGGGCAGTGGTCAATACGGCGACAACTGCGAAAACCACAACTGAAATCGTGACGCCCATCACCCAAGAGCGGGGATCTAAGAGAAGCACCGCTAGCAGAATGAACAAAGCGAAGAACAGCATCGTGAAAGGGTGAAGCCCACCTTGTGCCGGGAGCATCCATTTCACTGTCTCCCCTGACTCAAGGAACTTTTCGACGGGGTGTGGATACTTTCCCCTTCGCTCGGCTATCCGCTTCGCTATGCCCATATGTCCTACTTTCGCAAAAGCATTCCATCAAATAATTGACAGACGTCCAACTATCGAGAAGCCCTAGTCAGCAAATGACCTTGAAACAACTAGCAGGCGAAAGAATCTCGATCGAAGAAATGATCGGGATTTACTCATCCTACAAAGCCAATGTTTAGGCGAAGGACCGCTTTTCGCAGCGATCTTTAGGCCTTTCATCGAATTAAGGTTGAAACACTGACTGAAAAGCAAGGCGGCACGAAATGGATCTGGCAGTGGTTATTGAACTCCTCGGAGATTACGACGAGTGGAGAAAAGTTTTTGATGAGGACCTGCCGGCACGGCAGGAGTTTTCTGAGTCAATGGTTGCCGGTCCTGTTGACGAGGGCAAGGTGGTGATACTTGCCTACGGGGTCGACATAGAGAAAATGGCGGCGTTCATGGGCACCGATGAATTTGCCGCACGTACAAGCCGATTTCACGGACCACCGACGATCTACCAGCTGAACGAAATGGTGCCGCCCGCTTGAGCATTCAAGATTTTGCTAGACGATCCCCGCGGACGGTTTAATCATCTTTCGGGTTACGAGGGCAGTTCAGCGGCTGGTTTGTCGACCGGTTGAGTCCACCGTTCCACTGGAATATCGGTTCCAAGCACCAGTCGATGGGTGGGACTACTCAGTTCACGATGCAACCAGCCCGCCGGCGCTGTGAGTCGGCATCCAGGTTTCGCTTCGTACACAGTGCCGTCCTCAGTGGCTAAATTCGCTTCTCCTGAGATCAACCAGATGGCTGCCGCGAATTCATGCCAGTGCAGTTCGTTGTCTTCAGAGGATTCGATATCGATGGCAAGGGCGTGAAGGCCCATTTTTTCCGCTTCGGCAAGCGCTTCTTCTTCGGTAAGGGGATCGCCTTGCGTAAACGTGAACTCCATAGCTGCTCCGGCTCTGTGATGGTGCTTCAGAGATTCTGCCAGACCGCGCCTCCTTTGTCCTCATATGCCTAAAACTCAACTCTTAGCCCGCCAGAACTCTTGCTTCATTGGATCCGGTCGGAAACTGGTAAGTCCGCTAAGTCGGTGTTGCACCGGCCTGTAACCTCAACAGTTGTGCCTTCCATCCCCTCAATATTCGACCTAGCCGAAGGTGTCCTCTCGGCTGACCGCGCCGCATTGGGTCGAGCTATCACTTTGGTGGAAAGCAACCACCCCGATCATCGCTCTCTCGCCCAGGAATTACTATCCGAGCTGTCATCCAGTGTGGGCCCAGCACATCGAGTTGGAATCTCGGGTGTACCCGGTGTCGGGAAAAGCACTTTCATTGAGACCCTCGGCAAATCATTGACTAGCGCAGGTCATCAGGTGGCAGTTCTCGCAGTAGATCCCACGTCATCGGTCAGTGGCGGCTCGATACTTGGAGACAAAACCAGAATGTCGTCTCTAGCGAACGATCCGGCGGCATTTGTCCGTCCCTCTCCGACAGCGGGGGAACTCGGCGGTGTTAACCGAATGACCAGAGAAACCATCTCGTTGTGTGAGGCAGCCGGGTTCGACGTGGTGCTGGTCGAGACGGTTGGGGTCGGTCAGAGTGAAACAGTTGTCGCCGACATGGTCGATTTTTTCCTGGTCTTGATGCTTCCTGGTGCCGGCGATGAACTTCAAGGAATGAAGAAAGGAATTTTGGAACTTGCCGACATGATTGCTGTCAATAAAGCCGACGGCGACAATGCTCAACGGGCCGAAGCCGCGGCGCGCGAATACCAAATGGCCCTTCACCTAACCGCCACGGCTTCACCTCTCTGGACGCCCCCAGTAGTCACGTGCGCCGGTTTGACCGGCGAGGGTGTCGACACCCTCTGGGGTCACATAGAACAGCACCGGCGCCTTCTCAGTGAGGCTGGTGAGTTTCAGCGGCGCCGCGAGGAGCAACGTGTGCGCTGGATGTGGTCAATGCTTGATGATCGTCTCTTGGAGACTTTGCGAGCCCATCCCGAGGTAGGCGAACTGTTGCCCGAAATGGAATCCCAGGTTCGTTCCGACACGACTACACCGGTAAAAGCCGTCGACACGCTTATCGAAGCTTTCCTGCGTCGATAGGGCTATTCCCGCGGTTAGTCGATCATTGACGGCGAAAAGGATGGCACCAGCAAGTCCATGGTGGACGAAAACGAGGTGGAACAGTTAGCCCAAGTCGTTGGGCCCGACTCAGAAGTCTTCGTCGAACGCAACGTCGCCTTCCACACCGACCTGGTAAGCCACCACAGTCCGTTCAAAGAAATTAGTGAGCTCCTGGACGTCTTGTAGCTCCATGAAATCAAACGGGTTCTTAGCTCCGTAACGTTTAGAAAGCCCTAGCTGCAACAACCTTTGGTCCGCAACGAACTCCAGATACGTCCGCGTATCTGCCGTCGACATCCCTGCTACGCCTCCAGATAAGACGTCTGCAGCAAATTGACTTTCCACTTCAATGGCTTCCTCGAGCATCTCGACGATGCGTGCCGACAAATCGTCATCAAATAAGTCAGGCTCCTCGTTTCGAATAGTGTTCACGACTTCGAATGCGAAGTTCATATGACAAGACTCGTCGCGGAACACCCAGTTGGTGCCGGCGGCAAGTCCGTTAAGGAGACCTTTGCTTCGAAGAAAGTAGACATAGGCAAATGCAGCGAAGAAAAAAAGTCCTTCGATGCAAGCGGCGAAGCAAACCAGGTTCAAAAGAAATTGTTGGCGATTTTCGCGGGTGCGTAATTCACCGACGTCCTCGATGCTGCTCATCCACTTAAAACAGAACTCAGCCTTTTGGCGAATAGATGGAATGTTCTCGATAGCCGCAAACGCTTCGGCCCTTTCGTCTGCGTCAGGTATGTAGTTGTCCAAGAGGGTGAGATAAAACTGAACATGAAGGGCCTCTTCGTACAACTGTCGACTCAAGTACATACGAGCTTCAGGGCTGTTGATGTGTTGGTACAAATTCAACACGAGGTTGTTGGCAACTATCGAGTCCCCGGTCGCGAAGAAGGCCACTAGTCGGTTTATCAAGTGGCGTTCGGCGGGTAGTAACTTCCGGTCGAGATCTACAACGTCGTCAGAGAAATCTATTTCTTCAACTGTCCAGGTATTTTTTATGGCATCGCGGTACATGTCATAAAAAACCGGGTACCGCATCGGACGCAATGTCAGGTTGAATCCTGGGTCGAGGATGTTACCTAGAGATCCGATCTCTTGATCGCTAGCAGGTGCCAACCCTTCGTTGTCGTCGGGGTTGGCGTAAGTGTCGTCTGGTTCGGTGAGTGCCATTCTTGCGTTGTTTCTTGACGGTGGATCAGGACAGGGAAGCGAAGCGGACGTTAATCACAGGCTTCGCAAGTTTCAGGGTTTTCCAGAGAACATGCGATGGCTTCATCGTCGGTGAAGGTGCGAGCGTCACCTGATTCCCCATCTGGCGGTAATGCCGTTGGGTCATCGTCGACTCCAGTAGTGGTTTGATTAATTCGGGTAGCTGGCCTCGAACGCAAGTAGTAGGTGGTCTTGAGGCCGCTTTTCCAAGCGTGCATATACATCGAAGACAATTTGCCGATACTTGGGCTTTCCATGAAAAGATTCAAGGATTGACTTTGATCGACATATGCGCCCCTGTTTGCGGCCAAGTCGATCAATGATCGTTGCGGTAACTCCCAAGCTGTTCGGTAAATCTCGCGCAAATCGTCAGGGATCTCTTCGATGCCTTGGATTGAGCCCTCCGCTCTTTTGATCCGTTGAGACATCTCGTCGCCCCAGAGACCACGCTGCTGAAGTTCGTCCACGAGATAACGGTTGATTTGCAAGAACTCACCGGAAAGCGTCTCTCTCTTAAAGAGATTCGATACCTGAGGTTCGATGCATTCGTAGCAGCCAGCAATGGAGGCAATCGTCGCTGTCGGCGCGATCGCGATCATCAACGAGTTACGAAGTCCATGCTGACTTATGCGGTCCTTCAGAGCCTCCCATCGCGCGGTGTCACTTGGGTCGACGCCCCACAGATCAAACTGGAGGTCTCCTCGCGCTGCTCTCGTCTCAGAGAAGCCCTCATGGGGGCCATTTTCCGCAGCGAGATCGCAACTAGCTGAGAGAGCCCAGTAGTAGATCTCCTCACTTATGCGGGTGGACAGTTCACAAGCTTCTGGGCTGTCAAACGCCAAGCCGATTTGAAAGAACACATCTTGAAGACCCATAAGGCCCAGACCAACCGGGCGCCACTTGTTGTTCGAGGAGCCCGCTTCATCGGTTGGATAGAAGTTGATGTCAATTACTCGATCCAAGAAGGGCACTGCCGTTCGCACGACCTCCCCTAGGCGATCAAAATCGAAAGCTCCGTCTCGCACCAAACGTCCCAAGTTCACCGAACCGAGATTGCAGACGGCGGTCTCCGCTTGATTAGTGACTTCAAGAATTTCGGTACAAAGGTTCGAGAGATGCACCACGTTGCCAGGTTCACCGGTTTGGTTGCATTTGAGATTCGACGCGTCTTTGAACGTGACCCACCCGTTTCCGGTTTGAGCCAAAGTTCTCATCATGCGGCTGTATAGCTGTCGCGCCGGCACTTGGCGCTCATATAGTCCGGCCTGTTCCGCCGCAAGATACGCCTGTCGAAACTCGTCTCCATACACGTCTGTTAAGTGCGGCACGACCTTTGGGTCGAAAAGAGACCACTGCCAGTCATTCTCCACCCGCTCCATGAACAGGTCCGGGATCCAGTTCGCAAGGTTCAAGTTGTGAGCTCTACGAGCGGTATCACCTGTGTTGTCTCGGAGTTCAAGGAAGTCGTCTAAGTCGGCATGCCACGTTTCCAAATAAACACAGGCCGCGCCTTTCCGTCTTCCGCCTTGGTTCACGGCTGCGACCGACGAATCTAGAGTTTTTAACCACGGAACTATGCCGTTAGAAAGCCCGTTAGTACCACCAATTAGCGAGCCCTTAGATCGAACTCTGTGCCAAGCCACGCCAATCCCACCAGCGAACTTAGAAAGCTTGGCGATATCGGTATAGCGCTTGTAGATACCTTCCAAGGAGTCCTCGGGGCTGTCGAGTAAATAACACGACGACATCTGAGGGTGGGCTGTACCGGAGTTAAACAAAGTTGGGCTTGAGGTCAGGTATTCGAGGCTCGACATCAACTCATAAAGGGTGATGGCCTCGTCAGGTGTACGTGAGAGGCCGCAAGCAACGCGAAGCAGGAAATATTGAGGCGTTTCGATAACGGTTCGTTCAGTTGGATGACGAAGGAGGTAACGGTCATAGACGGTACGTAACCCGAAGAACTCGAAGAGATTATTTCGATCGTCCAACACCGCGTTATTCAGTTTGCGTGCATGAAACTGGACAAATTCGAGCACTCCTTCGTTGATCAACCCGCACTCGGCTCCTAACTCGATCGATTGACTAAACGAATAGACGTTTTGGTTTTGGACTTCTTTGTCGATAAAGGTCCCGAGCAGTCTGGCGGCAAGACGCGAGTAATTCGGTTCCTCGATAATCAACGCCGCCGCTGTCCGAATCGACAACTCATCGAGCTCGGTGGTGGTGGCGCCATCGTGTAAGCCGGAAATCGTTCTCGTGGCGATGCGCATTGGATCAACCCCCGGTAACTCGGTTGCGCACCGTTCGACTGCCCTAACGATCTTGTTGACATCGACCGACTGCATGCTGCCGTCACGTTTTTGGACCTGCATGCCTGTAGCGGAGGTACCGTCGGCTGCGTCACTAGTTGTTGCAGTCGCCGCTTGATCCGTGATCGCCACTATCGCCCCTTCTTTGGTCACCCATCCCCCAGCGACCGTCCCCCGCACCAGGAACCAAAGCCTCTTCCCCGAGTCACCAGGCTCACATGAGAGCCTGCACTTGATCGGGTTGGAAAATTCAGTCCGCCGGTATTAGTCGTTTAAGTTCCGGACTTGTGATTACACCTGTGTAGTTACAACCTTGTCAAGCATCTGTACCTGTCTCTTTGCTCGCGCGCAAGCACAAATCAGCCTTCATTTTTGATCAAGTATCCGGAATCCCCCTTAACGTCACCACCCTGCGTGGCAGCCGGTAATCTGCCCGACACACGAGTCAGGAGCTCTCTCGGGCCAGCTAGCGTTCAGGACAGAGGTGGAAACAGTGGATCAAATCGTAGTTGTGGGTGCTTCTCTCGGGGGGATAAGAACTTGCCAGAATCTTCGCCGAGAAGGTTTCGAGGGTACTTTGACCCTTATTGGTTCCGAAAAGCACCTGCCCTACGACAGGCCACCCTTGTCTAAGACAATGCTCAGCACGGACCAAGATCCCGGCGAGTTGCAGTTGTTGCCGGAAGACACTTTTAACGATCTCGATCTGAACCTGTTGTTGGGCGAGCCGGCAACCAGCCTCGACACCGACGGCCGGGTGGTCACGGTGGGTGGCGACCAAATTCGTTATGACGGCCTCATAATTTCGACGGGCGCCGCGGCAAGAAAACTTCCAAAAACTGACGGGATCGCGGGAGTTCATGTGCTTCGTTCACTCGACGACGCCTTAGCGATCCGGGAGCGACTACTGCCTGGTGCGTCTGTCGTGATCGTCGGAGCGGGCTTCGTAGGGTCCGAAGTCGCCGCTGCTGCTGCTGGTCGCGCTTGTGAAGTCACCATTGTCGAGGCCGCCAAGGCACCACTAATCAGAGGGCTCGGTCCCGCTATGGGCCAAGCTTGCGGCGACCTACACCGAGAACACGCTGTCGGTTTGCGACTAGGCGTGGGGATCGCGTCCGTACTCGGTAGCGATGAAGTTGAGGGGGTCCAGTTGACTGACGGGAGTCAGCTTTTTGCTGACTTGGTCGTTGTTGGGATTGGCGCCCATCCGAATACGGAGTGGTTAAAGGGCTCCGGCCTACAACTCGACGACGGCATTGTGTGCAACGGAACCATGAATGCAGGGGTTCCCGGGGTCTACGCCATCGGTGACGTCGCCAGAGCACCAAATGCTTGGCTTGGACCCTCGCCGGTACGGATGGAACATTGGACTGCAGTCACCGAACAAGCGATGCTCGTTGCTCGGAACCTGTTACACCCCCAAGACAGTCGCGTATATGACTCTGTGCCATTCGTCTGGTCTGACCAATACAACGACAGAATTCAAGTCGCAGGCGACACCAGCGGAGCTGAACATGTGGAGGTTTTGGTGGGCTCAGTTGATGAGCAAGCTTTTGTAACCGGCTATCGCCGCGATGACGCACTAGCAGGAGTCATGGCTCTGAACAGCATGAGACCCTTTGTCCAATATCGACGACTTCTGATGGGTCACCCCAGTTGGGAAGACGCTCTTTCGCTGGCGGCAGAACTCTCGTGATCACCTGGCCTTCACCCACCAAATTTATGTTTCGAAGAATTGTCTCGATCTGCGATTGGGGACACCTGTCATGAATACCGGAGACCGAGAAATAACATCGGTAGCCGTCTTCTGCGCTTCCTCTTTTGGTAACCAACCCAACTTCGCTGACCTAGCAACGGACCTTGGTAAATGTCTCGCTTTGGCAGGCATAACAGTCGTCTTCGGCGGTAGCGACGTCGGATTAATGGGAGCTGTCGCCAACGGAGCAATCTCGGAGAATGGTTACGTCGTAGGAATCTACCCGGAGAAGACCTTCTCCCATGATGTGCGCCATGGCGGCAAAGTCGATTTACGTATCGTCTCATCGATGCACGAACGAAAAGCGTTGATGTACGAATTAAGCGACGCTGCCATTGCCCTTCCCGGAGGGTACGGGACTCTTGATGAAGTGGCCGAAGTGTTGGCGTGGACGCAACTTGGTCTTCATCATCTTCCAGTCGTTTTGTTAGACACAGGAAAGTTCTGGGACAAATTCCTTGAGTTCCTCGACCATGGAATATCTGTTGGCGTACTGAGCGAGGACAGCCGCCGTTTACTAAGCAGAGCATCCGATCCGGAATCGGCCCTACAACAGTTACGTAACCTCTCCTCAAGAGCCCTCGAAGAATAATTTAAACATCGGTGTCGACATGTCGGGCTATCAACAACGGCGTAGTCGCAATCCGCGGCTTACAGGCCTGTTTCGATTTTCTCGTCGGGCTGAGAGGATTTGAACCTCCGACCCCTGGTCCCCCAGACCAGTGCGCTAACCAAACTGCGCCACAGCCCGCAGCCACGCCACGATATCTGGGATACCGCCCCGATCCGCACGTTGAACTTGCTCAAGTGATTTGTTGCAACACCCAAACAATTCCCTCTAGTGCCCGCCACCCGAGGTATAGGACAGCGCCCGTGACTACCACCCAGAAATGCCAGGGAACGGACCCTCCGCTAGGTGGATCGCCCAGCCATTGTCCGCAGGCGGGACAGCCGCCTTGATCATCGACGAGGCCAATATCAAACTCGCGATTGCATCGATCGCACCAAGTCACGATTCGAGTACCGGTTGGGTCTCAAGCTGCTGAGTAAAACAGTGCATCGAGTTCCTTAACCGCGCCGTCGTAGCCTCATCTTGATCGGCGTTGCGCCGAGATCAAATTCTTCGCGTAAACGACGTTCAAGGTAACGCACATAGCTCGCTGGCAGCTCCTTGTTGGTGAACAACGTGAAGGTGGGTGGGTGAGTTGCGCCTTGCGTGGCGTAAAGAACCCGACCGCCGTGGGGTGCGGGCTGAGCGGACTGCGCTAGTTGAATCACTTCGTTTACGCGACGAGTTGGCACTCTTGTTTCGTATGCATCGATAGCGGCCTCCAAAGCGGGTACAAGGCGCTGTATTCCGCGCCCGGTCAAAGCGCTTATACGCAAGACCGGCGATTCGCCTAAGAAATGGAGTCGTTGCCCTAGCTGATACATCAGTTCATCTTTTTCTTCCTGGGTGACGACCTCCCATTTGTTCATCAAAATCACTATCGGACATCCCGCGGCATCCACTCGTTCGGCGAGACGTTGATCTTGTGAGGTCACTCCCTCGGATGCGTCAATCACAAGAAGGGCGACGTCGGCCTTGTCTATTGCTCGCAGCGCGCGAAGGGTGGAGTAGTACTCGGTGTCATCGTCAACCTTCGACTTTCGCCTCATGCCTGCCGTATCGATGAAACGCAATGGCCCTAATTCAGTCTCGACAACAGTGTCAATCGCGTCGCGTGTGGTGCCGGGCATATCGTGAACAACGGAACGCTCATCGCCAATCAGTCGGTTGAATAGCGTTGATTTCCCAACATTGGGCCTTCCCACAATGGCGACCCCGAGGACTTCTTCGTCAACTGTTGCTTCACTCGTGGACAGAAGTTCTTCACCAATCGGAGGCTCCGAGGCCGGCAACATCTGAACGATCCGATCAAGTAAATCGCCTGTGTTTCGGCTGTGGAGCGCCGAAACGCCAAGAGGATCTCCGAGACCTAACGACATGAACTCCCAGATATCTTGATCTCGAAGCGGGCTATCGATCTTGTTGACAGCGAGGATGACGCGAACCCCTGAGCGCCTCAATATCCATGCGACACGAGTGTCTTCTTCAGTGATCCCAGTCGCGCCGTCAACCACCATGACGATTAGGTCAGAGGTGTCGATTGCCCTCTCACTTTGGGCCGATACTTTGCCATCCAGATCAGATCCAGTGGGCATCCAACCACCCGTATCGACGAGAAGAAATGAATGCCCCAACCATTCTGCCTCTAAGGCTTTCCGGTCGCGGGTAACGCCCGGTCTCTCTTCAACAATTGCTTCGCGTCTGCCAAGGATTCGATTAAATAAGGTCGACTTACCCACGTTGGGTCTGCCAATCACTGAGACCACGGGCAGTGGACTTTGAGTGGTCATTTAGAAGATTCCTGTTGTGCCCGCAAAGAACCACTGCCTTTCCCAAGCGCCGCGCGCAAAGCAGCACCGTCAGTGGGGACTACCTCAACGTCCCTTGTCAGGTCGTCCGGCGATAGCCCGTCTAGAAACTTGCCGTTATTGAGACAGACGTCGGGCAACAGGTAGCGATGGCCTTCCGGCTCCGATGAAAGAACCCGACGCACGTCCGCACCGACCATGAGTCCACTCACCTTTACGTTGCCACCGAAGAAACGATTCTCGACCTCCAAAATTCGAATGTCGCTTCGTCCCAAAGAGTCGACTAGTGGTGACAGAACTTCCGCTCCATAAGATCCAGTGAGTATGCCGATCGGTAAATTCTTTCGGGCGCGAATTCCAACAGGTACCGGCTCTATACCGCTAGCGGAACTGGGATCGGAGATCTCACCGGCACGGTTTGAACCGCTGCTGTTGCTAGGTGCTCGGTACCCTTCAGCCGGAGCACCGTCAACCCATTGGAAGAAACCAGAGCGCGGACCAATCCCCGGGAGCAACTTACCGGCGAACCCCGCTTCGAAAGCTCTTGCGATTCCAATGCCATCTTCATGCATAGGAAAGTCTTCGTAAGTGTCTGCGGCCGGGAATGGTTTCCCCGCCAAGAGGTAATACTCGTCGGCCGCGAACACCATTCTGCGTCCGATCGCGTCAAGGAATCGCTCCTGCCATCGTTCGACGGTGTGGACTACGTAGATCGCCTCATCTTTGGTGTGAGGACGCATTGATGGCTCTCGGTTGTGATCGCTGACTCCCAAGGGCACTACAGCCAACGATCTGAGCTCGGCATAGCGGTCGAGGATGCCGAGCATGGTGTCATCTAGGACTTCTCCATCGTTTATTCCCGGACATACGACTACTTGTCCGTGAATTTCGATGTTGAAGTCCAGGAGCGCTTTGAGCCAGCGGAGACTGTACCCACCTCGTCGGTTGCGAAGCATCCGAGTTCGGACCTCCGGATCGGTGGCGTGAATCGATACGTACAAGGGTGAGAGTCTTTCGTTTACGACCCTCTCGAGGTCCGCTTCGGTGAATCGAGTCAATGTCGTGAAATTTCCGTATAAAAACGAAAGACGATAGTCATCGTCTTTTAGATAAAGGCTTCGGCGCATGCCCTTCGGCAACTGATAAATGAAGCAAAACTCGCAGTGATTGTCGCACGTCGTCACGCGGTCAAATATCGAAGCGTCGACCTCAGCACCGAGCGGCTCTCCGGCCACCTTCAGGACCTTCGTATCTTGTTCTATCCCTCCTCGTTGGATGGTCAGGACCGGATCAGCCTCGTCAACTAACAGTTGCCAGCGAATAACGTCCGTCGGTACCTCACCGTCAATCGCGATGATTTGGTCGCCTGGGCAGAGGCCAGCCGACTCCGCTGCACTGTCAGGCGCGACTGCGACGACGACCGGCAAGGACATGGTTTCAGGATACGGGTGACCGCGTCTGAGACCGAGCACGGATGCTCTGAACAAGCTAAGCGGTAACCTCGCCTTGATGAACGTGGATCAAGTGCTGTTGGCGTCGCCTAGGGGTTTTTGCGCCGGAGTAGAGATGGCAATCAAGGCCTTAGCGTGGATGGTGCGCTCGTTTGACCCGCCGGTCTATTGCTATCACGAGATCGTGCACAACCAACTGGTGGTTAATCGTTTCCGACAGTTAGGAGTCGTGTTTGTTGATGACGTGAGCCAAGTACCTGAGGGGCGCCCACTGATGCTTTCCGCTCATGGCTCAGCTCCCGAAGTAGTACGTGAAGCTCGACTTCGCGGAGGTTACGTAGTCGACGCTGTTTGTCCTCTGGTAACCAAAGTTCATCACGAAGTCCGTGTTCGTTCCCAAAAGGGTTATCGGATCGTGTACGTGGGACATCAAGGCCACGAAGAAGCCGTCGGAACCATGGCCGTGGCCCCTGACGCGATCAGCCTCGTCGAGGATGCGGTTCAAGTAGCCAATTTGCCAGAATTTGAAGAGCCGATCGCCATGTTGGCGCAAACGACGCTCAGTCATCGAGATTGGGAGGGCGTGTTGCAAGCGACGAAAGACCGGTTCCCTGATGTCTGGATGCCAGGACGTAGTGATCTTTGTTTCGCAACTACTAATAGGCAGTCGGCTTTGGCGTCGATTGCTCAGCGGTGCGACGCGGTTATCGTCATTGGTTCTGCCAACTCTTCCAACACCATGGCACTTGTGAAACTGGCGGAAGAATCTGGCTGTCGACAGGTCTACCGCATCAATTCGGCGTCAGAGTTGCCAAGTGATTTAACAGGCACAGTTGGGGTGACCGCTGGCGCTTCAGCCCCTGAGGAACTAGTTGAAGCCGTCATCAAGGATCTTTCACCGACGACGGGGGTCGAAGAGATACGCATCACCGACGAAGACGAATATTTCCCGCCACCGAGGGAGATTCGAGAACTACTTTCGGCTCTTGAGACAGCGGTGCACGCGACTCTCGCCGTTCCTGCTGGTTCTCGAATAGCGCCGCTCGATCGCGAAATTGCAGCGAGTGAAGTTCTGGCTTCTCTATCGAATTAACAGTCGACCGTTTACTTCTCTTTACGGGTTCGTCTGCGGTTCACTGCCGGGCTCATAAACGTTCGGTGTGCCACAAATGATTTGGGCGCGGTCGAACAATTCTTGGATTTCCTCTCGCAGACGCTCAGAGGTTTTACGTACCTCTTGTCGCGATAAACGCCCTGTCGCGCTAAGAGGCGGGGGCGGAATGGGTTCGCCGATGATGACGTGAATACGTTTCGGGTACAAGAATTTAGCGCCTCTCGGCATAGCTGCAGCTGTACCACCAATTCCAACGGGCACTATCGGTACTTGTGTTTTTGCGGCCAAATAAGCGGCTCCGTCAAATAACGGAAATATTCGAGGGCCGTCTTTGCGCTCTCCCTCGGGGAAAGCAACCACTGGATCTTCACCATTCTGAAGAACCGCCAGTGCCGTCAGTAGAGCAGCCCTGTCAGCACTTCCCCGGCTGACAGGGAAACATCCGATCGTGGTAAAAAGCCAGCCAAAGAATCGGTTATTCCATACCGATTCTTTGCCCATAAAACGTAGTCGTCTAGGGATACACGACTGTAGAGGCGTATCGATATAGCTTCGATGGTTCGGTGCCCACACGCAGGCGCCGTCAGGGATGTTGGACCGCCCTTCGACGGAGATTCGGTTCCAAAATTTGAAGAGGCCCCAAACCAGATATCTGAGCACGTGATATGTCGCGCGGTTGTACCAATGCGAGTTGGAGTCCGCTGCCGGCAGATCGGGCTCCATTAGTCCTCCACCACAGAGCGAAACATATTCGCTAACTCCGACACAACTTGTTCAACTGTGAGGTCGCTCGTGTCGATTACTACCGCCCCAGGTGCTACCTGAAGTGGAGAATCGGACCGCGTCGAGTCAATTTGATCTCGTCGTTCTATATCTTCTGCCACGTCTCCCAGTGTCTGGATCGAGGACTGACCATAGCGTCGACGTGCTCGTACTTCCGGCTGAGCAGTAAGAAATGCCTTGAATATCGCATCGGGAAATACTTTGGTGCCGATGTCGCGGCCTTCCATCACGCCGCCGCCGAGTTCGGTCGCCCATTTCCTCTGTTGGGCTACAAGAACGCGTCGCACTTTGGGATTCGCTGCTACAACGCTCACCAGCTGGTCGACCTCGGGAGTCCTGATTTCATCGGTAGCGTCAACCTCGTCAATGAAAGTTCGGTCGCCGATAGCTATCTTTGTTTGTTCGGCAAGTTCGGCTGTCGCATCTTGGTCGTCGGGATCGATTTCTGCTCGCAACGCGGCTACAGCAACGGCTCGGTACATGGCCCCTGTGTCGAAATGTGGAAGTTTTAATTCAGTAGCAAGTAAACGCGCGACCGTTGATTTACCAGATCCTGCTGGGCCGTCGATGGCGGCAACGGCGACGGTGTTTTCGCGAGATTTCGCTTTCGGTCGAAGCTCTTCGAGCCGTGAGAAGAAATCAGGAAATGTCTTGTTGACACACTCATGGTCGTTGATCTCTATTCGCGGAATTCGAAGCGACAATAAGGCCATGGACATAGCCATGCGGTGATCGTTATAGGTGTCAACGCGTGCTCCCTTGAGCGACCACAAATTCGGTCGCACGATGAGGCCATCTTCGCTTTCCTTTACTTCGACACCGCACTTGGTCAACTCGGTTCTCATTGCAGCTATTCGGTCAGTCTCTTTTCGCCTGATGAAACCGACCCCGGTGATTTCGATGTCGTTCTCCGCGAAGGCTGCTAACGCTGCCAGTGTCTGTGTTGTATCGGAAAAATCGCGGAGATCAAAGGTACCGCCCCGAATTCGGTCGCCTTCAACTTCTATGTAATTCTCGCCCCAGACAACTTTGGCTCCGAGCTGTTCCAGCACGTCTACGAATCGAATGTCTCCCTGACGGCTCTCGCTATGGAGGCCAGTGATTCTCACTCTCCCGTGAGTTATCGCAGCGGCAGCAAAAAAATATGAGGCTGCGGATGCATCCGGTTCGATGTGTACCTCGGCGGCCCGGTAATGGCCGGGGTTTACCACGTAGGTCGAATCATCTGGTTGTTCAACTAACACACCGAAGTCGCGCATCACTTCGACGGTCAGTTCGATATAAGGTCGGCTGATCGCAGGGCTCGTCAAATTTATCTTTAAGCCGTTCGAATAGAGCGGTGCTGCTAACAGCAGACCGCTCACGAATTGACTACTTGTTGCAGCTGCTATTTCGACCTCGCTCCTTTCTACTCCGCGAGCCGAAACTACGACAGGGAGCCCGCCGCGCTTGTCGAGCTCTTCGATCTCACATCCGAGATCGCGAAGCGCATCAATTTGTTCGGAGAATGGGCGTGCCCGTAGTTCTTGATCTCCATCTAAGGTCACCCGACCATTCCCCGCCGCTAATGTCGGCAACAGGAACCGAGACGTGGTGCCGGATTGTCTCGCGTCGATGGCTAACTCCTGAAACACCGGGGCGCCCGCTATCCCAGTGACCTCGATCTCAAAATTCTGACGATCCTCTTCAACCACTGCTCCAAACGAAACGATTGCCTCCAACATTGCTTCGGTGTCCTCGGCATAAAGCACTCCTGACAACCGACTCGTACCTTCGGACAGCGCAGCACAAAGCAACGCTCTGTTTGTTTGGCTCTTAGAACCGGGCAGCGAAATAATTCCCTCGGCCGGCGCGGCAAATGGTTGCATCAACAGCGAACTGCTCATGCCAGTTCTCTTGTGGTGGGTCGATATCCTTGCCCCGCCAAAACGGCCAAGAATCTCTGAACGTCAGCCTCAGCAACTACCAGAACGAGA
>Ga0209034_10000677_pt1 | contig 16898 bp, 10 predicted proteins | sample MarorgKNORR_S2LV_2_FD_188219 | JGI IMG/M metagenome (GOLD analysis project Ga0209034, IMG submission 188219) | Marine microbial communities from the Southern Atlantic Ocean, analyzing organic carbon cycling - 250m_A/KNORR_S2/LV (SPAdes) (version 2) | ecosystem: Environmental > Aquatic > Marine...
GCTCTCATTGCCGCGCTCGCTTATGCCATCCTTGCATCCGCGATGCCACGCGCCGGCGGCAGCTACGTGTACGCCAGCCGTGCGTTGCATCCGTACCTCGGCTTCGTGGCAAGTTTCTCCCAATGGATCGGCCTGTCGATCGCGATCGGCGTGGTCTCGTACGTCTTGGTTCCGTTTCTGCGCGACATTGCCACCGCCCTCGGGCAAATTGGCCTTGCAACAATGCTCGAAACCGGAATTGTACGGGTATCGGTAGCGCTTGCATTCCTGTGGGCCTTTGTATGGGTGAACCTGTGCGGCCTAAAGCTCTACAAAAACATGCTAGTACCGATGATGTTCCTGATGTTCGCCCTTGGCTCGGTAGTTATCGTCACCGGATTTACATTCGATCATGAGCAGTTCACCGTTGCCGTGCAGGCAGCTGACAACCGCGCCATCCCGGAAGGCGGTGAGTTTCCATTTCGTTTCCAAACCTTCCTTGCCGCCGCCGCGGTCCTGTTCTCCAGCTTCATCGGTTTCGATTCGATTGCCCAGGCGGGTGGTGAGGCGCGTAACCCGCATCGATCGCTCCCGCTGGCCATCGGCATCACGGTGATCACCGTCGGAACGTTCTACTTCCTGTTCACCAGCGCCGTCTATCACGCGGTTCCTTGGAGATTTGTTGCGGAGGAGGCACTGGTCCGCGACCTCACTGCGCCCGGCCTACTCAGTTACTTGTTACCGACAGGATGGACGGTGGCGATTGTCGCCGGTGCAGCGGTGGCATTGATCAATGATCTGCCCGCGATGCTGTTGGCCGTCTCGCGGCTGATGTTCGCCTGGGCCGAGGACGGGATCTTCCCGCGCTTTGTCGGCTCGGTGCACCCAACGCGTCATACGCCGGTAGTCGCGATCGTTCTGAGCGGATTGATGGCCTCGGTAGGCATCTTGGGGAGCCACCTGGCGGGCGATTTCTTCCTTGGCGTTGACATCCTGGTGACTGCCATGCTGGTCAACTTCCTGCTGATGTGCGCATCGGTGCTGAAACTGCCACATCGCAACCCCGAGCTGGCTGCAGAGGTTCGCGTGCTGCCACAACGTGGCGCTCAGGTGCCACTGGCCTTGCTCGGCATCGTGTTGTTGGGCACATTCCTCTTGGTGCATATCTGGAAGGACATTTCGACGCCCCAATCGGCCTGGTATCTTCACTCGACCGCCATTTGGGTGGTAGTGATGTTGGTGGGCAGCGCCATCTATGTTCGTGAGTTCACCCGACTACAACACAGCGGCGTCGACGTACAGGCACGATTCTCGACCCTACCGCCCGAGTAACCGAAAGAATGGTAAAGGCACCTAGCGAGCGGGCACCGGTGAGATCCCTGGACGAGCGCGGCTCATGAAAGCCGCCGATGGACGTAGCGCGGTGGCCGAGCGCTGGGAACTGGCGCCCGACCTGAGCATCTCTCGGGTTCTCACGGGCCTCTGGCAAATCGCCGACATGGAACGTGATGGCCAGCAACTCGACCTCGTGGCAACGGCTCGCGAAATGGAACCCTACATCAAGGCTGGGCTCACAACATTCGACATGGCAGACCACTACGGGTCAGCGGAGGAGATCGCGGGGGTTTTCACGCGTGAGCACGGAAGCGAAACTGTACAGACTTTGACAAAATGGGTTCCGAAACCGGGACCCTCGACCCGAGAGGAAGTACGCGAGGCCGTTGAGCTTTCACTCCGCCGGATGCAAACCGAACGCCTCGACTTGCTGCAGTTCCATGCCTGGAACTATGCCGATCCGAGCTATCTCGACACCCTCTTCTACCTCCAAGAGCTCAAGGATGAGGGGATGATTCTCCACCTCGGCCTCACCAACACCGACACCGCACACCTGCGGATGATCGTCAACAGCGGCATCAGAATCACATCAAACCAAGTGTGCTTTTCGCTCCTCGATCAGCGGGCGCAGGCCCATGGGATGATCGATCTGTGCCGAAAACACGGCATCACGCTGCTGGCATTCGGCGCTTTGGCTGGCGGTTTTCTCACCGAACGCTGGCTAAACCAGCCCGAGCCGGCCCAGGATGAGCTCGAGACTTGGTCTGAGATGAAATACAGGCGCTTCATCCGTGAGGCCGGTGGCTGGGGAAACTTGCAGGGACTACTGCGCGTCGTGCACGCGATCGCTGAACGTCACAGCGTCTCCATGGCGAACGTAGTTTGTCGTTATGTCCTCGATCAGCCGGCGGTTGGGGGCATCATCATCGGCGCCCGCCTTGGACTCAGCGAGCATCGTGATGACAATATGAGAATCTTCGAGTTCGTTCTCGACGACGCCGACAAGGCAGAGATCATCGCAGCGGTGGATCGATTGCGTCCTATTCCGGGTGACTGCGGTGACGAGTACCGCCGTCCACCTTACCTGACAGCGTCGGGGGATCTCAGCCATCATCTGGAATCGATGCCGGCTCCTTACGAAGCCAAACCCGGCACCGACGGTAAAACGCGGGTGTTCAGCGGAACCGTCTGGGAAGATCTGGCTGGCTTTAGCCGGGCAATTCGCCAGGAGAATCGAATCTTCATTTCGGGCACGACCGCCACCCACGGCGACCAGGTCATCGGCGGATCCGATCCGGTGTCTCAAACCCACTTTGTGATTGACAAGATCGATGGCGCGCTTCAGTCGCTAGGCGCTTGCCTCGACGACGTCATCCGGACACGTGTGTACATCCAGGACATGGCGCACTGGGAACCGATCTCAAACGTCCATGGGATGCGGTTTCGCGACATCAAGCCGGCCAACACGCTAGTTCAAGCAGGAATCATCGGCTCCGAGTACTTAGTGGAAATTGAGGCCGAAGCCCGCGTCAGCGGATGACACGGGCCATCGTAGAAGACTGCAACGAAACCGTTCTCGCCGCCGGGCTGGACCCATTGCTGATTTTATCGTTTGATAACATCTTGAACCCTATCAACGGCGCCGGACATTATCACCCGAATCACAATGAGTCACCGGAGGAATGACATGAGAATCATCGCCCTATTACTGACGTTGGTCCTAGGAGCCTGTGCGCCTGCAACCGAGAACGTCGTCCGCAATGATGTTGCAACCCAGGAGGTTGTCCGTACTGGCGATCCCTATGCGCGGGGATATACCGACGAAGATTTTCCTCGAATCCAAGAGCTTGCAGAAGGTGTGTATTCGTACGAACAACTGCGTCCAGCGGGCGAAGAAAAATTCACAACCGTCAGCATGTTCGTCGTCACACAGGAAGGTGTCTTGGTTGCAGATGGCCAAGGCAATGTCATAGAAACCCAACGGATGATTGACGAAATCGCCAAGATTACGGACCAGCCAATCACCCACGTGGTCGTGTGCTCGGATCATGGTGATCACACGGCCGGCAACTCAGCATTCCCTGAAGATATTACGGTGTGGGCACACCCAACATCTGCTGAGGTGTTGGAGGGTAATGCCAATCAAATGAATCCCGACAACGAAGAAGCGCGGGTGGTGGTGCCAAACGCACTGGTCGAAGAGACTGAGACGCTAAGCCTTGGCGGCAAAGAGATCCAACTGCGCTTCCTGGGCCGCGCACACACAGGAGGCGACCTAAGCGTTTACCTTCCAGAAGAAAAGATTCTTTTTATGAGTGAGGCATACTTGAATCGGATCTTCCCAGCGATGCGCTCGGCCTATCCCTCGGAATGGGTAGCGATGATCGAGAAGGCGCAGGCGATGGACGTCGACATGTACGTTCCTGGCCATGGTTTTGTGGAGTCACCGCAGATTCTAGAGGAAGAGCTTGAAACCTATCGTCAAGCACTCGTGCAGGTAATCGAAGAAGCTAAACGACTACATGCTCTTGGATTAAACACTGAAGAAGCGATTGAACAGGCACAGTTTGGCGATCTAGAAACCTGGTCACTACGGTCCAGTCAGGGTTCGCGGGCAATCCAGCGAGTCTTCCTCGAACTCAACGGGGAGCTTCCTGGTTCGGGACAGGAGAATTAGCGATTAGCGTCCGGCGGCTCGCCTACCCACCGAAAGCGCCTCGGGTTCGGTCACAATAATCACTTCAAAGCCTTGATCCAGGCGTTCGGCAATGTCATTGACGCCGGCAGTTATACCGCACGGAATGTTGAACTCAAGACACGCAGCCAAGACCGTCTGGATCGCGTTCTCGGTGGCCTCCTGGTCGCCGCCATAAGCGCGGCTTAAATCTCCTGGCCCCGGGATCACGACGCTAACGCCCGGTACGTTAACAATCTCTCGAGCGTTCGCTATTCCAACTTGATCTTCTATCAACAGCACGTTGACGAGTTTCCCTTGTTCGTTAGCGGGCCAACCATTGGTGCCCATCATTTGCACCGCCAGCATGGCCTCCTCGGCAGTTTCTACGTGCGGAAACACAATCGAGTCGACGCCCGATTCAATGCCCATAGCAACCCGTTCGCGGGCTTCACTGTGGCCATCACGAATCGGTGGTATCCGCAATGCCGTCGCGTGAGTGCCTTCGGAGCCAGCGTTGTCAATCATCCCCTTCATGAAAGCCTGCATCCGCGGGATATCGAACGGCCCAGTTTCCATCGAGTAAAAAATGAAGTCTGGTTCGCGATTGGCCACCAATTCAGCACCTTCCTCAGGTGTCTTCTCTCGAGAGAAGATGCCAAAAACCGCCTGGCCATCAGCTAGCAACGATGCCATGTGTCCTGTGGGCAGATCACTCTGTAGCCCCGTAGCCAAACCCTCCGATGCTAATGTCATTGCTAAACTTCCTGAAATGATGAGTCCTATTGTCAAACTTACAATTAAGCGTCTCATATGCTCTGAATCCTTTCATTGGCCAAAAGAACTTGTCCTATATAACACGGAGCGGCAATTTCGCTGACGAAAGTTAAAGGAGGACTCCAGTTGACTTTTCGACATCATGTGAAGAATCTTACGAACAGTTTAGCTGGATGGTTGTTAGCCCGGACAGCCACATGGGCACGGGACGACCTTCGAGGAGGTTTTCAATGTGCAGACGTAGTGCCGCCGCGATCGCAGGTTGCTTCGCGCTTATCCTAGTCAACTGGACGGGTGTCGGCGCACAGTCGCAATTGCCTATGGCGCCCATGAGCGGCTCAGGGGGAACCGTGTCGCCCGCCTATGAAGGCTGGTATCAGAACCCCGACGGCACCTACACCCTTTCGTTCGGTTACTACAACCGAAACACCGAAGAAATCCTTGAGATTCCCATCGGACCTAACAATTCCATCGAACCTTCTGAGTTCAGCGGCACCCAGCCAACGCGTTTCGAGCCACGCCGCCATTGGGGAGTCTTCACGGTAACCGTACCGGCCGACTTCGGTAACCGGCGAATTGAATGGACACTGAACATCCGGGGTCAAAAGGTCACGATACCCGGTCACCTTCGCCAAGAGTGGCTGATCGACGCCCTAGAAGGTGAGGCCGGAGGAGGTAACACTCCCCCGGTGCTGAAGTTCGATATGAGCGACGCAGAAGGGGCTGGTCCAGGCGGCATCACCACCGGTCCACTTGAAGGAAAAGTTGGTGAGGCTATCCCTGTCAAAGTGTGGGCACACGATGACGGTGTGGGGGCGCGCCCCGGGAGAAGACCCGCTTCAGTAACATTGACCTGGTTCAAACACCAAGGACCTGGAGACGTGACGTTCAGCGAGGAAAGCTCCCGCGTTCCGGTCACTGGTGCCGAAACGAGCACCATGGCAACTTTTAGTGCGCCAGGTAACTACATGCTACGGGTACGCGCCAACGATGCATCCGGGGTTTCCGGAGCCGGACATGCACAGTGCTGCTGGACCAACGGTTTTGTGAAAGTGACAGTAACTCAATGAGACGAAAGGACCACGCCATGAAGCGAACCCCAATCACACAGCGGATCGCTGGCTGCATCGGCATCGGCGCCCTGATACTCGCGGCACTGTTTGTCGTTCAGGGTCAGCCAGCAGTGGCGCAGCAGAGCGACACTAACGGCCATGACGGGGTGACATATGCCAAGGACGTTGCTCCTATCTTCCAGGAAAAATGTCAGGTTTGTCACCAGCCTGACTCGATCGCCCCGTTCTCGTTGCTCACTTACGAGAGCGCCCGAATGTACGCGCCAATGATCAAGGACAAGGTCGCCAACCGCATCATGCCACCGTGGCACATCAACCGCACGGTCGGCATCCAGGAATTCAAGAACGATCGAGGGCTGACAAACAAACAGATCGAGACCATCGTCGATTGGGTTGATGCTGGAGCACCGTTGGGCGACCCGGCTGATATGCCGCCGCCGCGCGAGTTTCCTGACACCAACGGGTGGCGCCTCGCCGAACAGTTCGGTGAACCGGACCTGATCGTGCCTTCGGAGCCTTACACGCTCGCCGCCGTGACCCAAGACAAGTGGTTCCGACCAACGGTAGAGACAGGTCTCACCGAAAAACGTTGGGTCAAAGCCATTGAAATTCGCCCGGTGGGCGCCGAAACACGCTCGATCGTCCACCACACTCTTGCCTACCTGCTACAAGAGGAAAAACGAGACGAGCAGAGCGCCGGCGCGGCGGTGCAGACGAATAGTCGCAGCGCCATGGGCGGGCCAGGGTTGTTCATGGAGTGGGCCGTTGGCAAGGCGGGCGAGATTTTCCCCGACGGAGCTGGCAAGCTAATGCTACCGGACTCGAGGATCCGCTGGGAAGTGCATATGCACGCCAACGGGACAGAGGTGGAGGACAGCTACGTTGAGCTCGGAGTCTGGTTCCACCCTAAGGACAACGAACCCACAAACCGCACCAGGCTGCGCATGTTTGATGCACGTGGCCGCAGCGGCCTGGACATCCCGCCGGGAGAGGTCGCAGTCACCCAACAGTTCCACGTGCTTCGCTGGCCATCGCGCTTGGAGAACTTTCAGCCGCACATGCACATGCGGGGCAAGATCATGACAATGGAAGCAATCTATCCCGACGGCCGTACCGTGCTGCTCAGCCAAGTCGACAACTTCCAGTGGAACTGGCATGTCAACTACATTTATGCCGACCATGCCGCTCCCCTGCTACCAGCCGGCACAACACTCGTCATCACAGCATGGCATGACAACACTGGCGACAACCCCAACAACCCCGATCCGGAGCAATGGATCGGGTGGGGTGACCGCACCGTCGATGAGATGGCCCACGCCTGGGTTGACGTGACCTACCTGCCACAAGAGGAATTTGACTGGTTGATCGCCGAGCGCGAAGCGACAGAACAGGAACGGCAGCAGCAAAACCAGTAGCCACGCAACCAAAAAAGTCTAGGGTGGCGACCTTTCTAGGGTCGCCACCCTTTTCAATTTAGAACTAACCCCACCACATCTAGTCAGAGTGCCAGGCATTTACGGCACATCTTTCACCTGCCGCGTCAACCGAGTTTTTCTCGGACGAGCCTCTGGACCAACTCGGGATCAGCGGTACCGCCCATCTTGCGCATTACCTGGCCAACAAAGAAACCTGCAAGTCCGGTACGTCCGGAGCGATATTCCTCCGCTTTTTCAGGGTTGGCTGCTATAACTTGCTCAACAATCGGCTCAACCGCCGAAACATCGGTGATCTGTTCCAGTCCACGCTCAGTAACGATCGCTTCGGGATCACCACCTTCTCTCACAATAATGGCAAGGATTTCCTTGCCGGTTGTTCCAGAGATTGTTCGAGAGGCAACGAGAGCAACAAGGGCACCGAGTGCGGCACCGCCAAACGGTAGCCCGTCAGCCTTGCCATTTTCAAAATAAGGCGACAGTTCATTGACGACCCAGTTGGCAACAACTTTGGCATCGTGGTGCACGTCAAGCGCATCTTCGAACAGTCGGGAGACCGACCTGTCGCTGGTCAATATGTCTGCTTCCTCTGCAGTCAGTCCAACTTCTCCCAGGTAGTATTCATAGCGCTTTGCCAGCGCCGGATTTGTGGCGCGGATATCGTTGCGCACCTCCGACTTGGACCGCTTGATACGTCGACGTTTCTCGGCCGGAGCGTTGTTAGCTGCCTCCACACCCTTTTGAGTTGACTGGTCGATGGCCAATTTTTCTTCCGCTTCTGTGATCTTCGCCCACGTATCGCGCAGTGTAACCACCCGGGTAAACACTGGTGTATTGGGTCTCGAATCGACAGGGTCGACAAAAAAGTAGCCCTGGCGCTCGAATTGAAAATGGCAACTGGGTTTAGCATCAGAGACGGCGGGTTCGAGCCTTGCGTCGAAGATCTTTAAGTGAGATTCAGGGTTAAGGAAATCAGTAAAGTCTTTCCCCGAACTAGCCGCTGCCTTGTCAGGATTTGCAACCTTGAAGAGCCGGTCGTACAGCCGAACCTCGACCGGCACCGAGTTGGCCGCCTCGACCCAATGAATGGTGCCCTTGACCTTGCGGCCATCGGCCGCTGCCCCGCCGCGCGTGTCCGGATCATATGTGCAGCGCAGTTCAGTAATGTTGCCTAGTCCGTCCTTAATTACCTCAACGCAGGTAATGAAATAAGCGTAACGGAGACGCACCTCACGGCCTGGCGCCAGACGAAAGAAGCCTTTCTGTGGATTTTCTTCGAAGTCGCTGCGTTCAATGTATATCTCGCGGCTGAAGGGCACCGGACGACTGCCCTCCTTCGGAATGTCGTGCGGGTAGTAAGGGGCCTCGAGTTCTTCAGTCCTGCCCTCCGGGTAGTTTGTAATGACCACCTTCACAGGGTCGAGCACGCACATCACACGCCGCGCCTTCTGGTTGAGGTCCTCTCGTATCGAGTACTCAAGTTTGCCGATATCAACCCTGCTATCGGCCTTGGCGACACCGACCAGATCACAAAACAACCGGATTGACTCCGGGGTAATTCCACGCCTTCGCATGCCTGAGATCGTCGGCATGCGGGGGTCGTCCCAACCATCAACGTGACCTTCCTCAACCAAACGCAGCAGCTTGCGTTTGCTCATCACGGTGTAGTCGAGGTTAAGGCGGGCGAACTCATACTGGCGCGGCTGAGCATCACCAACGTCAACGTTTTCGATGAGCCAATCGTATATTGCGCGATTGTTCTCAAACTCGAGCGTGCACAGCGAATGAGTAATGTTCTCGATCGCATCCGAAAGCGGATGAGCAAAATCGTACATCGGATAAATGCACCAGTCGTCGCCAGTTCGGTGATGGTGAGCGTGGCGAATCCGGTACAGCAATGGGTCTCGCATTTTCATGTTGGGATGTTCTATGTCTATCTTGGCTCGCAGCACGTGAGCGCCGTTTTCGAATTCACCAGCCTTCATACGTACAAGAAGGTCGAGGTTTTCTTCAACCGAACGATCTCGATAAACACTTGGCGTGCCTGGCTCGGTAAGAGTTCCCCGCATTGCGCGGATTTCCTCTTCCGAGGAACTATCGACGTAGGCCTTCCCGTCCTTTATCAACTGGGCCCCCATTTCGTAGAGACGCGGGAAGTAGTCGGAGGCGTATCGCACACCGTTGTTCCACTCGAAGCCCAGCCAACGAACATCCTCTTGAATAGCGTCTACGTAGCTAGTGTCCTCTGTCGTTGGGTTTGTGTCATCGAAGCGAAGATTCGTTGTGCCGTTGTTTTCTTGTGCAACTCCGAAGCTCAAACAAATTGCTGTCGCGTGCCCCACGTGAAGAAACCCATTGGGCTCGGGCGGGAAGCGGGTGGCCACACGGCCACCATACGTACCGTTGGCATTGTCCTCCGCAATGATCGTTCGCACGAAGTCTAAGCCGACAGTATTGGCACTCTTAACGTTATCCTCGCGTGTGGTCATATGGTTATTCGATAGATATTCAGGGACCTTGATCAGAAAAGGGATTTTAGGTCGTGATCCTCTGCGTCGTCATCTAGCCAAACACTCTGGAATCAGGATTCAAGAGTTAAGCAAAACACGCTGCCAACAGGCTAAGGCTAGCGCCGCAGGATCACCTCGCCTGCCAACTCACCTGTAAACTCGCCTCCATCGATAACCAGCGCACCGTTAATGAGCAGATACTCGATCCCCTCGCTGTTCTGGTGAGGATCTCCATCGGCGATGAATTCACTCAATTTCGCATCAGTAAGATCGGGAAGGCGGTCAAAGGTTGCCCGATCCTGGATAGTCTCGGCGTCAAAAACAAGAATGTCAGCTTTGTACCCTTCCTTTAGGTAGCCACGGTCTTTAATGCCTAAGATGCTAGCCGGCAAGGAAGTGACTTTGCGCACAAAGAAGGGCAAGGTAATGACGCCCTCATCAAGAACATACTTGCGCAACATGCGGGGAAAGGTGCCGTAGGAACGAGGATGGGCACGCGGACCGGCGGCACCACCGTCGGTGGCAGGGGCGATGTAATCACGTGTCATGTAGTGGTGTAGGTCATCCTCGATCATCGAGTAAGACTGGATCTGCGCATCGTTGTCGAGCTGCAGGTAACGCCCTGTCTCAAAGAGGTTTTCCTCACGTAGTTCAGCAATTTCCTCAAGAGTCCGTCCCACGTACGATGAATCCGGTTCGAAGGCTCTCACAAACATGCGGTCAGCACCGCCACGCGCGAGAATCTCGTGCATAACATCCTTTTCCAACTGCGTGGCAAAGACCTCGTCTCCCTCCATGCGCTGGCGGATCAGCGCTTTGCGCTCCGCTACCTCGAGCTCCCGACCAACTGCTTCACCCAAGTATGGCTCCCACTTGAAGAGCTGAGTGTTTCTGTCGGGCCCCGATGAAGTGTAGGGGTACTGGTCAGCGGTGATGTCAATGCCTTCTGCTCGCCCCTTCTCGATCAGAGCGGTCGCATCCCGGCTCCTCCCCCAAAAGGGAATACCTGTCGATTTAATGTGGAGAATGTGCACCCGAATGCCCGCTTCCCGACCAATGTCAATAATCTCCTGGATGGCGTCAAGATGAGTGACGCGCGGTGATGAGTCACTCGCAACCCACCAGATTGAGCGGGTTCCCTCACTGCGAATGTGGCTCACGTACATACCACCATAAGCTGCCGCCTCTTGGGCCAATGCGATGATCTCCTCAGTGGTCGCAAAATGGCCATTCCAGTAGTCGAGTGCGTTGCTGATGCCAAAGGCCCCGCCTTCCATGGCCTTGCCCACGAGAGCCTTCATCTCCTCAAGTTGGTCAGGCGTTGGACTCGCATCAACTGCGCCTAGAACCTTGTTGCGGATGCTTCCTATACCAGCAAGCATGGCGGCGTTCGTACCAATGCCGTTGCGAGACCATTCCTCCGCCTTGTCCTGGATCGAGCTGTCTTCACCCCAAATACTGCCGCCTTCGCCAAAAAGCACGGTCGTAATGCCCTGAGTAAGATTGTTGACCGTTGCACGAGCAAGGTCAGATGCTTCCCTCTCATCCGAATCGTCCATGTCGAAACCTGAGTTTGCATGGGAGTGCAGGTCGATGATTCCCGGCATGACGAATTTCCCGTTGACGTCGATCACTCGTTCAGCTGAAGCGTCCCCGAGGTCGCCCACGCCTACGATGTCATTACCTTTGATCGCAACATCAGCATAGACCCAAGGATTCCCCGAGCCATCAAAGACACGGCCACCTCGCAGCACAATGTCGTAGCTCGGTTCCTCAGATGTCTGTAAGGTAGTTTCCTCTTGAGGCGCTGAGAAGATCACACCTGGCAAGGACGCTCCCAGGAAAAAGACGGCGAGAACGGTTCGTGTGGTGCGCTTTCGGTACATCGTGCTTTCTTCTCCTCTTTGTTTTCTTTCGGGGCATAAAGACCAGACGGCAGGTTCAGGCAGAAACCGCAGTCAGCCTATGCTACGGAGTCTCTTGAGAGTGTGTCAATCGACGGGGCAAAGCGCCACAAAGTCACTGTGGTCACTCGCTCCCCATCGCCGCCGCAGGCTGTCTTGTTGATTGTCATCGGCCTTTTGCGCTTGTATTACAACGGATGTAAGAATGCCGCTCTCACCTTTCGGCTCATGGAGTTGAAGAATTCATACGAACTGATCGATCATTTCGCCCTTCACTGACCCGAATTTGTCTGCGTTGGACGTGAAAATAGCTTTCGGAGGACATTATGTACCTATCGCCAAGAATTCATCGTCAATTGAAATGCAAAGCCGTCTTGTTTACTCAACGACTGGTCAGCTTTGTCATCCTCGCACTATTGTTGCCGTCCACGGTTGGGGCGCAACGGACCATCAAGCCCGTTCTTCACGGCACCCATTGGGTAGCAATTACCGGCAAACCGCTCGGCGCGACTGCTGGAGCGGCGATTTTTCAGCGTGGTGGTAACGCCGTGGACGCAGCGTGTGCAATGCTCGGGGCGACGTCCACAATGTGGGACACGCTCGGTTGGGGCGGTGAAACCCAAGCGCTGATCTACGACCCGAACGAGAAGAAGGTCATTGGTATCAATGGACTTGGAGTGGCACCAACCGGTGCAACAGCCGAGTTCTTCAAGCAATTGGACCTCGAATACCCACCGGCAACGGGCCCGTTGGCTGCAGTGACGCCAGGAACCCCGGGTGCACTGATGGTAATGCTCGCAGAGTGGGGGACTATGAGCCTTGCTGATGTACTTGGCCCTTCGATTGAGATGGCCGACGGGTACGCGATTGAGGCAGCTGCGGCCAACAACCTTGAAAGCAACAAGGATCTGTTCAAGGAATGGGGGCAATACTCAACGAGTGTATTCCTCCCCCACCTCGGAGAAGAACGTGAAGCTCCCTACCCCGGCGAAATCTTTCGCCAGCCGAATCTGGCAGCGACGTTGCGGAAGCTAGTCGAAGCTGAGGAGGAAGCGCTCGCTGCGGGCAAGAACCGTGAAGAAGCTATCTATGCTGCCTACGAACGCTTCTACAAGGGCGACATCGCCGAAGAGTTTGCCCGGGGGGCGCAAGAAGTTGGTGGATTGATCACCGCTGATGATCTCGCTGATTGGGAAGTCAAGATCGAAGAGCCAGTGATGACGACCTATAAGGGAGTTGAGGTTTACAAACTGACTCACTGGGTGCAGGGGCCGGTGATGTTGCAAGCGCTGAATATCCTTGAGAACTTTGACTTGCAAGAGATGGGATACAACAGCACTCGGTACATCCACTCGCTATATCAAACGATGAACCTCGCCTTCGCCGACCGAGACTTCTATTACGGCGATCCATACTTCCTCCCCGAAGAACCGATTGAAGGTTTGCTCTCGAAAGAGTACGCCCGCCAACGCGCCAACGAAATTAACTGGGAGGCTAACGATCCCAACGTCAAGCCGGGTGACCCCTACCCCTTTCAGGGCAGCACAAATCCTTACCTGAACTTACTCGAGCAGTGGAACGGTAGCGGGGAAGAAACCCCAGGAAACATTGCCAACCTCGATACCAACTCGATGAAGCCTGCTTACACCAACGACGACACCAATGAATGGGGCGCAAAAGGGCCATTCGGTGATGACTTCTTCCGCGGCACGACGTCAGTACAAGCAGCCGACGAGAATGGCTGGATTGTTTCTATTACACCGTCAGGAGCATGGATTCCGGCTGTCATCGCCGGCGAGACTGGGATCGGTATGAGCCAGCGCATGCAGAGTTTCGTGGTCAACCCAGCCGAGAATCCGTTCAATGTCGTCGAGCCTGGAAAGCGACCACGAGCCACGCTAACCCCCGGGATGGCTATCAAAGATGGGCAACCGTATCTGTCGTTTGCAGTGCAGGGTGGTGACGGTCAAGACCAGAACCTGTTGCAGTTCTTCTTGAACATGGTCGAGTGGGAAATGAACGTGCAGCAAGCCGTCGAGGCCGCCAACATTAATAGCTCACAGATGAAAGGGTCTTTTGCTGAACACCCATCAGATCCGGGTGCCATTCTGGTGCGGGAAGACACACCGCCGTGGGTGCTGGCAGACTTGCGCGGCATGGGCTACGACATCAGTACCTCCCCGCGTACCTCCGGACCCATCAACGCAATTTTCTTCGACATCCGTAACCGCACGATGTGGGGAGGTTCAAGTAACCATGGCGAAGACTACGGGATCGCCTGGGAATAGTGCTGAGCAGACGTGGAAAAGGCCTTTCCACCTCGATAAATTGGCCAGTTTGCAGTCGACGCCCTGCCATAAGAGAGGCTCATGAGACCATCCAGCCGTTTTTTTACCGTCATTGCCCTCGTTTTCTTGTTTGTCACGCTCTCAATTTCCTCTGCCGTCGCCCAGGGAACTGTCGGTGATTATCAACGCGCGATAAATCTACGTGAGAATTTCGCGGGCCTAACTGCTGATCTTGCCGGGCAACCTACCTGGATCGAGGAAACCTCGAGTTTTTGGTATCGCAAGTCTGTGGCGGGTGGCAGCGAATTCATGCTAGTCGACACGACGACTGCCACAAAAACGACAGCATTCGACCACGAGCGTATTGCCGCTTCGCTATCGACGGCTCTTACCGAGGAGTACACACACTCCACCTTGCCATTCAATCGAATTAGCTTCGTCGATGAGATGAACGCCATCGAGGTGTCAATCAACGGCACCATCTGGCGATGTGACCTTTCAAGCTACGAATGTCGCTCAACTAGTCGCCAGGAAAGCGGCCGCAGACCACAGAACAATGAGCCACGCCCCTCTCCGGACGGCCACTGGGAGGCCTTGATCAACAACTACAATATCGTCGTCCGTGAGACGGGAACCAATGAATTAATTCGCCTGAGCATGGATGGGTCCGAGGGGAACGCGTACGAATTATCGTCGATCGCCTGGTCGCCCGACTCTCGCAAGCTCGCTGCCTACCGGGTCAAACCTGGCTACCAACGTGAGATTCACTACATTGAGTCTTCACCCGCAGACCAGCTGCAACCCAAGCACTCCACCCGCGCATATGCAAAGCCTGGTGACCGGCTCGACAAGGAAATGCCGGTGATCTTCAACCTCAGTCTTCGTACCCAAACCCACGTTGAGGATACGTTGTTCCCGAACCCATATTCGATGTCACGGCTCGTGTGGCGGGAGGACTCTAGCGCTCTAACTTTTGAATACAACGAGCGTGGCCATCAGCTCTATCGGGTCATCGAGATACTAGAAAATACTGGTGACACACGGGCGCTGATCACTGAAGAAACAAGCACTTTCTTCCACTACTCCGAAAAAAAATTCCGGTACGACATCGACGACGGCGATGAAATCATCTGGATGTCGGAACGCAGCGGGTGGAACCATCTCTACATGTATGAGGGCGGCGCTGGTCAGGTGAAACACCAGATCACCTCAGGCGAGTGGCCGGTGCGCGAGGTGGTGAAGGTTGACGAGGAAAATCGCCAGATCTGGTTCATTGCGAGCGGGATGCACCCTGGTCAGGATCCGTACTTTGAACACTACTACCGCATCAACTTCGACGGCACGAGCTTAATTCCATTCACAAAAGCAAATGCAAATCATCAGGTCACCTTCTCCCCTGATATGGATTACTACGTTGACAGCTACTCACGTGTCGACATGGCGCCCATCGTAGAACTGAGGCAGACTACGGACCAGTCGGTAGTAATGGAGATCGAACGGGCAGACATCAGCGACCTTGTCGACGCGGGTTGGGAAGCCCCGGAAGTATTCGTTGCCAAAGGTCGCGACGGTGTCACCGACATCTGGGGTGTGATCTTCCGCCCCACCAATTTCGATCCGAATCAAACCTACCCGGTGATCGAGAACATCTACGCTGGCCCACACAATTCCTTCGTGCCCAAGTCGTTCCAGGAATATAACGGTAGCCGAGAGATTGCCGAGATTGGCTTCATCGTTGTCCAAATCGATGGCATGGGCACTTCGAACAGGTCTAAAGCTTTCCACGACGTCGCTTGGATGAACCTCAAGGATGCGGGCTTTGCCGACCGTATCCTTTGGCACCAAGCGGTTGCTGAGCGCTATTCCTACTACGACATTAGTCGCGTTGGGATTTATGGCACCTCAGCCGGCGGACAGAGTTCCCTTGGCGGCCTGCTTTTCCATCCCGATTTCTATGACGTTGCTGTCTCTGCCGTTGGCTGCCACGACAATCGCATGGACAAAATTTGGTGGAACGAACAATGGATGGGCTGGCCAATTGGTCCACACTACGCCGCATCGTCGAACGTCGACAATGCCTGGCGGCTTGAAGGCAAGGTGCTATTGATCGTAGGCGAGCTCGACACGAACGTAGATCCCGCCTCAACCATGCAGGTAGTGAACGCGTTGATTGAAGCTAACAAGCCGTTCGACCTTCTGGTGATTCCCGGGGCTGGGCATACCTCTGGCGGTGCTTACGGCCAACACAAACGCTTTGACTATTTCGTCGAGCATCTCTACGGAAACGTCCCCCCATCTTGGGCCGAACTGGAAGCCACGATGGCGAGCGATAACAAAGATATCGCTGGTCAAAATACCAGCGCGGCGTTCGAAAACACCACTTTTCCCAGCTGGAGTGAGATCTTCGAGAGCTGGGACGACAACAACTGGAAACGCTAAGTGAAGTCCATCGTCGCGTTTTGCTCGATCTTACTGGCCTTCGGCGGCACTCTGACTGGTACGCTGCAAAAATCGGAAAACGTGATCCTATTCACGCTTGACGGCTTACGTTGGCAAGAAGTGTTCGCTGGGGCTGACGCGGACCTTATGAATAAAGAAGCAGGAGGGGTTGATGACGTCGAGGCTCTCCGGCAAGAATTTTGGGCAGACGATGTCGACGAGCGTAGACGCTTGCTCTTGCCTTTCTTCTGGGATGTCCTGGTTCCGTCGGGGCAACTGTTCGGGAACGCCTGGAGCGGAAGTGAAGTCCATGTCACCAACGGGCACAACTTCTCATACCCTGGGTACAACGAATTGCTTTCCGGGTTTCCCGACAACCGGATCGATAGCAACGCCAAGATTTTCAATCAAAACCCTAACGTGCTCGAATGGCTGGCGCGGAAACCAGGCTTTAACAACCGTGTCGCAGCCTTTACCGCTTGGGAT
>Ga0209034_10000679_pt1 | contig 16896 bp, 18 predicted proteins | sample MarorgKNORR_S2LV_2_FD_188219 | JGI IMG/M metagenome (GOLD analysis project Ga0209034, IMG submission 188219) | Marine microbial communities from the Southern Atlantic Ocean, analyzing organic carbon cycling - 250m_A/KNORR_S2/LV (SPAdes) (version 2) | ecosystem: Environmental > Aquatic > Marine...
TAGGAACCGATGTTGCGCTTTCCCTCCGAGGTAGAACTGCGGTGGCGCAAGCTCAAATCGCATATCAGACTTTCCAAGAAGCATTTGATGGTCCTCGCTGGCAAGTATTGGCCGACAAGGGGGCTCAACTTCAGCGACCTCTGTGGGCATCGACTAGCACCAAAAATCCGAGCTACTCCGAAACCTTGTACGTCGACGAGCTGATCGGACCCAATACGGTCAATACGATGCCTGACAACACCATTGACGCGTTTATGAAGAAGGGAACCGTCGCACGCACGGTCGATGCAAATCCCGGGGAAGCCCAAGAGGTTCTCGCAGCTGTGTCGGCTCTCGGGATCGACCTCGACGACGTCGCCGCGGTATTAGAACAAGAAGGCGTTGCATCGTTTGTTAAAAGTTTCGACGAACTCATCACAAGTTTGTCTGCAAAGGCTGACTCGTTAACTTAACGACATGTCAGTTGCAAATCGAAACTTACTCACCTATTTTCGCGGACATGGATCAAGCCACACAGCGAAGCGATAGTTGTTCGATCCAAAGCACTCTCGATGTGATCGGCGACCGGTGGCTGCTCTTGATTCTTCGCGATTTGTTTCGAGGGGTGAGACGATTCGGCCAATTAGAAGAGAACCTCGGGATTGCCAAGAACCTCCTAGCGACTCGCTTGGTAAAACTGGTCGAGGCGGGAATTGTGACGAAGGTCCCATACCAGGACAGACCAATCCGCTACGAGTACCTCCTAACGCAAAAGGGGCGAGATCTCTCGCCGAGCTTGGTGGCTTTAATGCGGTGGGGTGATCGTTGGTGTAACGACGGAACCCCGCCCACAGTTCTTGTTCATTCCGACTGCGGAACTCCTCTCAATCAAGTCACGCATTGTCCCGCATGTGATGACTCGCTTGACCCCGCGGAAATTCGCAGTCGACCTGGTCCTGGAGCGAGCGTCGACTCATGACAGCGGAGAAACAATGACTACAGATGCCGGCACTGCAGCCGAAATTGATTCGCTACTAGATCTGCCTCTTCGATCTTTACTCAAGCGAGCTTCATCGATTCGAGATGCAGCTCATGGAACTCGAGTTACATACAGCCCCAAGGTCTTCATTCCACTTACGATGCTGTGTCGAGACAAGTGTGGTTACTGCACCTTCGCTCAGCCACCGAGTCGACTCGATCATCCCTATCTGGAACCTGATGAGGTATTGGCCATTTCGCAGCATGGGGCATCTCACGGCTGCCACGAAGCGCTTTTCACTCTTGGTGAGCGACCCGAACTGCGTTATCCCGTTGCTCAGCAGTGGCTTCATGATCATGGTTACGAGAGCACGATCAACTACTTAGTCGATATGTGTCGACTAGTGCGAGATGAAACCGGGTTGCTACCTCATGCGAATCCTGGGGCGCTGTATCGCGAAGAACTCGCACAACTCAGAACGGTGAGCCCTAGTCAGGGAATGATGCTTGAAAGTCTGAACGAAGATCTTCTCTGCCATCGAGGCTGTCCAGACAAAGAACCGCAGCGGCGACTCAGTACGTTGGAGGCAGCGGGAGAACTTCAGATCCCATACACGACCGGCCTATTGGTAGGTATTGGGGAGACAGTTGCTGATCGCGTTGAAACAATTCTTGCTATAGCCGAAAGTCACCTCAGACATGGACATGTGCAAGAAGTCATTGTTCAGAACTTCTTACCCAAATTGGGTACTGCTATGCACAAAAGTCCACCCTGTCCCCCCGATGAGTATCTGCAAGCAATCGCCCTGGCCCGCATTCTCCTTCCCGAAGACATTCACCTTCAAGCTCCACCGAATCTTTCGGACGATTTCGGCGGTCTTCTCGATGCGGGTATCGATGACTGGGGCGGCGTGTCACCAGTTACCGCTGATCACGTGAACCCCGAACGACCATGGCCTGAACTTGACCTACTTCGGGAGGTAACGGAGACAAAGGGGTTTACTCTCGCCCCTCGTTTGACTATTCATCCAAGTTTCGCGCTTCTGCCTCAGAAATGGCTTGACGAGGACAACCGATTCCCAGTACTCGACCGCAGCGATGCCGAAGGCCTGGGGCGAGACGACCCGGGCTCTCAAATGCCTGAGAAAACTATGGAAAATAGAGATGCTGGTTCAGGGGCTGATGTTTTGATCGCCGACCAAGACAGCACTCAGTGGTATTCGGGAGGTGCTGAGCACCCTCCCCCCAAGATCCTTCCTGGACGATCTTTCGCGCGAGGTGCGGTCCGTGAAGTTCTTGACGGCGTGCTCTCAGGCCAGGAGGTGGGCCGCGAGGAGATCGTTGCCCTTTTCCAAGCCCGAGGACCTGAGGTTTTAGCCGTCGCTGAAGTAGCTGACGAATTGCGCCGTCAAGCTGTTGGCGAAAAGGTCACTTGGGTTCACAACCGAAACATCAATTACACGAACGTTTGCACTTTTAAATGCCGCTTCTGCGGGTTCTCAAAAGGGCCCCTGTCGCTCAACCTTCGCGGCACGCCTTACATGTTGACACTGCAAGATATCCAGGAACGGGTCATTGAGGCTGCTCAACTTGGAGCTACTGAGGTAACGCTTCAGGGAGGCATTCACCCGAGCTTCGACGGCAATTACTACATCGATGTTTGCCGGGCTATCCAAGATGTAGTGCCCGATATGCATCTGCACGGATTCACCGCTTTGGAGGTTATTGAAGGAGCCAAACGCCTTGATGAGTCACTCGTCGAATATCTAGTCCGACTGAAAGAAGCGGGTCTGAAATCTCTGCCAGGGACTGCCGCCGAGGTTCTCGATGATGAGGTAAGGAAAATCCTATGCCCAGACAAAATTTCGACGGACGAATGGCTTGAATGCCATGAGGCCGCCCACGCCGTTGGTCTCCACTCAAATATCACCATCATGTTCGGTTCTATAGAAGAGCCGCTTCACTGGGCGAACCACATTGTGAGGACCCGCGAACTCCAAAAACGCACTGGTGGCTTTACTGAATGGGTGCCATTGCCATTTGTGCACATGGCAAGCCCGATCTACCTGCAACGACAAGCACGTAGGGGACCCACGTTTCGCGAAACGCTGCTGATGCACAGTGTCGCCCGGATTGCTTATCACGGCCTCATTGACAACATCCAAGTGTCATGGGTGAAGATTGGTGTCGAAGGCGCCAAACAAATCCTGATGGCTGGAGCAAACGACCTCGGCGGCACCCTGATGGATGAGAACATAAGCAGAGCCGCAGGCGCTCAACACGGACAGGGTCTCGTTGAAGAAGACTTCAGGGCGATAGCGGAACCCCTGGGTAGAACGATTCGACAACGCACCACTGGTTATGAAGAAGCAGACGGCAAGCCAGTTGTCGTGAGCACCGAAACAATCCCAGTTGACAATCCGACTGACAGAAAGTTGATTCCAGTCAACGCGCTCGGTGATCAGGTCTGACCATAGAGCTTGCCAATACTCCGAACTGGTCAGCCCTTCATCAAATCATTGTCGACTGGGGTTTGTCGCCGACTATGGACGCCGCTTTTTCAACCGCTCGGCGTGCTCGAGACAATCGTTTTTCAATCTCCGGTCTCTTGGCCTCGACGCCATCGGCTTCTAACGCTTCATGCAGGGCAGTAATACCTAGCTCGGAAAGCTCTTCGGCAATATCCAGCAGACGGTCACGAATATCTTCAAGTTTTTCTTGCACATCAAACGTCCTTCGTTAACAGGGTGTCGATGATTTCTATGGGATGCCGTACTCGGACACCGCCAGCCTGTAGATACAAGAGACAGCCTGGGTTTGCGCTAGCGACTTCTTCAGCGTTGGCGCGGTTGATTGAAGAGATTTTCCGCTCCCTCACAGATGAGGCAAGGTCCGGGTGGAGAGTCGAATATGCTCCCCCGGCCCCGCAACAGAGACCCTCGTCGTCGAGTTGAATAGCTTCTGTGTATCTCTCCAGGACAAGCCGTACTGCTTCGTGGGAACGTTGAGCATGGCGTAAATGGCAAGGATCTTGGATAGCTATCTTCGGTCTTACTGAAGTGGCAGGTGGCAGAAGGTCCAGGTGATCGGCCAACCATTCGTGCACGTCCAGAACTCGTTCACTGAAGTCGCTCGCTCGCTGAGTTCCGAGGAGTTGGCCGTATTCCTTTAGCTGAGCCCCACAACCTGCCGAATCGACCAGAATTGGTGCTCCTCCCGGAAATGCACTCATGGTTCGTTCGGCGAGCCGTCGTGCTTCATGTCCCAGTCCGGCATGGACGTGCAGAGCGCCGCAGCAAGAGGCTGCTCGACCTGGAAACTGAACACCGGTTCCGGTAGCTTCGACGACTCGTTGGACTGCCCTGTGGGTATCGCGCATCCACGCGTCCATTACACAACCCGTGAACAACCAAACATCGGTCCCGCTTGCGACTAGAGGCCTTTGATGCAACGGAATTCGCGGCAACGCTAACCTTTTGGGGAGTGCGCCAACCCGCTGTACAACAGCCAAAACTATTGAGATGAACCGAAGAACACGGGACCAACCCAGAAGTCGGTACCCAAATCGCATCCACCAAGGCTGGTATCTCGTTTGGTCGGCTAAGGCCTCGCGGGTTGCTTCCATCATGGAACCAAACGGCACTCCCGCTGGGCAAGCCGTTTCGCATCCCCGACATTGGATGCACGCGTCCATGAAGCCGACGAAATGTTGATCGATTACACCACTAACTTGTGCCTGGTTCATCAGGGCGATTCTGCCCCGAGGTGAAGCCGATTCTTCTTGGGTGACCCTGTAGGTAGGGCAGTGTGGAAGACATAACCCGCAAGCGACACAGGAGGCGAGGTCGTCGCTCGGTATTGCGAGATCAACAGTGATTTCTTTCACGCCGTCAGCACCTGTCGTCCGGGGTTCAAACGACCGCTGGGATCGAGTCGTTGCTCAAGTTCTCTCATCAGGGCATTGTTCACATCGGACACGGCCCGCGGCGGCGGTGAATCCCGACAATGGACCGCTCCGACGCCGACCTCAGCTATCCAGCCGGGGGCAAGATGGGCTAAGTCCGTGAGGGACTTTGGTTCAAGAGACAATCGCCCACCTGTTGGCAACTCAGGCGGTCCTTCAGTTTCAATCAGATCGAGGCTGTTGGCTTGGGCGTCGACATCTGAAGTGACTCCTTCGAGACAGACCCATACCTGTGTGCCATTCCACAGGATTGAGGAAGGTCGATAAAGCGTCCTATAAAGCTCGAAAGGATCAGCCTCCCCCGTGAGCCACCGAGACGTCGCTGGAAGCGGCAAACATCGCAGCGTTAATTCGGCCAGACAGCCCAATTTCCCGAGGGATCCCACGAGAAGACGGCAGAGGTCGTAACCGGAGACGTTCTTAACCGTTGGGCCACCGGAAGTCACAATTTTGCCGCTGTGATCGACGTATCGGACTTGGAGAACGAAGTCTCGGATAGGGCCATACCTCAGCCGCCGGAACCCATTTACCCCCACCGAAAGTGCTCCTCCAACAGTCGCTTCGGGGTTGAGGTCGAATGGCACCATTTGATCGTGGACGGCCAACTGTTCAGACAAAGTGCGCAGAGAGGTTCCCGCTCCACAGCGAACCGTCATCTCCTCGGGTTCGTGGGACCAGACTCCCGATGGCGCGCTGACTTCGCGAGCGGCTGGATCAGGGTTTCCCCCGATGGTCCACTGGGTGCGCCCTCCAACGACTGTGACCGGATCCGAAGAACCAATTTCAGACGCGAAATCCTTTATTTCTTTTTGTAATTCGGCGTGTGCCGTCATACCCACGCCCCTTCCGGCACGTGTTGACGAAAAGAGTCACTACACCGAGAGCCTGACGGCAGGATTTTGAGAGGGTTCGCCAAACCCTCCGGATCGAAAGCCTCTCTCACTAAATCTTGGGTGACCATATCGTGAGCGCTGAAGAGCATCCCCATGTAGTCACGCTTTTCAAGTCCAATGCCGTGTTCACCGCTGAGAACCCCGCCGGCTTCGATGGACGCAGTAACTATCGCTCGCCCAGCCGCCTCGACGCGTTCGAGAACGCCTTTTTCCCGACTGTCATATGCCAAAATGGGGTGTAGGTTGCCGTCGCCAGCGTGGAAAACGTTTACCGCCATTAAGTCGTGTTCATCCGCAATGCGGTACACCTTTTCGAGCACTTCCACCAACTTGCCCCTGGGGACCACGGTGTCGTGGAGGTAGTAGTCGGGTTTTAGGCGTGCGACAGCACCGAACGCATTCTTTCGACCCTTCCATAAAAGTGCGCGTTCTTTGTCGTCAGCAGCGACTCGGATGTTTCCGACGTGAAATTTTTGCGCGACGGAACGCACAGTTTGGATACCGTGCTCGACACCGCCCGGTAGACCATCAAGCTCTACTAGCAAGACCGCGGCGGCTTCAGTTGGGTAGCCCGCGTTGACGAATGCTTCGACAACTTCTATGGCTCGTTGGTCCATCATTTCTAATGCCGCCGGAATCAGTCCTGCTGCGATGATTGCTGAAACCGCTGCAGCCCCGTCGCGTACGTCCGAAAAGTCCAGAAGGAGAGTTCGAACTTCAGGAGGGTTTTGAGTTAAGCGAACTGCCACTTTTGTAGCGACACCCATGGTTCCTTCGGACCCAATGAACAAACCTCGAAGGTCATAACCGGGGGCTTCAGATGTCAGGTCTCCCAAGGTCGTCACAGCGCCGTTGGGGAGAACCACTTCGATCGCTGCCACATGGCCGCTTGTAACTCCATAGGCCAGACAGTGAGGCCCCCCACTGTTGTTCGCGACGTTGCCGCCAATCGAACATACCTGCTGGCTGGACGGGTCGGGTGCGAAATGGAAGCCCAGAGGGCCTAGCTCGTTACTCAGATCTAAGTTAAGTACGCCCGGTTCAACCCACGCGATCCGGTTGTCTAAGTCCACTTCGATGATCTTGTTCATTTTGGTGGTGACGATGACCACGGGATTGCCGACTGGGACAGCGCCTCCTGCTAGACCCGTCCCAGATCCTCTCGCTATAAACGGGCGTTGATGTCTGTGGCATGTAGCAACGATTTGGCTGACTTCGCTGGTATTTGTGGGCAAACAGACGATTGAAGGCTGATCACCGAGAATCGACCCGTCTTTGCTGTATAGACCTAACTCAAAGTCATCTGCTCGCGCTCGATCGCCGAGGAATGCTTGCAGTTCTTTCAGAAGGGCCCTGTCTGGGGAATCTGCCACGATGACGAACGGTATCGTAGGCTGGACCCGTGGCGGAGCCCTTAGCGTCTTCTGGTGATGATCGCGAATGGCTGTCGTTCGAAGATGAAGGCGAACATCGCACCTGGCTGTTCGACATTACTTTCCTCACGAGTAACTGGACTTGTATCTATGGGGCCGGTTGCCCCGGAGTTTTGGCTGAGCCTGCTCCCGATCGACAACTGGGGTGTTGTACTCACGGCGCCTACATTTCCGATGGCGCCGATCTCGAACATGTAAAAACTCAAATCGACCGTTTGACAGGTGAACTTTGGGAATTCATCGATACCGCTGAAGATCTCGGCGGTGCCTTATGGCAGGACGATGAGGGATGGTGGCGAACTCGGGTGGTTGATGGGGCATGCATATTTCAAAATCGGCCTGAACACGAGAACGGGGCGGGATGCGCGTTTCACCATCTTGCGTTTCAATCAGATTCCCTTCCCATGGAAACCAAACCAGAGATTTGTTGGCAAGCGCCCCTGCGGCGTGAAGACCACGAAACAGTGACAGGGCATATTTACACCATGGTGCGCGAATGGGAGCGACGCGATTGGGGTGGTGAAGAGACCGACGTGTGGTGGTGGTGTACCGATGAAAGTCAAGCGCATGTCGGCGAGCAACCTGTTTACATCCAGATGGAGCAAGAATTGTCTTCTATCTGCGGACCGGTTGTTTACGGTTGGTTGCGCGCCGAACTGGATAAACGAAGAACTCAAGGCTCACTGCTGCCTCACCCCACGGTTAGGCGTCGCTGAGTCTGTTCGGTCAGGTTTTTTCTTCGTCGCTATCGTCGAAATCCGCGTATTTCGCGGCTAACTCTGAATAGTCGTCGTATTTTTCAGCTAGGTCACCGTACTGATCGTCCGGTGTTTCTTCTTCGTCTTTCGAAAACAGATCAGGCTCCTCGAAATCAAAGTCCTCTACTGTGAAAGCGGCGGCATTCTCTCGTTGAAATTTGCGTGCCTCTTCATACCGGCGGTGACGGCCCTTCTTCACGGATGGCTCCTCGTCTCCAAATCGCCCTCTTCGTCGCGCAGCAGCTAAACCAATTGACCGAATAACGCACTGCGACCCCCTCAGTTTTATCAGATTTCTTCTCAAGAACCTGAGTCGCTAGACGTCGAATTTTCTTTCTTTAGATCCGGACCGGTAAATCGAGGTTCGAGTACTAAACCCCCATGACGGTCAAATGCCACCGAAGCGCGGCCTGACACAAGATCCTGAATACGACTCCCGATGAGCTCCGAACGCCATCCAGCAGATAGGCGGGCGTCCTCAGAGCCTCGCAAGAAATCAATGATGTCGGAGCGCGTGGCGAGTAATGCCGCGTCAAGTTCTTCATCCTTAGCTACTTGAGATACCCACGCTGACACCAGCGTTACCGCCGCACGAAGTTCTTTGTCGAGCTTTGGTCCTTCCTCGGTATCGAGTGTGGGGACCTCATCTGACGTTCGTTTCAGTCCTTGAGCCACGATAGAAAGAATTTCCTCAGCAGAACTCTCCTTTATGCGCCGCCCATCGAACCCGCGGATTCCTTTTAAATCTTCGGAGGTTCTGGGGGCTCGCTGAGCGACTCCCACCAGGGCAAGATCGGAAAGGACGAAGCGGCTTGGTAGGTCTTTACTTTGTGCGGCTCGCTCCCGCCATTCCGCTAACACAGACACAATGCAACGAGCCTGACCTCTGAGATGGCGTGCTTCTTTTATTCGAGTCCAGGCAAGCTCCACCGGCAACGCGGTTTTGGCTTTGTGGCGCGATAACTCGAACTCAGAGTTGACCCAGCTCAGACGTCCACGTTCATTGAGATCCGTTACTAAGCGGTCGTGCAGATCGAAGAGATGCGCTACGTCGCTCGCCGCATAGTTTCGTTGAGCGGGTCGCAACGGTCGTTCAAACCAATCGGTCAAACGATCGCCTTTAGGCAGACCAAGACCCATATAGCGTTCCACTAACGCGGCAAGAGACGGAGTTGACATACCGACAAAACCGGCCGCGATTTGAGTATCAAACAGGCAACGCGGGACTGTGCCGCACGCTCTGTCGAGCACTTCCAAATCCTGTGAAGCGGCATGCATGATCAGGAGGACGTCGCTATCAAGAACTTTTGCAAAAGGTGCAAGTTGCACTGCTAATGGATCAACCAAGAAGACGTTGCTTCCGATCGCGATTTGTACAAGAGCGACTCTGGGCCAATAAGTCCGTTCGCGGTGAAATTCGGTGTCTACGGCGATTCGTTCAGCCCGTGCTGCCTCATCTACTAATGCGTTGAAGGCCGCCTGGTCGTCGATCCATTTGTGGCGCGTCGGTTCATTCTCAGCTTGAAGAGTGGTCTGTTCAGATGGCGGATGCCGGGTTAACCGGCGGCGACGCGTCATTCAGCTCCAGACTCGACCTCGCGACCAGATGCAATCCAGGCAAGTGTGCCTCCTGCCACATTTACGGCATCAATCCCTTGTAGCCGCAGGAATTCGCAGGCGTTTAAGCTCCGACCTCCACTCTTACAGATCACATATATTCGGCCGCTGTCTGGGATTTCGTCGAACCGGTCGAAGATCTCCCCTAAGGGAATCAGTTTCCCTCCGGGGACTCTCGCTTCCTGCCATTCCTCGATCTCTCGGACATCGAGAAGTTCGGCTCCCGCGGCTAATTCGGAGGCCAAGGCGTCGACATCAATTTCGGGGTTTTCCACTCGATCACCTTTCGAATCCAAAGGATACCGCCATTACTGGTTGGTGTTAGCGGCCAAATTTCGGAAGCAAACACTCGAAGTCTTCTTGGGTATTTATGTTGGTGACTTGGTCAGGCGACGCTGTTACCGTCGCGTAGTCCGTCGCGCTCAGCACTAGTTTGGGGCCTCGGGCACCGCTCTCATAACCGTCTTTGAGTATGTCCAGGGCTTCTTCTTTGTAGATACCGATGAGAGGCTCCAAGCGTCCACTATGTGCCAAAACGACGGGTTGCCTCACAACCTGAGAGCGTGTCGCAATCTCGCGTAACAGGTTGGGTGAGATGGTAGGAACGTCGCAGGGGCAGACCATGAGGGTTCCGTAGTGTTCAATCGCCCCGATGATGGCTCCCAGAGGACCGGCTTGCTCTTCCTTGTCTGGTAGATACGGCAAACCAAGGTCAGGTCGGTCGCCTAAGGCAACAACTGTTTCGGAGCCGGCGTCTTTCAGCGCATCCACTACCCATCGGATCATCGGACGGCCTCCTACATTTAGTGAGGCCTTGTCGCGTCCCATGCGACTTGATACTCCTCCACACAACACAGCTCCTGTTATTTTCATTCGCTGTCGGGAACTCCCGATGGGTCAAGTTGCATCAAGAACTGAGCACATCGTTCTTCTTCGTCGAGTTCACCGATTATTCCGGCTGTTCGGTGAAGTCCCAAAAGGGACCGTAGGAATCCTCTGTTGGTTTTCTCCGACCACCTAACGTATCCACTCCCCTTCCATCCCGCGGCGCGCAATGCGTCTAATCCGCGGTGGTAGCCCACACGGAAATAGGCGTAAGCCTCGATAGGTTCTTGAGAAAGCTGACCCAGGGCGACCCAAGCGTCAAGGAACTGTGGCCATTGGGCTGCGATCTCTGCAACGCGTTCTTTCTGCTCGGATTGAGGAGCTTGTCCTGCTTCGGAAAGAGCACTCACAGCAGCAGGCTCATAGGGGTTGATGATCGTTTCGGGTGGACCCTTCGGCATCATATGTATTGGGCGCTCAGACATAAGCTGATGCTACCCATGGCTCTCACTGGTTAGTGATTTCAGCGTCAGTTATTGCGTGACGAACAAGGTCAGCGATGGCGTCTGGATGTGTTGTTGGAGCAGCGTGTCCCGCACCTGCGATAGTCACCAAACGCGACCGTTGTGCCTCTTCGGCCGTGCAGGACGCAGCTCGTTGAGCGTGGGCGCCTGATTGTTCGCCAACGCCGACGACTAGGGGGATGTTGATAGCTCGTGCATCGTATCGACGCTCAGATTGTGCCTGCAGTTCTTCGACCATTAGGGGGCCTTCGGCCCTTCGGCGTTTTCGCACCAGTTCGGGTAACCCGTCCCAACGTTCATCTCCAATTACTCGGCGCAAAAAGTGTTCTGCCGCGTCCGCCGGATCAGTGTCTTTTGGCGGTGGCGCCGGCCACCAGTCTTCCCAAGCCCTAGGGGCCTCAAAGGTCGCAACGGCCTTGAGGGCCGGGTTGCCTTGCGTTGCTGAAGCAAGCGCAATGACGCCACCATAGCTATGGCCAAAAACAACGGTCGGTCGGTCTCCGACTACAGCGTTAAGGTCGTCAACCTGTTGAGAAAACGACGTCGTTGGTGTCGCATTCTCCGATCTCCCGTATCCGCGACGGTCATATCGAACAACCTGATGAGGTCTAAGTCTTCGCGCTACTCGAATTAATCCCGCTGCTCGATCAAGCGCACCATGCACCAAAAGGATTTGGTAGTCGCCTTCGCTTCGAGCGGTCCGATAAACCGTCAGTTCTTCTATTTTTGGTTGTAGGGGCGGCACAAATTATGGAACTCGTAAAACTCTGAGCGTGTCGGTCGCATGCGTTTCTGCGCTGGAACCAGAAACAACGACCACCGTATCCCCGGACCTGACGACACCCACTCGCGCTGCTGTGTCCACCGCTTCTTTTGCTGTTGCAGCTGGAGTTGTTTGTTCGTTAAAGATTAAAGGACGCGTGCCCCAAGACAACGACAGTTGGTTGGCAGTCCGGTCATCAAAGGTCATACCGAACAGCGGAACCGTTGGCCTGAAGCGGGCGACGCTCCGGACAGTGAAGCCGGATCGGCTCAAGCAAATAATCGCTTCTGCATCAGTTTCCGTCGCTGTTCGTGCCGCAGCCATTGTTAAGGCGTCAGTCACTCGTAGATAGTTCGCGGCCGGTTTCGAACGACGTCGAAGCGCCTGAATTCGTTCGGCCCATGATTCGTAGCTGAACTTTTCATCCGCTCGAGCTGTAATGGTGGCCATTGTTCGCACCGCGTTAATAGGGTCTCTGCCGATTGCTGTTTCGCCACTAAGCATCACCGCCGACGTACCGTCAAATACGGCATTGGCGATGTCGGACGCTTCGGCCCGAGTTGGGGTGGGCGCTGAAACCATTGATTCGAGCATTTGAGTTGCTGTGATGGCTGGTCGTCCAAGCGCTATGCACTCTTGAATGATGTGTTTTTGGAGATGCGGCAATTCTTCAATATCAGCTTCGACGCCGAGGTCGCCTCGTGCGACCATGACAGCACCGGAGGCTTCAATGATGCCCTCCAGATTCTGGACAGCGGCTTTGGTCTCAATTTTCGCGATGATCATCGGGCCTCTTGGCGCTGGTTCGACTCCGAGCCGCCGAATGTCATGCGCTGAGCGGACGAAAGACAATGCGACCATGTCCGTGCCTAGTTCGACGAAGGTATCCAGTAATGACAGATCCTGGTCTGTGGGCGACACGAGACGAAGCCGGTCCGACGGAACGTGTAGTCCGGGACTGCCCTCGAGTTTCCCTCCATGCAAAACCCGGGTCTTCAAGCGGTCCCCTTCGCTCTCTTCGACAACTACGACCACTTGTCCGTCGCCGAATGCGAGCGTGTCGCCCAACTGCACGTCGGCTAATAGATCTGGGTAATCGACACTTACGACGTCTTGAGAGCTTTCCGAACCGTCAACCCCCAGCAACACCTGACTATCTTCAACGAGCGTTGCACCACCTTGAGTGAATGGGGCGCACCGAATTTTGGGTCCGGGTAAATCGACCACGATGCCCACGTGGCGGCCGAGGTCAGCTGCGACTGACCTCACCAGATGAAATTTGGCCACCTGTTCATCAAGCGTGCCGTGAGCTAAACCGATCCGTGCGACATCCATTCCTGCTTGGATCATTCCTCGCAGCGTGGCATCGTCCTCTGAAGCAGGGCCGATAGTCGCGATGATCTTGGTACGTCGTGCCATCTGCTCCACGGTACCGAGAGTCGGGGAAAAGACCAGAAAGATTTCTTCGTGTTCACCGGATCGTCAACAGGATGTACCGCGCCGCGTGCTGGCTTTTAACGTTCTAAGGTCGTCAAAGTGGAATTGATATTTGTGCGGCATGCTCGTCCAGAACACGTCGAAACGACCGATGGAAGTCCCGCTGACCCGCCTTTAGCTGCAATAGGTCACGAGCAGGCAGCCGCGGTCGCTCAATGGCTTAGCGAAGAGAAAATTGATGTTCTCTATAGCAGTCCAATGCGCAGGGCACGCGAAACCGCTGTACCTATCGAAGAAGCTTGTGATCTCAAGGCACATGTCCGCGACGGGATCAGTGAGTTCGACCGGGAGTCACCTACCTATGTGCCGATGGAAGTGCTGAAAGAAATCGATCGACCGTCGTGGGAACGTTTGGCCTCAGGACAGATGTCCGGTTCCTTTCAGTCGTTGACGTCTTGGTTTTCATCTGCGGTGGCGGCCGTGGAGCAAATCGTCGAAAACCACGGCAGCCAACATGTTGCCATCGTGTGTCACGGCGGCGTCATTAACGCCTACCTGGCCCACTGCCTCAACTTTGACGACAGGTCTTTCCTGAAATTTGACGTGGACTACACGTCAGTGACCCGCGTTTTAGCTTCAAGCCGAGGTCATCGGAGCATCAGCACTATCAACGAAACCACTCACTTTCGAGGACTGCCGCACCTTTCGATCCGAGATTAGGTCCTGCGAATCACGTACGTCAGTTGTTGGGGACCTCGCTAAACGGGACGTCTTTGTCAGTGCGCACGTCTCCGGGAAGACCTAAAACTCGTTCACCTAAAATATTTCGCATAACTTCCGAGGTGCCGCCTTCAATTGAGTTTGCTCGTGACCTCAAGAAGTGACGTTGCGGCGCGTTTATTCGGTCGGTTTCAAGGCGTTCGCCACTCGCGTAGCTGCCGTAAAGCATCGCTTGAGGGCCTAAGAGTTGCATGTTGAATTCATGGATGTCTTTATTGTTTTCAGCGAACGCAAGTTTCCCGGTGGAACCTTCTGGTCCGGGAACACCCTTTCCTCTGTTCTGGCTAGCTCGAATGTTGGTCAAGCGAGTTACTTCGGACTTGATCCAAAGTGTCATTAACCGGTCTTTGGTCGCTAAGTCTTTGCGAGAGTCGGCCATGTCGTCCCATAGACGAAGAGAGCTAGCGATTGGTCCTGATCCGCGAGGTGCCTGTCCTCCCCCTATCGCGACTCGCTCGTTCATCAATGTTGTTAGCGCGACGCGCCAGCCATCGCCGATTTCTCCGAGTCGTTCCGCATCGGGGATGCGGGCGTTGGTGAAGTAAACCTCGTTGAACTCTGTGTCCCCAGTCATTTGACGTAGAGGGCGAACATCAACCCCTTCCTGTTTCATATCCACGACGAAATAGGAAAGTCCTTTGTGTTTTGGTGCATCGGGGTCGGTTCGGGTTACTAGACACCCCCACTGAGAAACGTGAGCGAGGCTCGTCCAAACCTTCTGCCCATTGACTACCCACTCGTCTCCGTCTCGGATTGCTCGACTGGTGAGACCTGCGACGTCGCTGCCGGCCGAGGGTTCTGAAAATAGTTGGCACCAGATTTCTTCGGCAGTGAAGAGGGGACGTAGGTAGCGCTTCTTTTGGTCTTCGCTTCCGTGGGTGTACACCGTTGGCCCACACATTCCATACCCGATGGGGTTAAACGGCCAACAAATGGGTGCTCTTGCTTCAGCTAGTTGGGTATTGACTCGACTTTGGAGTTTTGGGGCAACACCCAGACCGCCATGTCCCTCACCAAAATGCACCCAGGCGAGACCAAGATCGAATTGTCTGCCTAAAAAGTCAATTCTTGAGCCTGCCGGGTCGCAGTCGTTCAGTAATTGTTTGACTAACTCACTAAGACGTTTTTCTTCCAACTCAAACGACATGGATCCTCCTAGACCGCCACGGTAGTGGCCCAGAGTCGATCGGTTCCGTATTGGGGTACGGACCTCTTTCCAAGAAGTATCAATTCAAGCGCGCCCACAGTTGAGTCGCCCGAGATCGCAGTTCATCGGCGTCCGTTCCGCCGTACCGCTCAGCTGCGTGTTCGAGATGTCGAGCAGCTTCATCGGTTCGACCTAAGGCGTCTAACGCCGCCGCGAGCCGATGGAACTCGTCTACGGGACAGTCGTCGAAACAGACCAACAATTCCAAAACTGACGTTAACTGTGAGACGCCCTGATCTCTTAAATGAATCATTCGAAGGTTATTCAACATGCGTAAGACAATGGAGTCAGGTGCAGTCTCGTTTAGGAACTCTGCGTGGAATTCTTGCGTTGGATGGAGTGTTGAGAAGAGGGTCCGTGCACTGTTTTCATCAATAATTTTTCCTTCGAACGGATCAACGAACACCCCTTTTTCTTCTCGATGTCCGACGAGGAAGTGCCCGGGCATTCCCACACCAAAAAGAGGGACTTCGCATCGGCGAGCCACTTCGATGGTGATGATTGCCAAGGAAATAGGGATACCTCTTTTACGTCTGATGACCTGGTCGAGATAACTATTCTCGGGGTCGTAATAGTTGTCTCTTTCTCCTCCGAAACCTTGTTCTTCGAACAAGAATTGCGTTACACCGACGAGACTTTTATCAGAGACGCCCGCTGCAAGATCGTCAATTTTTGCGAGCTCTTCATCAAGGTCCAACGTTTCTTGGCGGCAGTGAGCACCGACCGATATCGCCGCAATATCAAGCCGCACAGGTGATTGGCTCAAAGCGCTTCGAAAGGATTGGAGAGGGGGGCGAGAGGACGAAGACATTAGACGCGGAGAGTAGCTCGGTTATCAAACTCAGCGGTGAACCGCGATACTGGCTAGCAATGCCTTCTCCTCATCCGTATCTCGACACGTCGGGTCCGATCCCGATCGCTCACCGCGGCGGGGCTGGTGCCTGGCCCGAGAACACAATGCCGGCGTTCCAAGGAGCGGTCGATCTTGGGTTTCAATATGTGGAGACAGACGTTCACGCCACGGCAGATGGAATCCTCGTCGCTTTTCACGATGATCGGCTCGATCGGGTAACGAATGCCGTGGGACAGATCTCTCAGTTGCGTTGGAGTGACGTCAGACAAGCTTTGGTCGACGGGAAAGAACCTATCCCCCGTTTCAGCGACTTGATGCTGAGCTTTCCAGATTTGCGGGTCAACATTGATCCGAAGGCGAATAACGCCGTCGAACCTCTGATCCGCGAACTACGGGAGTTAGATGCGCTGGACAGGGTGTGTATCGGTGCTTTCTCTGATGCTCGCCTGAAAAGGATCCACGAAGAATTCGGAAGCGATGTCTGTCTCAGTATGGGTCCCTTGGAAGTGCTGCGAGCGCGGCTGTCTTCTTGGCATTTACCGATGAAAAGATTTCGCGCGCGAGCAGCTCAGGTACCGATTCGACAAGGACCTATCCCGATAGTGGATAGCAAGTTTGTTTCAAGATGCCACCAGCTTGGCTTGGCTGTGCACGTGTGGACTATCGATAAACCAGAGGAAATGGATTCACTGCTTGACTTGGGGGTCGACGGCATAATGACTGACGTTCCGGCAACCCTTTTAGAAGTGTTTCGCCGACGTGGCCTGTGGCCCAACGGGGACGGTACACATGACTGATGGAATTTTGGAGCTTGTTCGACGACTCAAAGGTGTCGTCGGTGATACGCACGTCTTGCAAACAACTGATTTGACCGCTGGTTATTCC
>Ga0209034_10000683_pt1 | contig 16843 bp, 14 predicted proteins | sample MarorgKNORR_S2LV_2_FD_188219 | JGI IMG/M metagenome (GOLD analysis project Ga0209034, IMG submission 188219) | Marine microbial communities from the Southern Atlantic Ocean, analyzing organic carbon cycling - 250m_A/KNORR_S2/LV (SPAdes) (version 2) | ecosystem: Environmental > Aquatic > Marine...
AGGTTTACTGTTAAGAATATCTTGAGATACGGCCTGGATTATTTAAATTAGGATCGCATTCAAGTAATGGTAACGTAAAGGAGGCGCGTCATGACAATTCTCACTGCCCCAGAAGGTGTAGCTATGGATAGCGATAAACTGGAACAGGTGAAAAAGTTATTTTATAGTCAAATTAGCGAAGGTCTGCATCCCGGAGCCGGCTTATCTGTTTATCGCTACGGAAAGCAGGTGCTCGATATTCACGGTGGTACTTCAAATAGGGAACCCGTTACCGCAGATACTATGTTTGTATTGATGTCTTCAACCAAGCCTTTGACTGCTTGTTGTTTGTACATACTTAAAGAGCGGGGAAAGATAGATTGGGATGAACTTGTTTGCAAACACTGGCCAGAATTCGCTCAGAACGGAAAAGATACCGTTACCATCCGGCATATACTAACTCATATGGGTGGATTTCCCGCTACTCCGGAGGACTTGCCTTGGACGGATTGGCCAGATTGGGGAAAGGTTACCAGTGCGATGGAACGGGCACAGACTATTTATGCTCCCGGAAAGACGTTGGCTTATCATCCAATAAACTATGGGTGGGTGATAGCTGAGATAGTTCGTCGGGTAGATGGACGGACTTTTGATAGGTTCATAGCCGAAGAATTAACTACTAAGTTGGGTATGGATAATACTTATGTTGGACTACCCTCCGGATTGGAACAACGAGTGTCCCCCATGCATTTAATGGAAGAAGATGCCGATACTAGTGGTTACAGCAGTACATTTAGTGAACCGACAGTATTGAGGTCCGTAGTCCCTGGAGCTAATGGGGTTGCAACTGCAGGAGATTTGGCGAGATTTTACGCAATGATGGAGCGTAAGGGTTCGTTAGATGGTTCTACAGTAATAGAGTCAGATACTGTGGATGAAGCCGTTCAATTTCAGGTCGAGGGAGTGGACAAGTCAACAGGGTCGTTTGCTCAGCGTTCTCTCGGTCTAGCTTTGGCTGACGAAAGGATGGGTACATCTAATACCAATCCTCTGAACACCTTTGGTCATGGAGGTGCGGGTACATCTATTGGCTGGGCGGACCTAGATTCAGGTCTAGCAGTAGGTTATATAACTAATGGATTTAGGGGTACGCTCTCGAACAACGCGAGGTTGGCCGCAGTTTCACAATCTGTAAGGGATGCATGTAAATAATATTGACGGATTGGCGACAACGAAATAATTGCAATTCTTCATGCTAATGGTGAAAATTGGTTAGTGAAGTTAAAGGTCCATTAGGCAATCATGGTGGCGTTGCCTATTCTGATTTAGGTAATTGTTGTAGCAATAACACAAGGGTATTTGACTATGAAATTTGGGATTTACAGTTCGATTGCTGATCCACCGGCAGGTGCTAATCTGGCTTTGAAAGTCGAAGAGGTAGTGTCCGAAGCCAAGCTTGCTGAATCGGTAGGATTTGACTCGTGTTTCTTCGGCGAACACCACCAGGATAAGGACGGATTCTTGCCGTCCCCTTTGATCGTTGCCGCCGCCGTCGCGGCACAAACTACCACATTGAATGTGGGTACCTCTGTTATTTTGCTCCCGCTGCATCATCCTGTGAAGCTTGCCGAAGAAGTCATTACGTTAGATATAGTTTCTAGAGGTCGCTTTATTCTTGGGGTTGGGCTTGGTTATCAACCAGTAGATTTTCGTACCTTTGATATTCCTATAGAAAGTCGGGTAAGTCGCTTTGAAGAAGAAATTGAAATAATTCGTCAATGTTGGTCAGGGGAACGATTTAATTTTTCTGGAGAGCATTTTAACCTGGAAAATGTTGCCATCAGACCTCTCCCGTATTCAGATCCTTCTCCGAGATTATGGATTGGAGCTAGCAGGGCCCCAGGTGCCCGACGAGCAGGGTTAATTGCTGATGGATTTGTTGCTGGTCCAAGTACGGATCTAAAAAGTACTGTTGCCCTGACTTCAGTCTACGACCAGGCGGCTAAATCGTCGGGTAAGGCCCCCGTTTTATGTTTGATGAGAGATTCATGGGTGGCCCGGACACGAGCTGAAGCGGAACGGGTTTATGGGCCGGAGGTAATCGATGCCTATAAGTATTACTGGCGAAATGGGCTAAACGAATTCCGGCAATATACCGCTGAAGGGGAAATCAATATTGATAATATGGCCCCTGATAGGCTTATCATTGGCGAACCCCAAGAAGTAGTGGAGGATTTTCATCGCTGGAAGGAAGCTACGGGTGCGGATTATTTTCTGTTGCGCCTGCGCCATGCTCATTCGGGAGGGCCTTCTCACGAACGTATCTTGGAAGCTATCCAATTATTTGGCGAGGAAGTGATTCCTCACTGCCAGTAATTTAGTAAACTAAGTGTAAATTATTAAGGAGGATTGTATATGCCACGCTTTCCAGTAGCTTCTCGGGATGTCGTCCCACAGGATCAGGTAGACGCTTTTGATTCTATCGTATCCTCTAGAGGTGGTGAAGTGCCAGAATTTGGACCTGTCGCTGTCCAACTTCATGTGCCAGAGATAGCTCAGAGGGGAGAAGTTCTGAGAGCTTATCTTCGAGCTGAAGGTTCGACACTTTCTGATCCTGTGGCGGAATTGGCTATGATCACTACTGCGCGTGAGCTGGATTGCCAGTTCATATGGCATGCCCATGCGGCGGCTGGTCGCCGTGCTGGCCTTAGTGATGCTCTGGTAGATGCCCTTAGGGATAAAAAAGAACTTCCTCAACTGTCTGCTGCAGAGTCAGCGGTGATCAACTATGGACGGGAGTTTTTCCGTACTCGGCGGGTATCTCAGTCAACTTTTGACGCTGCTTTAGCCGAATTCGGGGAAAGAGGTTTGGTTGAGTTAACCAATCTGATGGGATATTATTCGGTGCTTGCTTTTAATATCAACGCGTTCGAGCAGATGCCACCGGCCTCTGACGAACCGTTCTTGCCTGTATAATTTCCGGATAGTTCATTAACTAATCAGCTGGTAATAGATAATTTAACTTGTAGGATTACTTAAAGGGGAGTACTGGAGGATATATTTCTCCTGATCCGCTATGTCTATCGCCCCGGGACGTGCTTGTCGTACTTGGATTATAGCTTTGTCGTTCGGAATGCCCAGTTCAATTAGGAGCAGAGCTGCTATAGTCCCAGATCGCCCTAGTCCTCCCTTGCAATGGACTAGTATGTGTTCTCCCTGGCGAATTCTATCAACTATATTTTGAATGACTTTGATCCAGGAATTATCGAATGATATATCGGGGCCATTCATATCTTTTATCGGTAGATGAATCCATTCCAAACCCCTGTCAATAATAGCTTCACCAATCATATCCACCTTGTTGATGGTTAGTTCATCACTTGGCATTAGGGTGATAACTGTAGTTGGCCCAAATTTGTCCCGAATGCGATCGAGGTCTAGAAAGAGATCTCTGTTCCAAGTCCATCCGAAAGTTGACCGACTTTTCTTCCCCGGGCAAATACAAACACCGATTTTACCAGGATAATTCGGATGAATTATCTCTGTGATGTGGATAGGATGTGTCAGGCTAGTTCTACTTGTTATGACTGTACCTCCGCTTCTTGTATATGATAGGAGTGATTCTTCTGTTGATATTGTATAGCTATATTATATGAGTTGCATAAATTCTTCTGTTGAGTTGCAAGGTCTCGGTGTATGAGGATTTAAAAATTAGGGCTTCAGTATCAGTCAAATCTATATGTGGCTAGATTTGGACGTGTGGGTAGTAGATATATATCCCGTTTTCGGTGAGCGCTTGATGGTATTATTGATGACAAGCAAAAAGATATATTGGCTCTAGGAGTGGCTCTATGGACGTCGGGATGATGATGATATGTTCTAGTTACGGGTGGGATGAAGGATCCGACCGGCAGATGTGGGACGAGGAGTTGAGGCTATGTGAAATAGCAGCTGATGAAGGTTTTGACTGTCTTTGGTCTGCAGAACACCATTTCAATGATTATTCTTTCGTTCCAGATAACATACATTTGATGACTCATTTAGCCGCAAAACATCCGAATATTGATGTCGGGACCGCTGCAGTGATCCTTCCTTGGCATGATCCTTTGCGAGTAGCGGAGAATGCTGCGGTTCTTGATTTATTGAGTCAGGGACGGCTTAGACTGGGTTTTGGACGCGGACTTGCCCGTCGGGAATTTGAAACCTTTCGGCTTAGTATGGATGAATCACGTGGTCGTTTTGACGAAGCTGCTCCGATGATTGTAGAAGCTCTTAAAACGGGGTTTATTGAAGGTAACGGGCAGTATTATAGGCAACCTAGAACGGAGATAAGACCTAGGCCTGAGTATTCGTTTGACGGTAGGATTTACGCTGTAGCATCCAGTGAGGAATCTGTTGCATCGGCTGCTAAATTGGGGGCCCACATCGTGATGTTTGCGGATCGCCCGTGGGAAATGCGATTACCCACTATAGAGCGTGGCAGGGCATTGCACCGAGAATACCATGGTACAGAGCCGCCTGATGTAATGTTAACTGAATTTGTCATATGCGGAACTGATCTTGAGCAGTGTGAAGAGGAAGCTCGTCAGTACCAGGGGAAGTTTGTAGAAAGTAATTTTTATCATTACGAATTTCTGGGTGAACATTTTAAGTCAGTCAAGGGGTACGACTCGTACCAACAGAAAGCGGAGATAGCCAGATCCGCCGGTCTTGAAGGCGCAGTAGATGGGTTCATGAAGGCTGCTAGTTGGGGGACTCCCGATAAGATACTTCGTGGATTGGAGGAGCGCAAAGAGTTATTAGGTAGCTTTGAGCTCAACGTTGCTTTCAGATTCGGAGGGACTCCCTATGAGGTGGCGGAGAGGGGCTTGAAGCTTTTCGCTAAAGAAGTATTGCCGGTGTTGAAATCCTGGTGATATTCAGCTACACAAGTTCTGAATTTGATCAATAGTTAGATCAATAGAATGTAATGACGGCTAGGAGATATATCAACTATAAATAGTGACGGGGTGTAGATTAATATGACTTCAAACATTTCACAAACTGCTGTTTCCAGATCGGGTATTAGGAAGATTGTTATCGACTCCGAAAGGTCTGAGTCCGTAACTTTTGAAGGGACCAGCTTCGGACCAGTTGGTCAGTATGAAAAAATCCGAGGTGTAGCTTATGGTGAACTGGATCCTTCGGATCCCCTTAATACTGTGATAACTGACATTGGATATGCAGCCCTTAATCCTCAGGGAATGATCGATTATTCCATGGATATTTTCATACTCAAGCCAAAGGATCTGAGGAAAGGTAACCATCGTGTCTTATTTGATTTCAATAACCGTGGACAAATGCGGGTTGGAAAGCTAAATGATGCTGTTCTGACAAATGATCCTACTACGTCTGCCGACGCTGGGACAGGCTTTATTATGAACCTGGGATATACAGTGGTTTCCAACGGATGGGATGCCGGTGCTAGTGGATTCCATAGTATGAAAATAAATGTACCTACAGCTACGATTTCTGGTGATCAAATTAGCGGACCATCTTATGAATATATAGTGTTTGATAATAGTACTGGTTCTACCTATGCTCTTGCTTATCAGGCGGATAACTCGAATAAATCCGAGGCTACTCTTACTGTTCGCTCCCGTCTAGATGATGATCCAATCAAAGTTCCGGACAACGGATGGGACTACACCTCTAGTGAGAGAACTGCTATCAGACTTTTACCGGAAGGTACGCAGTTCAAGCAAAGTTACATATACGAATTCACCTACACGGCTATAGACCCTCTGATATTTGGTATAGGACTAGCCGCGACCCGAGACTTCGTGTCTTTTTTGAGGCACGGAACCATTCAGGAGGGTAATCCTCTAGCCGGAGATGTGGAATACACGTTTAGCTACTCAATATCCCAGCCTTCTCGGATGTTGAACGACTTCCAGAGATTGGGATTTAACGAGGATGTAGGCGGACAGAAAGTGTTCGACGGTATTTTGAGTCATACGGGTGGTGGAAACGGTGACCAGATCAACTATCGTTTTGCTCAGACGGGGCGAACTGAACGTAATCGACAGAATCATTTATATCCTGAAGGAGTATTTCCTTTTGCGCATCAGGTAATTACGGATCATTTAAGTGGCAAAACTGCGGGTCGCGGTCAACGATGTGACGCCACGAACACTTGTCCGAAGAGGTTTGAAGTCAATACATCTAACGAATATTGGGTTAAGGCATGCTCGTTGTTGCATACTGATACCAAGGGTTATGATCTAACAGATCCAGAGAATGTTAGGTTCTATCTCTTATCTGGATTAGCACACGGTGTTGGAGAGGTTGGTGATAAGGGTGACGGCCAGCAATATACTAATCCAGTTGCTCCTTACGCCGCACATAGAGCATTACTCGTAGCCCTTGACGAATGGGTAACTGACGGTACTCCTCCTCCTGATAGTCAGGTGCCGAGACGTACTGAAAACGGTGTTCTAGCGTATCTTGTTCCAGGATCTCAAACAGGTGTTGTGCCCCAGGATGAACTGGGCTGGCCTTCGATACCAGGTGTGACTTATACCGGCCTGATTACTACTAGGTACCTATTGGATTTTGGCGATGAATCTGGGAATGGGCTGTTGACCAATTACCCCCCGTCAGTGGTTGATCGACCCGCTTATACGATTTTTGTATCTAAAGTTGATCAGGATGGAAACGAGATCGCGGGCGTTCGATTACCTGAAATTTCAGCCCCAGTTGCGACTATAACTGGTTGGGGATTACGCAGGGAAGGATTTAGCCAAAATGAAGGCTTGGAGGCGGATGGTCAATATATCCCGTTTCCGAAAACCAAAGCTGAGAGACTCGGCTCTGGAGACCCACGATTATCTTTAGAAGAACGCTATGGAAATCATCAGGGATATGTATCGCAGGTCGAACGGGAAGCTAGGAATCTGGAACAACAACGGTTCTTATTGCCAGTTGATGTAAAAAAATATATAGACGAGGCTAAGATCAGCGACATCCTTACTTAGTATTTCTGATTTCAGGGTGAGTTAGGATTGATACGTGCATATGGTTTAATGTAAACTCGGTTCAGGCTTGGATATAATTTTCGGATGCCAACTGGGATGACTTTAGAACTAGTTCGTGATGGTCATCCTCAGTCATTTTAAAACTTTAGGTGCAAATGCCGCGATAATCACATAAAAACAGGTGAGGAGATATATATGTCAGCAAAAGTTAAAGGTCTCGGACACGTTGGATTCTATGTTCAGGATTTGGATCTAATGAAAGAATTCTACGGCGATTTTATGGGAATGACTTTGACCAAAGTGGGACCTATAGGTGCTTTTTTCAGTGCTGATCCAGAGGATTGTGATCATGAGATTGCATTGATGAGCGGACGAAAGTCGCTTGACGAACCAACGAATGTTAATCAAGTATCAATGAGAGTCGACTCACTGGATGACGTTAGGGATTTTAAAAAACGCATTATTGCCAAAGGATACCAACTGGACCGGATTGTAACGCATGCAAGTGCGATTGGTTGTTACTTCAGGGATCCCGAAGGTAATCCGACCGAGGTATTCTGGTTGACCGGGCTTACATCATGGGCCCAGATTGGTGTGCCTATCGATATCGACCAGTCGGATGAACAGGTTATGGCAGATGTTCGGCGTTCCTGGGACACTGTGAAACATGTGGAGATGGGTAACGTTCCCAGTACAGAAACCTTTGACGCAATTAAGGACCTGAACAAAGCTGTAGTTGCTAATCGGTAATATACTGTTATTTGGCTTGAGGATTAAGATCCGCTGATTCTTAGATAAGCGGATCTTAATCCCATCTAAATAGATGTAGTTTGGGCAGAATGCTCATCCGCAGTATCTCGTATTCCGGATAAATCCAAATGGGGAAATTCTACTGAGAGAAACTGCTGGACCCCGTTGGCCAAGTCATTGTAATCTTCAAACCAGGATCTAAGTCTAGCCCTCCAGGCTGTCATTCCCCCACTCGCGTGTAGTTGGAATACTGATTCCCTTGCATCTAAGGAAGAAGAAACCTGATCCCATGCGAGTTGTAACAATGCCGATCGTTGGATGGCGGAATAATCACCACCTCCGTAGGCATCCTCAAGTTCCTCTGCCATTACCGGGTCTAAGAAGTCAGTGTCTGAAGGAGCGTTCACTACCGACGATCCAGGCAGACCCCTTAGTATCTCAGACATTTTCTGGCGGCATTGGAATATATTAATTGCGGCTGCGGCTAAATGGTTCTGTCCTGGTACCGCATGGCCAGCGACAGTAACCTCAGGATCTAACTCTGCCGCTTTGATACAACTGCGACTGGTTTGGATTATCACCACCATATCCGTAAGTTTGCCTATGGTGGTAGGGTTATTGCTTAACCCCATGACTTCAGTTAAGGCTAATGAAATACCGAGAGTAAGCTCTGCTTTAGCCAGCCAACCGTAATTGTGGTGCCATAATAACCATGATAATAGTGAATGGCGTTTGTTTCTGCTCAGTCTCTCACCAACGAATACACGTTCCCTGGGTATAAATACATCCTTCAACCATAAGGAAGCATCAAGCTCATCAAAACGATTGCTAAGTGGAGATAGGAATGGGTTTTTATTCCGATCGGAAGGGCGGCGTGCAATAACCCGTACACCAGGACTATTTACAGGTACTATAAACCACAGCCACCGGCCGCTGCCAGGAGGCAATTCTTCTCTACTTGTTATCAGTACATCCTCAGCAAATGGTGTGCTGGTATGCATCTGAATTTTACCGCTTATAACGAAACCTTGTTTAGTCTCTTGTATAAGGCGTAACGCCGCCCTATCCTCAGGGTTCGTCTTTAATCGAGATCCTATTAAAGAGCCTCCTCCCGCAAATGTAAGAAACCGGCCGGTATCTGAAATATGATTCCTGTATTTGATAACCGCTTCAACGTCCTCTGATGAGTTGTTTAGTTCAGTTATGTGATTTAAAAGGCCTAATGCGATGAGGGCACCGTATCCGGGTGTATGCGTGATGTTGCCACCACTGGCCGATAGTATTGATCGTAATGCTGTGCCTTGAGCTTGTAGATCTGAAGAAGTTTTCGGGATCTCGAATGCCAACGGACGAGTGGCAGGATTATTTTCTGGGCCGGTCATGAGGGTATTTTGCCATTCCGGAAGATAATGTCTGTCGTACCATGTGCTGTATTCCTGTACCATGTTTTTGGTCAAGTTGTGGGTGGTTACGTCGGGAACCTGCCCTTCTCCAACTATCCATACGTCTCGACCGTCCTGTAGACTGGATTCGTATTCCTTACCTGTCCTCATTGCGCTTGGCTCCTGACGCTATTGATAACACTAAGGTATAAACCTGTATATATTGCTCCGGATCATTTCTTTGAAAACCTATCGCTAAATGGGAAATGCCAAATATCGGTAGGGTGAGTTTAAGTTATCTATAGTTCCATTGACATACTTGCTCCCGTAGACAGGTGCATAACTTTATAGTTAAAAGGCATTACAACTATTCGAACTTTACATATGTTACTTAGGATGCAGAAGCTAAGTAAGCGTTTCGTTCTGGATTGTTCAGGCAGTTTTTAGAGATCAATCAGCCGATTGTGCAACAGGGATCCTAGCCTCTTCAGGTAAGGCTTCCTCCCAGTTTGGGATCAACTCCTCTTTGGTGGATTCCATTAATAGGATAGCGATCATTCCGCCAACGCTAGCTGCCAAAGAAAGAATCCAGGCTATTTCGTAGGATCCGAAGGCGTCGTAAATTACGCTTCCTAATAGCCCCCCTAGAGCCATGCCAAGGCCGGCTCCCATGCTTTGCACTCCGAAAACAGCTCTAACTGGACCCATTCCGTAGTATTGTCTGTTGATCACCAGGAACGCCGACATTTCTCCACCAAAACCTATGCCGAATACTGCGGCGAACATGAAAAAGTGCCACGGTTCTTGAGTCCAAAACAGCATTAGGGCCGATGCGCCCTGAAGCAAGTAAAACAGAGCCATTACTCCTTTGGCTCCCAAATGATCAGCCAAGATTGGGACCACAAGGCGACTGACAATGCTGGTGAATGAGTAGATGCTTATAATTAAGGTGGCCGCCTCTAATGAGACCCCGCGCGTTGTTGCGTAAAATACTCCATGCACAATGATGATCGCATGTCCGACGCACCCTAAATGGTGTATTAATGGTAAAAACCAGAAAGCCCGTGTAGTACGGGCTCGTTTTAAAAATACCTTGCTTCTGATCTTGGTGATTTCTGCAGAAAGGGATGTCGTGGGAGTTTTGCCATCTTCACCCTCTCCATAAGGGAATTGCCCACGGTCCGAGGGTTCGCTGTAAAAGAATGCAAGTAAACCGAAGACTATGGCTCCTCCACCGATCCCTATAATAATAAAAGCCGTTTTCCAGTCGGTTTGTGTTAGAAGTATAGCCAAGCCAGGGGCCAGTACTGAGGCGCCCATTCCTCCAGCAGATTGTTGGATGCCCACTGCCACACCAAGTTTTGTCTTGAACCAGGCCGCTACCGTAGTTGGAATATTTACTCTGAACAACGCTTGGGCGATGCCCAAGACGATGCTGTAATAGAGAAATAATTGCCATATTGCGGTGATAGTGCTTAGAAGCAGAAGGCCGCCAACGAAGAAACCTCCTCCAATGAACATCACCTTCCGTGCACCGTAACGATCTCCTAATACTCCCGCAGAAGGTGCCAAAACTGCTCCGATTACGCTGCGTAGTGAATAAGCTAATACAATTGCAGTAAGCGACCACCCAAAATTGTCTCTTATAACTACGACCAGTACTGCGAAGGCTTGGCTCACAAAGTTGGTGGTCAATTGCATGGCAGCGCCTATTGCGACTATGTACCAACCGTAATGAGCATGTACAAATGAATTGAATGTACGACTGAACAGGTTTTCCTCTGGCATTGATGGCTCCTAATAGAAATGGACCTTGGTTAGCTTATCTGGTGCGGCTGGTCTGTCTAGATATATTTATATTGCGTTCTTCTAGACTAATGACAGATTATTCGTTGAGGGCCACGTGAATGTATTATACGTTAATCTGAGAATTAAATTCTTCTAGCGTTTGTGATTACAATAGTATCGCTTGGTGCCGGTTAATTCGAAAGAATAGGAAAGCCCCGAATTATTAGTAAAATACCTGTCTACGTTTATGTAGAAAAGTTGTTTGACAGGCCTTATCGATGATTTTAAACTGCCATTTACAGTCCTTGAATGGGTCCCAACTGTATCTAATATAATAGTTAAAACTGGGGGTATTGTGCAGATCACAGAGCAACTTTATAGCGAACATAGGATCAAGGTGAACGGACTTTATATTCACTACACGGACTGGGGGAATACTGATTTGCCTCATATGTTCTTGGCACATGGCTCCGTTGCTAATGCCTTTTATTGGGATTTAGTAGCTCCGGCGTTTCGAGATAAATATCACGTAGTTGCTGTTACTGCCCGAGGCAGGGCTAAAAGCGACTACGCGACAGACGGTTCCTATGATACTGAGGACTATGTCCAGGATTTTAGGGAGCTTACCTTGGCCTTGGGTTTGGATAAACTTACCTATATCGGTCAATCCATGGGCGGCAAAATCGGGATGACATATGCGGCTATGTATCCTGACCAGGTAGAGAGAATGGTATTGGTAGATATAGGTGGAGAGGGTACAGGAGCCCCATCGGGTGATCCAATGAAGTCTCGTCCTGAGGTCTTCAATAATCCAGATGAGATTGAAAAATGGCTCAGACAATTTGACAGATTTTCCAGGATCAGCCAAGAAGCAATGAATATTGTATTGGAAACAGGGTTCCAGCAATTAGTGAATGGGCAATGGGTTTCCTCTATTTCTAATCCCTTGGTATATCAAGAGCGACCGACACAGCCAGCTGTGTACGATATGTTGCGTAAGATACAATGTCCAACCCTTTTGATCCACTGCTTACTAAGCGACCTGATGGGTCCTGAAATAGCTGAGAAAACCAGAACAGCTATTTCGAAATGCGAATTTGTCCAACTTAACTCTGGGCATCTTCCACATTTAGAACGTCCTGGGGAGTTTATTGATGTGGTTAAGGAATTTCTCAGTGTACCGGTGACGGAGAAGTAATCTCACGAAATGGGATTTTTAGAGTGGATGAGATAATAGTTTGGGTAAGTCATAGAATAATATTTCTTATGTATCGCTCCGTTGATAAACCTGAAGGCGGTGCCTGGCTGAATCCACTATTATGATTCGTTGATATCTGTCAACTACTACTGCCACGGGCTGAACAAATAGTTTTTCTGGATCCATGGTCAATGCTTGCTGTCTTTGCTCTATCATGTGTTCTGGATTGGAAAAGAGCCGATCTTCCCCCCATTTTGACATGCCGGCATCCCCTGTAAACAGCGTTATGAAATGCCCATTGCGATCGAACACCTGGACTCTATCGTTCCCCCAGTCCACAACATAAATAAAGCCTTTATGGTCTATGGCTACATCGCTGGGCCTATTAAATTGACCGGGTTGATTACCGGATTCCCCGATCTGCATTAAATAATCCCCATCAGAGGTGAACTTTTGAATTCGGTCGTTTCGCCAATCTGCCACGAAAATGTTCCATTCAGTATCAACTGAAACCCCCCAGGGCGTATCGAATTGTCCTGCTTTCCTGCCAAACTCCCCCCATTCTCCGAGATATTCCCCGTATTTTGTGAATTTCTGGATGCGGTGGTTGAAACTGTCGGCAACTAAGATATTTTCATCGCGGTCCAAGACTAGTCCTGCCGGGCGATTCCATTCTCCTATCCCGGTACCCTGCTTCCCCCACCAGCGCAAAAATTTGCCGTTGTGGTCAAATACTGAAATGCGATTTAGCCATTCATCAGTGACGTATACATTGCCTTCCAAGTCGGCGACCAGGGAATTAGGCCACGTGAATTCTCCTGCTGAGGATCCTAGAGAACCGAATTCGCATATGAAATCTTCGTTCTCATATGTAAATTTCGCGATCCTTTTGTTGTTGCTGACATTTTCTGCAGCGTGGGATAAGACATAGATCAGGTCATCCTTACCCAAGGCAATGCTGACCGGATTTCTAAACCCTATTTGTCCTGGTGCTGCTGCGTTACCAATAGTTTTAACATATGCATACAAGGAGCGGGTTATCGTATTATCGTTCATTTCGTTATTTTCCATAGTTGCTACTTTGAAATCAGATTGTATCGATTTATATAGTTATTGAGTGGGTAATTGACGCTTTGGTTATTAAGTCAACTGGTATTCCGGGGCTGATACTATCAGTTGTAGTAACTTGGTCACCCGCTTAGTAAAATCAGTCTCGCTTTCGGGGGTATCGAACGATACAGGGCCTCCTTTCTGGAATGTAGTAATTAGTTCGTTCTTTCGTTCCTGTGATACCGGTACGCGGCCGGTCAGATTAAGGCAAGCTTCAACTAAAGACTCTGTTGGGTAAGACGCATTATATAATTTTAATCTTTCGACAATCCTTTGAACTCCAGGATTTTCGATGTCTCCAACCTGGTCTGCGGCGAAGTTAATTCGCTCAACCATAGCTCCACTGTCTATCCATTCTTTACCCGTGTGCCATCCTTCAACTGTGGGTGGGTTAAGCAATTCTTGCCCCATAAAATTGCACGCAGCGGAAATCAAGTGTATGTAAGGTTTAGGTTGCGTATAGTTATCTACCAGGCGCATGATTCCAATCACTAAATCTACAGGGCTCTTCACCTTGGAGAACCGAGTTTCTTTGAACCCGCGGGAATGTAATAAAACTCGCAGCATAGCCCTTATGTCATAGTTGGACCTGAAATATTCTCGTTCTAAGAGTTCTATAGTTTCCAAATCGCGGGGAGGAACGTTTTGCCACGACGGCACTGGCGGTTCATCTGCTATGAAAAAACTATACATATGCCTTGCGATGAAGCGGGCTGTGGCTGGTTGCTGGCAAATTATATTTACTATATCTTGCCCGTCCAGATTTCCTTGGTGTCCTAAGAAGGTCTTTTCCCCCTCATCATGGTCTTCGCCGAGATATTGAAACTCACGCATGTATTCGCCGTAGGGATATCTAGGTAGTCCTGGGGCTATTGTCCAACCAGTGAAAGCGCGAGCACATTCTTGAACGTCTTCTTCGGAATAGTTTGAGTGGCCGTCCATGCCGACACCCATGGAAAAAAGTTCGAGTAGTTCTCGGCCATAGTTTTCATTTATTGCATTTTTGTGATTTTCACAATTATCAAGCCAGAAGATCATTGCAGGATCTTTAGAGACTTCGACCAATAAATCTGAAAATTTACCTAGACCGAATTTACGAAACATCTCAATTTGACGTTGCATTTCTGGTGCGTTTTCAACTTTTGCAAATCCGGTGGCGAAAATCTGATGCCAAAACAACACCATCTTTTCTTCCAATGGGCGATTTGTACTTGTCATACGTAGAACCCAGTGACTTTGCTGACTTGGTAGGGCTGTCGCGATCTTGAAATAAGGGTAGTAGCGGTATATCAAATCTTCTGGGAAAGGTTCTTGGAGTTCTGGATTTAGCAATTCTTCAACCGACGTATCATAACCTTTGGCTACATAGCTTTCGAGTTGATCCTCATTGCAGCCAAAACCCGCTCTCCGGATCAAATGAGCCATAAGCTCTATTTCCTGTGAGTTTGGCATGGTCACCGCGGCTTTTTCAGGCATATTATCGTCTCTATAAAATCAATGTACTGCCGATTCGGGTTCTCGGCTCGCTTGATAATCAACTGTATATACTCCATTATAGCCTGAATAGTATATTAATCCGAAACATTATTTGGGGGTAGGTCTGTGATTTCGAAAGATGTGAACGATATGATGACCAGAGTTGGTCGAGGCACACCGATGGGGGAGACTTTACGAAGATATTGGATCCCTGCTTTGATGTCATTTGAAATTCCGGATCCGGATGGTCCCCCTTCTCGCGTGAAATTATTAGGTGAAGAATTAGTTGCGTTCAGGGATACAGAAGGCCGAATTGGGCTGATTGATGAATTTTGTGCTCACCGATTGGCTTCTTTGTGGTTTGGCCGTAATGAAGATTGTGGTCTGAGGTGTGTTTATCATGGTTGGAAATACGACGTAGACGGCAATTGTGTAGAGCAGATGAATGAACCGAGACAATTTTCTGACAAAGTTAAGCTTACTGCCTACCCTACCTTGGAGATGGGTGGAATAATCTGGACTTATATGGGACCCAAAGACAAAATTCCTGCTCCACCTAATTTTGAATTGACTCGCGTCCCCGATAACCATAGATATATGACTAAAGTCGTTCAAGAGTGTAACTGGCTCCAAGCTTTGGAGGGTGGGATAGATACTTCGCATGCTCCGATTTTGCATCGCACCATAACCAAAGACACCAGCCAGCCTGGGATACCGATCGATTCTGATTTTGTTCAGGGTGCAGCTCCCGATCTGGAAGTGGATTTAACTGATTACGGTTACAGATACTTTGGAATAAGAGCTTTAGGTGATCAAGGTAATTTTGTTAGAGGATATCACTTCGTAATGCCATTTACTCAGTTAAGACCTGGTGGTGGTGGGAAACCTATGGTGGACGGACACTTTTGGGTGCCTATCGATGATTACAACGTAATGGTTTATAACTGGGGTTATTCTTATGGAGCTCTCGCCCTCGACCCGGAGGACTGGGAATTACGAGGTACAGGAAACAATTTCGGAACAGATATCGATGTCGATAACGGATTTCGCTCGATCCGTAACATGGATAACGATTATATGATAGATAGAGATGTCCAGAAGACGGAGACTTTTACCGGAATTAGAGGAGTAAATACTCAGGATCGAGCAGTTCAGGAAAGTATGGGGCGTATAGTTGACAGAAGCCGTGAGTTCCTGGGTCCTGCCGACATGGCTATTGTTACTACTCGCAAGCTTTTAGAGGAGGCGGCGAACATTGTATCCGACGGGGGGGATCCACTCGGATTGCTACCTAGTTATTACAACATACGTTCTGCACAGGACACGGTACCGTACGGTAATAATTGGAAAGACGTGTTGATGAATAAAATGTATCCGACTCAAAGTGAATAGGGATGGTTTGGTCAATTGGACGTGTGTGAATAAGGATGGTAAGAAACGACATTAATATTTATGTTATTTGGATCATTCGCATAATTCTTGGATTGGCCGTTGCGCTTCTTTTAGCGGTAGTTGGTGACATCACGGCAAGGGTATTCAATCTGGTGTTGGGATACCCTTGGCATCCTTCCGTTCATCAAAATATCCAAGTTATAGGTATTGGGGTGGGAGCAGGTATTGCGTCTTATCTAGCTTGGCCCAACTTCAGTTTTGGAAAAGGCTGGATAGCAGGCACTTTGTTTCTGATATTGATAGGTGCAATTTTTGGAGCTTATATTGGTGATATATACGGTCCGGGACCCGCACCAACTTACTGGTGGAGCAGCTTTGCCACCGATAAGGTTGTTTATCCATCTGCAGCTATCGGCGGCATAATAGTATCGGTCGCGTTGGGTATACTTAGAGAACTCCGTTAAAATATACAACCGGTATTTCTTTCCTTTTAAGCCAGAATCGTGACTATCGGGCTAAATTTTTGGTGTAATTAATTTCCAGGAGACCTTCCTAAAGTCAAAAATCAATGAGGCAATCTTGATCCAAATTCCGGTTAGTAATAGGAATTTACAAGATGTTTCAGTTGTGGGATTTTTGTAACTTTACTACGAACCTCAATCTTTAAATACGCCAGCGATTATACCGAATTTTCGAAATAGCCTACGAATTATAACCCATGTTATTAACCTTGATGTTGCAATTTAAATGTT
>Ga0209034_10000685_pt1 | contig 16814 bp, 13 predicted proteins | sample MarorgKNORR_S2LV_2_FD_188219 | JGI IMG/M metagenome (GOLD analysis project Ga0209034, IMG submission 188219) | Marine microbial communities from the Southern Atlantic Ocean, analyzing organic carbon cycling - 250m_A/KNORR_S2/LV (SPAdes) (version 2) | ecosystem: Environmental > Aquatic > Marine...
CCTAGCCGCAGACCATCGGGTAAACATGCAGGGACCGGGAAATCTCGCCCGGCAAGACGCTCTTGGACCAATTACTGCCGCCGTCGGTGCTGCTGTAGACCTCCCCACTATAGGCTGCGCAGTAGATGTGGTCGGGTGCAGATTGGTCGATGGAGATTGCCATCATCCGGCCGGGAACCGTCTCCCCGAGGTCTAACCGGTCCCAGGTCTCGCCAACGTCGCGGCTTCGGAAGAGGGCTCCTTCTTGAACGGTATCCGGAGGAGCAGCTCCGCCGCCAGCCCCTGCAGCTAGGTAAATGGTCTTGGGGTCATCGGGGGCAACCAACAAGTCACGGCAGTACGAACCACCTGGGAACATCTCGTCCACCTGCACGTGTTCCCAGTGGGCCCCCTTGTCCCGGCTACGGAACATTGCCGTCTGGGTAGCGATGTGGACCGTGCCTGGTGCGGCAGCGCTAACCTCTACCTGATGCAGGTCTAAAGTGTTGTTCTTGATGTATGGGCCGTCAATCACCGAAACCCAAGTATCGCCGCCGTCACGGCTGGCCAGGAGACCGCCAACTTCGACCGCCGCGTAGATGTCCTGGGTGTTGGATGGGTCGAAAGACATACCGATGACCCTTTTACCGGTGGGTGCCATGTAGGTTGTGATGTGGGGGTAGACCACCGCACTGGTGTCCATCATATTCCAGGTGTCACCACCGTCTCGAGAGCGGGAGATGGAGCAGGGGTCATATCCGGCTAAGATCACGTCCGGGTTGTCAGGGTGTATGGCCAGTGACCACACCTCTCTTCCTGCCTCGGCGTCGTTGAGGGCTTCCCAAGTCTCGCCGCGGTCTTTGGAGCGGAAGACACCCTTGTCAGTGCCAGCAAAGACGATCTTTGGGTCGTCGGGCCGTATGGCTAAGGCGCGCACCTGAGGGTTATCAGGAAGCCCTTTGGAGATGTCGGTCCAATCCTCTTCGCCGTCGGCACGGCGAACGATGCCTCCTTCGCCTATGTAATCGCCCTCACCGCCAAGGCCGACATATACGAACGTTCGATGTTCTGAGGCTACCATGGTGTACCTCCACGCATATTTTTCTTGACGTTTAAGATACATCAATTCCTGAAATATTCAATCCCGGTTGACCCTGAGAATGAACAAGATACTAAAAACACCTTCCTATGGCGCACCGCATCAGTCTGCGGTAGTATTTAAAACCACCAGCCAAGGGGCGATACCAACCCCGAAAACTTAAGGTTATTCATGAAGAACAAGATTTACGAAACTATGGACGCCGCAGTGGCCGACATTCCCGACGGCGTCACGATACTCAGTCCAGGGTTTAGCGGCGTTGGTGTGCCCAGGAACCTTTTGGCTGCGTTAAACCGCCAGGGGGCCAAAAATCTCACTGGCGTATCAAATAACGCTGGGACCGTTGACGAGCACGTAGACATCGGGACTTTGGTGGAAGCTGGCCAGATGAAGAAAATGATCTGTGCATTCACTGCCGCTACGCACCCGTCGCAAGTTACGCCTTTCACCCGGATGTACAACAACGACGAGATCGACGCCGAGTTGGTGCCCCAGGGTACCTTGGCAGAACGGCTCCGCAGTGCAGCGGCCGGGATCGGTGGGTTCTTCACTCCTACTTCGGTGGGGACCGAACTGGCTGAAGGCAAAGAACACCGTGAGATCAACGGTAGGATGCATGTCTTAGAAAACCCTTTGCCCGGCGACTACGGGCTGATTCGCGCCTGGAAAGCTGACACTGCCGGCAATCTGATCTTCCGGCTGTCCCAACGTAACTTCAATCCCCTGATGGCCATGGCCGCCAAGACGACAATAGTCGAGGTCGAAGAAGAGATTGTCGAAGCTGGCGAACTTGATCCAGATGCCATCCATGTGGTGGGGATATACGTTGACCGGTTGGTGAAGATTCCCGCCGACGGAATCTGGATCTAGAAAACACTCAGCAGTCAGCGGACATCTGACAGCTCTAATGTGGAGAAAAGAATGGCTGAGAAAGTAAAATTGGAACGACAGGCGATGTGCGACCGGCTAGCCATGGAATTTCAAGACGGCTGGATCGTCAATCTAGGCGTAGGTATGCCCACACTCTGTTCCAATTACACCGATTCCAGTAGAGAGATTATCAATCATTCCGAGAATGGCGTGATCGGTTACGGGCCATTGGCCAATGAAGGCGAAGAAGACCGTCATCTGGTTAACGCTGGCGGTCAGAAGGTGACACCCGAACCTGGAATGGCTTGTGTGCACCATGCGGATTCGTTCATGATGATTCGGGGTGGCATGATCGACGTCACGGTGATGGGTGCCTATGAGGTTGCCGAGAACGGAGACTTCGCCAACTGGCGCATCCCCAGTCGCAAAGGAGGGGGAATCGGCGGTGCAATGGACCTGGCTGCAGGCGCCAAGCGAGTGTTCATCGCTATGGAGCACACGACGCGCGACGGCGGTCACAAATTGCTGAAGAAGTGTACACTGCCCATCACCGCACCTGGTGTGGTGAAGATGCTGGTGACGGACCTGGGACTCTTTGAAATCACGCCCGAAGGCTTCAAGCTGATTGAGCATGCCCCAGGCTGGAGTCCCGAGGAGATCCAAGACCAGACCGAGGCCACGCTTATCATCCCAAGCGACCTCAAAGAGTTCCGCTTCCGGAGCTAACGTTTAGAAATACTCGGTGCCACCGTTCACGTGGAGCGTTTGGCCGCTCATGAAACCACAGTCGTCGTTGATCAAGAACATGGTGGCGGCGGCGATGTCATCCACAGAACCAAGCCGCCCAACGGGGATATCAGAGGTGTCAGTCATACCGCCTTGGGGATACCAGGCCATGTCACGGCTGGTGTCGATGCGGCCCGGAGAGATAACGTTTACCCGGATGTTCTTGGGAGCGAACTCAGACGCTAATCCTCTGGCCAGCCCGATGACTCCCATCTTGGCCGCTGAGACGTGAGACCGGGTGGCCGTTCCCGTGAATGCGCCGTCACCGGTGAAGAACACTATCCTTCCGTATCCGTTCTTGACCATATTGGGCACGGCTGCATGTGCGACGTGGAAAGCCCCGTCCAGCACCACTCCCCGGACCCATTCCCAGTCTGCATAGGTGAGTTCCGTGAAGGGTTTGCGAGGCCGGATGGCGGCATTGCTCACCAGGATGTCCACCCCGCCGAATTGCTCCGCAGCTGCAGCGAACATGCTGGTCACCTGTTGACGTTCTGAAACGTCGGCTACGAAAGGCAGGGCTACCACACCTAGGGCTCGCGCCTCGGCGGCGACCGCTTCGGCTTCTTCTTTGTTGGTGCGGGCGTTGACGACGACATTGGCGCCGTCTTCAGCCAGCTTCAATATGATGGCACGGCCAATGTTGCGACCGGAGCCGGTGACTAGGGCTGTCTTACCTTCCAAACGCTTCATGGTCCGTCCTCTGTTGGTTAATGGGATTCAGGAGTCTGCTGCACGCCTGTAGGCGTCTTTGGACTGGTGGCCGGGATTATAGCATGGCTCTCGCGCTCGACCCTTCTAATCCGTAACTTTTGTCAACGTCGTATAATCCGAAGCTGTTATGGATATGATCTATATTCAAATTACTCTATCAGTGTCGTCTACCTGTAGCCCGGAGGGAAGCTAGGTTTCATGCAGCTCCTCTCTATGGTCTTCTGGCTATTGCGCCGCCGTTTGCGCCACTCTTGGTTGCTGCTTTCCGTTACGGCCTTTGGCATCCTGGCTTCTGTGACCATGATGGCCACGGGAGCACTCTACTCCCGAACTCTGGGGGAAGCCGGTCTGCGTCATTCCGTGGCGTCGTTCGGTCCGGAGATGCATAACGTCCAGATCATCGCCCAGAACCGGCCTTTGAGGCGCACTGATTATATGGGCCTGAAAAACCTGACTGAGGAGTCGTCGAAAGAACGATTAACGGAGATGCTGCGGGGCGCGGAACGCTTTGGTCGGACCCAGCCGAATCTGTCGTTACTGACGGAGCCGACCTCGTCGATCCTGGGTGCGCCTTCGGGCCGCCCGTTCTTCCTCACAGGTTTCCAAGAACATTCAACACTTATCCAGGGTCGGTGGCCGGAAAGCCGAGGGATCCAAGCAGGTGAAGACGAAGACATCGAGGTCGTCCTTGGTTCGGAGACGTCGCGCCAGCTCAGCTATGGGGTCGGAGACCGGATATTTCTGGTGCCTCAAAGGGGAATGCCCGACCGCATAGCTTTCAGAGTCGTGGGTGTTGCCGACCCCATCGACGCTGGAGAAGAGTATTGGATGATGGGCGCGCCGAACCATTTCAACCTCATACCGGTGGGCGAGTCCGTGGTTGCTCCTATCTATGTGAACGAAGACGACTTTTTTCAGGGCATCGGCGCTCCCTACCCCACGCTGGTCGGAGATTTTGGGTTCTTCTTGTTTCTGGACTCGGGTTACCTGACCGTTGGAAACTCCCATCAGGTGAAGCTACAGGTGCAGGGCCTGGAGACCGATCTGAATAAGGTCTATCCTCGGACACTCGTTCTGAGCCGGTTAGGCCTGACCGTCGATGAATTTGAGAAAGCTCTCACTCTGGCCAAGATACCACTCTATCTCTACCTCTCACTGGTTGTGGTGGTGATCTTGTACTTTCTGGCCCTCATCACCGGAACACTGGGCCGCAGCCAGGCCGAAGAGGCGGGCTATCTCCGCAGCCGTGGTGCAAGCGTGTTCCAGGTGAGTGGTGTGCTGGCCTTGGCTGAGGCTGGGGTCGCGGTTGTGGCCATGGTTGTTGGCCCGTTTCTGGCCTGGATAATAGTGAGATCTTTGCTCTTGAACACAATCAACCCAGGAGGTGAGTTCGCATCTCCGATTCCCATCGGTTTGGCCGGGGATATGTTCTGGGTGGGTGCGTTGGGCGGTGTTATGGCGTTGGTAGTGCTGCTAGTCACAGCCGCTGGCCGGGCTAGGATAGGCCCGTTAGAGACACTGCTATCTCGCACTAGACCTCCCTCAGTGCCATTTCTTCACCGTTATTATCTGGATATCTTAGGCGTGGTCACCGTTGCTATCATCTGGTTCCAAGTACGGGGGCGAGACGGGTTCGTCGCCGAAGAGATGGCGTCTCAGGGGATTCACGTGGACCCGACCCTAATATTGGGCCCGGTGCTGGGCTTATTCGCGGCGGCCGTCCTCCTGATGCGGGTGCTGCCGTTAGTAGTCCGGCTGCTAGCTTGGGCAGGCACAAGACTTGGGGGAGCCTGGTTCCAGTTCTCCCTCCTACGTTTGGCCCGAGACCCCATACCACATGGCTCTCTGGCAGTGATCCTGATGATGGCGGCCGCCCTTGGTGTATTCGGAGCCACCTTTCAGTCCAGCTTGTCTCAAGGGCAGAGGGATCAGGCCTACCACGGCGTGGGCGGGAGCATGATGGTAAGAGGTCCTGCCCTCCCTCAAGATGCTCCCGAAAAACTGGAACAAGTGACTGGAGTAACCGGGGTTACCGCCTTGTTACGGGAGTCGGTCCCGGTCTTGCGGGGGATTATCTCAGAGAACACGAACATGCTGGCATTGGACTCTAAGTCTCTGGCGCAGACAACATGGTTCCGGGACGATTTCTTTCCGGGCGGCCTTTCGGAAATCAGCAGGATGCTTCGACCCAAGCCACTCAACGGCGATCTTTCCGGCACCGGTATCCTTTTGCCAGGGGACACCGTTTCACTAGGAGTGTGGGTGGATAGCAGCGCTTTATTGGAAAAGGACCTGCATTTTGACGTCAATATGTGGGCCAGACTGATGACCTCCACCGGCTTTTACCGGAATTTGGGCATGGGCAACATACTGGACCAGGGTGGCGAAGAATCTTCCGATGTAAAGGCGGTCGATGGTAGATGGAAGATGTTCACTGTAGACCTGCCTGTTATTGGAGATGCTTCGATTCCTCTTGAGTTGGTGGCTTTGTATTTCTCAAGCACACCTTCCAATCGCCTGTCAGACGGCGTAATAAACCTAGATGACGTTACCGCGTTCGGTCCTGCGGCCGGCTCAAACGGAGTGGTGGTCGAAGAATTTGAAGGGCAGAACACGTGGCAGGTGCTGGCTAACCAGGAAGCTGTTCCAGACACGGCCCAGCTGTCGGATAGGAACCCTCGCAATGGCAGATCAGCTCTTCAATACTCCTGGAATGAAGCAATCTCCGACGGGCAGCGGGGTATCCATTTGCCGCCGGGACCTTTCCCACTCCCGGCCATAGGTGGGCCTGGTTACCAAGTTGGTCAAGAAGTGCGCGTAGAATGGGGTAATCTAGCTGTACCGGTGCAGTTTGTGGGCATAACCAGCCACTTCCCAACCGTGCGCCCGGAGCGTAAGCCTTTCTTCCTCATCGACTTGACCAACTTTCAGGACTATGCCAGGCGACTACCAATGGGCATTGTCGAAAAGCCGGAAGAGATGTGGTTGGCCGTGAGCGAAGAAGCGGATCGGGAGCAGGTCATCGCACAGATAGTCGAGGCCATACAAAGACCGGTCGTTATAAAAGATGCAGAGTCTGTGGTGGCTTTGGCGGAGCGGAACCCCCTGGCCGGAGGCGGCTGGAACGGATTGACCATCTTCAGCATGGTGGCCATCGGCATTGCCGTATTCCTAACCCTGACCGTCCACGCCGTGGTTTCCATCCAAATGGGGAGGACGGACCTGGCAGTGGCACGGGCGTTGGGTTTCTCTCGGCGTCAATTTTTCCTCTCCTTGGCCACGGAGCGGACAATCATCGCCGCATTGGCCATCTTGGCCGGGGCCGCCATGGGCTACTGGCCCGGTCTGGAGATACTGGGACTGATGGATCTGACGCCTCAAGGAGACGCTCCCGTGCCTCCGATGGTTCCGTTGGTACAGTTCTGGCTGATGTCCGGGGTTATAGCGGGACTGGTAGCCGCTGCCGCCTTCTCGGTTGGGTTAGCGGTTGTTGTGGAAAGACGGCTTAATACCGCCGAAATATTAAGGGGCGGTATCTGATGCTGCCGATGATTCGGTTCGCTTATGTGATGGCGGTGCGCCGGGTCGTGGCCGGATGGCGGCTGGAAGCTGTGCTATTTGGCGGTATTCTCTTAGCAGTGGCATTGATGGCCAGCGGGGTAATCTTCTCTGACCTACTTTCGAACGCCTCCCTCCGCCATGAACTTCTCCAAGCATCGCCCAAGGACGCCAACATATCCATTCGCTCTTTCAGCAGTCAAGATGAACCGTCCACGCCTATAGGCCGCCGGTCTGTCTACCAAGATAGGCTGGATTTTGTCGAAGCTGAAGCTGCCCAGCCGTTTAGCTCGTTCCTGAAAGACCGGTCGTTGGTGTTGGACACCGCTACCTTCTATTTCGAAGGACACCCGCATCTGGAGTTGGACAACGAGATTCGGCCGAGGGGTTCCATCATCTACATGTCTGGCTTCACCCCCGACCGAGTCACCTTGGTACAAGGAAGCTGGCCAAACTCAGAGAACGCTGCCGCCACTCCGGGGACTCCCGTGGACGTAGCCGTAGACGGTCTTGGTTTTGAATTGCTGGGCCTAAAAGTTGGCGAGGTCATGGACGTATTCCCGGCGGCGTCATTCACTGACCCACCTTCTATGCCAGTGCGTATATCCGGAGTATTTGAGCGGGTTGATCCCGAAGACGAGTTTTGGTATGAGACAGGCTCTGACTTCAGCCTGAGCAATGACCGCTGGACCATTATCCCGCTGTTCACCAGTGAAGAGTCAATCATTAACCGGGTGCTGGGCGAATATCCCACTCTGTACACAGACATCACCTGGTATTACTTCCTAGACCGCGAAGGGTTACGGGCTGATGATGTAGAGGCCTTAAAAGAGGCGATAATCCAGGCTGAGTCCGATATCAGATTCGGTTTGAAGAATTCTAGTTTTTCCATCCGGCTGGACAATCTCTTGGAGAGTTTCGAGGAACAGTTGATATTAGCCAGAGTGCCTCTGTTCTTAGTCGTGTTCCTGATTACAGGAATCTTGCTCTATTACCTCGCGCTAATGGCCGGGCTGATAGTTCGTTCCCGCTCCAGCGAGATCGCCATGCTGAAGAGCCGAGGGGCAACCACTTCACAGTTAGGACTACTTGGGCTGGGTGAAGGCCTGCTCCTCGGTATACCTGCAGTGATAATCGGACCATTCCTGGCCATGGGAGTTGTAAGGGTCCTGGGCAAGGTATTTTTCTCTTTGGGGGGCGGCGCTGAGGAACTGTCAGGCGTTCCGGTGGTCGTATCCCAAGGGGCTGCGGTGCTCGGACTGATAGGGGGAGGACTGGCCGTGGGGGTGTTCACTTTTGCAAATTTGGCTGCCGCAAGACACGGTATCGTTGAGGCTAGGCAGTCTGGTGCGCGTCCTCCAACGGCGTCATTCCTCCACCGTTATTATCTGGACATCCTGTTGCTGGCCTTGATTGGCCTGCTTTGGTGGCAGATACAAAGCCGAGGCACGTTCTTGGTTCAATCGATAGGAAGCCAGCAGCTGGAGATTGACTATAGCCTGTTAGTAGGGCCGGTTCTTGGTCTTTTCGCAGTTGGCCTGGTGATAATGCGCCTATTCCCTTTGCTTGCCTTGTTACTCTCGTGGTTGGCCGCGCCTTTTGCGCCCTCATGGCTTGTTCATTCGTTACGTCATGTGGCTCGAGACCCGATGGTTCCTGGTATCTTGATCGTGCTGTTAACCTTGGCGACGGCTTTGGGCGTCATCGGCAGCGCCTTCAGCTCGACATTGGAACAAAGTCAGGAGGAACGGGCTCTATACGCCGCGGGAGCCGACTTGAGGGTTCGCCACAGTGGCGCCTCCAGCGAAACCCCTGGCGGCCGGTTCGCCTATCAGGTGAAAGACCTACCTGGTGTCCTAAATGCCGCCGATGTTCATCGCGCAAATGCACAGATAACCACGACGGGTTTTAGTTCCTCAGCCGCGATTTTGGCTGTGGACGCTAACAGCATGGGGGACGTTGCTTGGTTCCGTAAAGACTTGGCCAGCGGGAAGTCGTTGGGAGAGATTTCTCGGTTGCTACTGGATGGGCCGGAAACACCTAAAGGACTGCTGCTTCCTGAAGATGCAAGGGGACTTTCTATCTGGGTTCAGCCGGCGGGATTGAACCCCGGAGCAAACCTATGGGCGAGGATGCGGGACTCCCGAGGGTTGTTCTTCGACACATTGGTGGGGAATCTAGGCGCGCCGGGTTGGAACAAGATACAGTCGGACTTAACGCCAGTGGTCGCCGCTGGTCGTCGCTTTAACACCAACGCGCGCTCGGTTGATATGGTTCCACCCTTCTCACTTCAGTCGTTCCAGATTACCGATAGTCTCCGCACCCTCGGCTCTAGCGATCTAGGATCTTTATTCTTTGGACGACTGGACGCCTTGACCCCGGATGGGCCCTTGGTCCTTTCTGATTTCGCTGCCTCGGACGACTGGTCTGTGATTGAAGATTTTTCCCGTCCAGGACTGTACGCCTTAGAGTCCAGCAGGTCGGCTGCTGGCGAGCGATTCCCTTACGCCACACGGTTCAGCTGGGCAACCGGCGGTGTCGGTATGCGGGGGTTGCGGCCCGGACCTACTGAGGCTCCTCTTCCGGCTCTGGCCAACGAAGGGTTCTTGGAGGACGTTGACGCCTCGGTCGGCGATGATGTGATCTTGGGCCTTTCCACCTATTCGATCATGGTCAACATAGTCGGCGTGGTCAACTACTTCCCAACCATGGATCCAGGAGACAAGCCTTTCGTTGTGGTGGACTTGGATTCCTTTGAGGGGGTCACCAATCAACATAGCCCTATTCCGTTGCTGGGATCTAATGAGATATGGGTGGACTTGATCACCAATCCTGGGTTGGATGGAGATGACCTTTCTCCTTTGATTGGAAGCTCTGGAAACGCCGAAGAAGTTACTGAATCAATGAAGCAACTAGGAGTTAGCGTAAGAGAGGTATACGACGCTGCTCTAATGGTCGAGTCGAGAGTTGACCAACCCTTGGTCAACGCGGGATGGGGAGCACTTTTAGTGCTCCTGTTCTTGGCCGTGGCCCTGGCCAGCGGCTCGGGAGTCATGCTCTTTTCGTTTTTGGACACGAAGGATCGCCAGACGGAGTTCGCCCTGCTCCGCACGTTAGGTTCGACCGGTGGACAGTTGCGGGGCATCGTATGGTTTAATCTATTTTTGATCGTGATCTGCGGCGTGGCCCTGGGCACCTGGCTGGGCTATCTGATCGGTTCCAGCCTCCTTCCGCTAATGGAAGTGGCCGAAGAAGGAGAGCGGGTGACGCCTCCGATGGTACTTACCACCGATTGGTTGGCGTTGGGAGTGTCATACCTGGTATTGGCGGTGGTCACCGTGGGAACGGTGCTATGGTTAGCGTGGTTGAGCTCTAAGATACAGGTGCAGCAGGTCCTTAGAATGGGAGATGCAGGATGACCCAGTTCAATGACTATTTGGCCGCCACCAGAACGGCAGTTCCGGACTCAGGCCTTTATATAGATTGCCGCGATCTATTCAAGATTTACAAAAGGGCCGACTTGGAGGTCGTAGCTCTGCGCGGTTTGGACCTGAGCGTCGAGTCCGGCGAGTTGATCGCTGTCATCGGTGCCAGTGGGAGCGGAAAGAGTACGTTGCTGAACATACTGGCTGGACTCGACCGACCCTCTGCCGGTCAGGTGTTGGTAGGCACACGGGACTTGCTGGACGTCTCCGACAGCGACCTGGTTATGTACCGGCGTTCGGAGGTCGGCTTTGTTTGGCAGGCAACTGCCCGGAACTTGGTTCCTTATCTGTCGGTGTCCGATAACATCGAACTGCCTATGGCGCTAACTGGGCTGTCGTCCAAATCCCGGCGCGCATGGTCTGAAGAACTTCTGGAATCGTTGGGAATGATAGACAAAGCTAAGCGGCTCCCTTACCAATTGTCGGGTGGAGAGCAGCAACGTGCCGCCATAGCTGTAGGCTTGGCCAATAAGCCGCCTTTGCTCCTGGCTGATGAGCCAACTGGAGAACTTGACACCGAGAACGCGGACGCAATCTTCGAGATGATCCGCGGATTGAACCGCTCCTATGGGGTGACTGTAGTGACCGTCACTCACTACGCAGGTGTATCCAAATTTGTAGACCGGGTGGTCCATATCCGCGACGGGCGTATCGGATCTGAGACATTCTCGAGACCAGATTATCGTCGCGACGGTGGCACAGTGGAAGAGGAATACGTTGTGGTGGACGCCGCGGGAAGATTGCAATTGCCACATGAGTTGGCAGAACGTTTTCGGCGTGGCGGATTGGCCAAAATACAGTCGGATGACCGGCAGATCACTATTGACCCACCTGGGACCAATCCTCGGCAGCCCCGGAGCAGGAGTTAACGGCATATGCAGGCTAGTGACGGACCTATCTTGACGGCTTCCGCGGTAAGCCGGGTATTCGGCTCTGGCGAAACAGCCGTAACGGCCCTTTCCGCCATCAACCTGACTGTGGAGCAGGGAGATTTTCTGGCGGTCACTGGTAGGTCGGGTTCCGGCAAGACCACATTATTGAACCTAATGTCGGGCCTAGACCGCCCGAGCACAGGTTCAGTTTACTTCCACGGAGATGACCTATCTCAACTTCGAGAAGCCGACTTGGTAGACATGCGCCGTCACAGGATTGGGTTTGTGTTCCAATCGTTCGGTCTCATGCCGCTGTTGTCTGCTCAGGAGAACGTGGAACTCCCGCTGCACATCAGTGGGATGCCCTGGAGGGAGCGAAGACAACTCGCGACCGAGTCTCTTCAGGCGGTGGGACTGGGCACCCGGGCTCGGCATCGGCCCTTTGAACTCTCAGGTGGTGAGCAACAGAGAGTGTCTATCGCCAGGGCCTTGGTAACCCAACCCGAAGTGGTATTCGCTGACGAACCTACCGGAGAGCTGGACGCTTCCACCGCTCGGTCCATCGCAGAGACACTGGCTGAAGTTGCTGCCTCTAGGCGTGCTACGGTGATCGTTGCCACCCACGACCTGGACCTGGCCGCAACTGCACAACGGCGCGTTGATCTGGTTGATGGGCAGGTGGTCTCACAGCCTTGATCCTGGCACCACTCTTGTGGTTGCCTCGTTCGGCCCTGGTGTGGTTAGCACAGAGTTTTTGACCAGCATCGCAAACTCCAGCAGTCAAATCAGCCTGATTTGTCCGTGAATACCAGTGGTTCATATGTGGTCTCAGGAATTGCCCAGAGCGTGCCCATCAATGGCAATGTATCCGTCTAGTAGCAGTCCCTGCGCACGTATGCGTGTATACTTTTGCAGAACGGGCCTCACTTAGGGTTCGTCTGAAACTTGATCGCCGAGGATTAGGTATGTTTGTGCGCATCTACACTGGTGATGACGGCCAGTCCCACATGGAAGAGATGGACCCGCTCACGGAAGAGGTCCATAGAATCGCCACGAAATCAGGCGAAGACCTGGTCTTCCGAACATTCGAAGAGAACAGAGCGGTCGAATGGCATAACCCCACGCGGCGTCAGTATCTGTTCGTCCTCAACGGCCAGATGGAAGTTTCGGTTAAAGATGGCACCACTCTTGTGTTCAATCCGGGGGACGTATTGTTGGCTGAGGACATGACCGGCCAAGGTCATCTAACAAGGTCAGTAGGTGGCTCGTATACCTCTGTCTCCATGGGGATACCCGACCTCTAGTCACGCCTGAAATAGCGGTTGACAGGTAGACCTCGTTATTTATAATGGCAATCAAATACCTGAGGAATTATCGTTAAACGCACGCAGTCCAAATCTAAGTGGAAGGCTAAGTAAGAGATGATTACCAAGTTTGACAGCCTGTACGCGGGTCACGTCGATATGACCGACATCGGCTATGGAGGAACGGCGGTCAACGACCGGAAGTTCGACAATGACCATCTGATGACGGTTTATAGCAAGGCGGAGGCCATCGCCAAGGCCTTGGACGAGAACGGTTTCGACACGATGTGGATGGCGGAACACCACTTCCAGCCGGAAGGGTACGAGTGCATCCCCAACTTGATCATGCTTAATGTCCATCTGGCCCACTTGACCAAGAATATAAAGTTTGGCTGCGGTTTCAATATCGCTCCCATGTGGCATCCGTTACGCCTGGCCGAGGACTATGCCACCGCAGACATCCTGACTAATGGCCGGGTGATTTTCGGCGTTGGTCGTGGCTACCACACCCGCGAAGTGGAGACCTTCGGCTCCAACATCACCGACCAGGACGCTAACCGCGAAGAGTTCGAAGAAGCGGTGGAAATCATCTTCAAATCGTTTAACAACGAGTCCTTCTCCCACAAAGGGAAGTACTACACCCTGCCTCCAGAGGTCCCGTACCGCGGCTACACCCTCAAGGACTTGACGCTGGTGCCTCGGCCCAAGACTTTACCGGTAGAGTGTTGGCAGCCCATCCAGGGTGGGACGGAACGAGCATTGGACTTCATGGCTAAACATGGGATCAAAGGCATACTGGGAGGAGGCGTCGCAGAAGGTGGCGTTATGGACAGCATTATGACCGGTTATCGCGACGCCCTTGTACGGGCCGGAAAAAAGGACGCGCAGCTCGGGGAAGGCCTGAGCGTCGGTTTTCACTACCATCTGGCTCCCACAGTGGAACAAGGCATCAAAGAGGCTAAGGCCTTCTTTGAAGAAAACCTCAAGATGTTTGGACCGTTGCGCCTGCATCGCGGCCTGACCGATGAACAGATTGAGATTATGAGCGATCCACGTCGGGCGCCGGATGGTGCCCTGCCCAACATCGAAGAGGCCGTCGAAAAACAAGCGTTCTTGACCGGTCCCCCGGAGCGGATAATCGAGCAGTTGAAGGGTGTAGAAGCAGAATACCCCGCCTTAGAACGGATCGGAATGAGCCATCCGATGGGCGCACCCCAAAGCGTGATCACCGAACAACTTGAGTGGTTCGGAAAAGAGGTCATGCCTGCATTCAAAGGTAAAGTAGGCTCCAACTAGCGGGGTTTTATAGGACTAACGGCAAAAGCACCGGTGGATCAGTTCCACCGGTGCTTTTCTTTCGCCAGTGCTGCCTTCGCCCTTTGATTCAGAGGCGCTAACGGAGGAGTCTCGTTGCTGTGGTAGATAGGAACAGGTCTGTTAGAGAACTGAACGCCCGCGCCGCTGCTGGTAAAATCGTCTTAATCTCCGGAAGAACACCGGACACAGGAGAAAACAATGGCTATCTATGAGCTCCGGACCTACACCCTTTACGTCGGCAAGATGGGCGAAGCAACCAAGCTTTACGGCGAAGAGGGCTGGCCCGCGTTGGATAAGGGTGGCTTCGGCAAGAAACTGGTGGGCTATTTCACCAGCGACGTGGGGACTATCAATCAATTAGTACACCTGTGGCGCTTCGAAGACGACGCTGACCGGCGCAATCATTGGTCGACATTGTTCGCCGACAGGCCTTTCATGGCCTTTGCCGCCAAACTCAGGCCCCTTTTGATGACTCAAGAGGTCAAAGTTATGCTGGAAGCACCCTGGGGGCCACATCCTTAATAGCGATCAAGCCTGGCTTGCGTTGACAGCCATTGGGCCCAAGATTACACTCCGGACGAGCTGAATCAGGAAGTAACGAGTGCAATATGGTTTCCTCGGACGCAGTTAACCTAGGCGACGCCATCGACCTGATGTTTGCGACCGGTTGGACCGACGGATTACCCGTGGTCCCGCCCACCGCAGACCGGGTCAACAAATTCGTTGAATACACTGGACGAGACGCCAATGAGCTCGTTGCCGAGCTTCCACCTCTGGGTGGCAAGGCGACAGTGGAGCGCATTGCAGTTAACGCTGTTATGGCTGGCTGCCTTCAGGAACACATGCCAGTGGTGATCACTGCCATTCAAGCGATGATGGATGACCGGTTCAACCTGCGTGGTGTCATGTGTTCCACCGGTATCCATACTCCGTTGGTGATCGTTAGCGGACCTCTGGCCAAGGACCTGGACATCAACGGCGGCTACAACTGCTTCGGATCAGGCTGGCGGGCCAACGCGACTATTGGCCGGGCGGTCAAGCTGGCACTGGTCAACCTGGGCGGAGCTATCCCTGGCGAGACCAATAAAGCAACTTTCGGCCATCCTGGCGCCTACACCTACTGCGTGGCCGAGGACCAGGAGATTAACCCCTGGGAACCACTGCATACGGATGTGGGTCTCGATACCTCGGATAGTGCAGTGACAGTATTCCCTGCGGAAGCTCCCCACAACATCATGTATCACGCCAAGAACTCCAGGGATTTTCTCACGGTTTTGGCCGATACGATGTGCACGTTAGGGAATGTCCAGATGTACGTCATGGGCGACACATTCGTGGTGATCGGTCCGGAACACGCCCGGTTCCTCCATGAGGACGGTTGGCGCAAACAGGACATAAGACAATATCTCTTCGAGCATGCTAGAAAGCCGGTCCGTGATTTGAAACACGGCGGCCCGCCCCAAGGCGACGCGAACCGCGGCCATTTTTGGCCCCGGTTCGTCGATGCCAACGATGATGAACAGATGGTGCCGGTAGTTCGCGCCGCAGACCGGATCCACATCATGGTTGCCGGCGGGAAGGGTGGGCCTCATTCCGTATATCTTCCTGGTTGGGGTTCACGGCGGGTCACGAAGAAGATAGAGATTTCATAAAATCTTGCAGGCTTTGTCAACATCAAATTCCGGATAGAAATTGAGGAGTAGTCATGGTAAGTGCACCGGGATCACACCTGAAAGACCGCTTGGACGAGATGGGCCTGCTCTCACCGATAGACCCTGAAGCCTACTCTCGATGGAGGTCGGCGCCACGTTTAGAGTCTGTGCATGGCAAGGTTGGCGGCTTTCTGGGCAACCGAAAGGCCAACGCCAGCCTCCTGCTTCAGGAAGTGAAAGAGCTCCTGAATAAGGACTTTGAGCTTAGAGACGGAATCGCGGTCGACAAATATGTTTATTCCCGCCCGGCCGCCGACGAAATAATTGAGGACTTAGCCGCCAAGTGCGATTTCGTGGTGACCTGCATCGCGGATTGAGGGTCCTGCACCGCGTGCAGTGTGCACGACGCCATGGCCTTGGAGAATAAGGGTGTCCCCACGATAGTCATATGTACGGATCCATTTTTGAATTCGGCCTATAGGCATGCCAGCGTTTTTGGGCGCAAGGGGTTTCAACCCTTGGGGATCCCCCATCCACTGGGCGGTATAACGCCGGATTTGGTAGCCCAACGGGCCATGGAACTGCATCAACAGATAATCAATGCCCTAACCACGGGCGAATAACTCGTTCGCTACAGGAGATAACAATGGTCAGAGTAGGCGCAGGAATCCGAGTTTACGAGCAGTTGGAGACTTGGGGGAAGCTGCCCGAGGGTTGGGTGTTGGGTCAAACGGCCATAGTCACAGATTCCCAGGACAGGGTGTACTTGTTTAATCGTGGAGATCACCCCCTAATCATATTGGATCGGGATGGCAACTTCCTGAACTCCTGGGGAGAAGGCCAATTGCCCGACGCCCATGGTATGTTCATAGATGCCGATGACAATCTCTACATGCCGGTCAAGAACAGCCATGTAGTACTGAAATATCGCCCAGACGGCAACTTACTCATGACCCTCGGAGAATGGGACAAACCCTCTGATACCGGTTGGTCCGGAGACTACAGTGAGCCAGCGAAACAGGCAGCGGGCCCTTTCAATCGACCAAGCGATATCGCTCTGGACCGCTCTGGAGACTTGTATATATCTGACGGTTATGGCAATGCAAGAGTCCATAAGTTTACTGCGGACGGCAACTTGCTTTTCTCTTGGGGCGAACCCGGTAAGACCGGACCCGGTG
>Ga0209034_10000686_pt1 | contig 16803 bp, 19 predicted proteins | sample MarorgKNORR_S2LV_2_FD_188219 | JGI IMG/M metagenome (GOLD analysis project Ga0209034, IMG submission 188219) | Marine microbial communities from the Southern Atlantic Ocean, analyzing organic carbon cycling - 250m_A/KNORR_S2/LV (SPAdes) (version 2) | ecosystem: Environmental > Aquatic > Marine...
AACCTCTTTGTTGATTTTACAATTTGTTCTTGTGCACTTTGATACTTTTTTTCATCTAAAGATTCTTTCCATTTCTTGATTCTTTCTTCAAAAAAAAGATTAATCTCTTCTACCTGTGTTTCACTGATAGTCTTTGTAAAGCTGACTATACGAGGAGTAAAAAAATCATTGCTTGCTTTGAACAATGACTCTCCTTCTTTAAATAATTTTTGAATATCTTTCTTTGTTGTTGTTTCGTCCAAAGTTCTAATTTTAATTATTAAGTTTCTGTATTTAGGAATCTCAGAGTTGGAATTCCAGGCAAGGTAGTCCTTGGTTACTGAACTAACATAAGCTTTTTGTTCATTAGAGAAGTCTGCATATTTAAAAAAGTAATTTGCAAGATATACGTCAAGTCGGTCATACCACCATTGACCTAAAGTAGAGCAGGAGAAAAGTGAAATAGCTAAAAATCCTAAGAAAAGATTTTTTTTGTAGTGGAGCAAGTTCTTCTTAAGACCCATGATGAGTTATTATACTTTTCATTATTATTTAAGAATATTTTATGACTGAAAACAAAATCTACCCTCCTCTTATCTGGCTTGATCTAGAAATGAGTGGCCTAGACCCAGATTCAGAAAGGATTATTGAAATAGCAACTGTGGTGACTAACGCGGATCTGGAAGAAATAAAAGAAGGACCAAATCTTGTTATAAGGCAGCCCCAAGAATATATAGATGGAATGGATGAGTGGAATATTAACCAACATACAAATTCTGGTCTTATAGATTGTTTGAAGGCAACTAAAATTTCAGAGGATGATGCGGAAAAGCAAACACTGGAATTTTTGAGAAAGCATGCTAAAAAAGGAAAATCTCCTTTATGTGGGAATTCAATATCCCATGACAGACGGTTTCTTGTTAGGTATATGCCTGAACTAGCAGCTTTTTTCCATTACAGAAACATTGATGTGAGTTCCATTAAAGAGTTGGTAAAAAGATGGAATCCTGAACTAGTAGATGGTATTGAAAAAGATGGTAATCACAGGGCTTTAACTGATGTCTATGAGTCCATAAAAGAATTGAAATTCTATAAAGAAAACCTTTTTAATTGATTAAAATTTTAAGAATCCTTTTTAGTTCCACCGCCAATAATTGGAGAAGGAAGGGGCATAACATTACCAGGCTTGCTTTTGGTTATTTTGGCACTTCCCCTTTTGTCCACCTCGTCTATTCTTAAAATAGCATTTATAGGTATATAACTTCTATTGACTCCTTTAAACTCTGTTTTTAGTTTCTCTTCACTTGGATCAACAACAATTTGAGAATTTTGATCAAATATATAATCTTCAACTTCTATAAAACCATACATGTCGCTCTGATAGATAGATTTAGCATAAACCTCATAGATTTCTCCTGTTTGCATAAATACTATTTTGTAGATTCCCTTTTTAGACATTACAATTTGCGCCCTCTTTATATATAAGATACATAAGATTGTATGGGCAAAAATTTATACATCAAGACCCAAGGGTGTCAAATGAATGAATATGATTCAAATCGTATGAAAGATATTCTGGGTGAAAGCCATGACTTTACCCTAGTTGATACTCCTGAAGAGGCAGACTTAATACTTCTTAACACTTGTTCAATCAGAGAAAAGGCTCAAGAAAAAGTTTTTCATGAGCTTGGAAGGTGGAAGGATTTAAAAAAAGTAAATCCTAATCTGAAGATAGGAGTGGGAGGTTGTGTGGCTAGTCAGGAAGGAGAGAATATTATCAAAAGAGCTCCATTTGTAGATTTAGTTTTTGGCCCACAAACTATCCATCGAGTGCCTAGGCTGTATGAAAGAGCATCAGAATTTAATAAAAAAGAAGTAGATATTTCCTTTCCTAAGACAGAAAAGTTTGATGCCTTGCCAAAGCCTTCAAACGATGGGACTTCTTCTTACGTTTCAATCATGGAAGGTTGTAATAAATACTGTTCTTTTTGTGTTGTTCCTCATACAAGAGGAAATGAAATAAGCCGACCTCTCGTTGATGTGATCAATGAGGTAAAAGGCTTGGCTAAAGATGGAGTTAAGGAAATAATTTTCCTTGGGCAGAACGTAAATGCATATAGAGATAGTAGAGATAAAACCAAAGGTTTAGGTTTAGCAAATCTGATAAGAGGGTCTGCACAAATAAAAGGAATAGATCGCATTAGATATACAACTTCCCATCCCTTTGAGTTTGGAGAAGATCTAATAAATGTATATTCAGAGGTTCCTGAGCTAGTTAGCCATGTACATTTACCTGTTCAGAGTGGTTCAAACACTATCCTTAAAGCTATGAGGAGAAGGCATACAATAAAGGAATATTTAAAAACTATTAATCATTTAAGATTAGTTAGACCCGGAATAAGCATTTCTTCTGACTTTATAGTAGGTTTTCCTGGAGAAACTGATGAGGATTTTCAAGACACCTTAGATCTTGTTAAAAGAGTAGGATTTGATGAATCTTACAGCTTTATATACAGCCCTAGACCAAATACTACAGCTAAAGATTTAGAAGATAATGTGAGTCTGGATGAAAAGAAAAAGAGACTTGAAACATTACAGAATTCTCTAAAAAAATGTTCCTTTAGTATAAGCAGAAAAATGGTTGGGACCATTGAGAGATGTTTAACAACCGGAGTTTCTAAGAAAGATCCAGGCGAATTACAGGCTAGGACTGAGAATAATAAAGTTGTGAATTTTAATTCTGACGGGCAAGATCTTGTTGGTCAATTTATTAATCTAAAGATAGTTGAAGCTATGCCAAATTCTTTGAGGGGGGTTATGGCCTAGATGGAACAGAGCCTGAAGTTTAATCTAGATCCAGACGATCAAGACAGAGTAAACAGGCTTTGTGGCCCTACCAACTCAACCCTTAAACAGATTGAAGAAGCTCTCAAGATTAAAATAAGTAATAGAGGATCTAAGTTTAAAGTCAAAGGCAACACCCAAAATACTTTAGCTGCAGAAATTGTTCTTAAAGGCCTCTACCAAAGGTTAGAAAAAAAAATTGATGTCCCTCCAGAAGAAATACATCTATATTTAAGAGAAGTTATGAATCAGAATTCTTCAACTGTTATAAGTGGCGTTACAAGCGATGAAAAATTTACTTTAAAAACGCCCAAAACATTAGTTTCTCCAAAAGGCAAAAATCAGCAACAGTATCTAGATGTTATTTCCAAGAAAGAGCTTGTCTTCGGGATTGGACCTGCTGGAACGGGAAAAACTTATCTTGCAGTAGCTTCAGCTGTTAATGAACTAATTACTGGAAGAGTAGAGAAAGTGGTCCTTACACGTCCGGCTGTAGAGGCAGGAGAGAAATTAGGATTTCTTCCTGGAGATGTGAGTCAAAAAGTGGATCCGTACCTGAGGCCACTCTATGATGCCCTTTTTCAAACTCTAGGGTTCAAAGAAACAAATAAGTATATTGAGAATAATGTTATAGAAATTGCTCCATTAGCTTTCATGAGAGGAAGGACCTTAAATAAATCTTTCATAATTCTTGATGAAGCTCAGAACACAACGCAAGAGCAAATGAAGATGTTTCTCACAAGGTTTGGTTACGGTTCTAAAGTAATAGTAACTGGTGACTTAACCCAAATAGATCTACCTAAGGATGTGAAGTCAGGTTTGATACATGCTCTAGATATTTTAAGTAAGCTAGAAGATGTTGGGTTAGTAAGATTTTCTTCGAAAGACGTTGCAAGACACGCACTCGTCCAGAAAATTGTAGAAGCTTACGAAAACTTTAAAAGTTGATGATTTTTCATATTGTTAATGTCCTTATTAGTCAGGATGAGGGTGTTGATCTAAAGATCAATAAAAATGATTTAACCAGATGCATAGGACACATAAACAAAGAATTAAAAACTTTTAAGTCAAAAAATCCCTGTTTAACTGTATCGCTTAGGTTTACTAGTGTAAAAAATATGAAGAAACTAAATTCTTCTTTTTCTGGGGTTAATAAAGAAACCAATGTCTTGTCTTTCGCACCAGATTTGAAAGATAAAGATGAAAACGATAATTATGTGGGAGATATCGCAATTTGTGTAGATCTTATAAAAAGAGAAGCTAAACATCAAAATAAGGTCTTTTTAGACCACCTTCTTCATTTATTTATTCATGGTGTATTGCATCTATTAGGGTATACACATGGTTCTGATACAAAAGCTTCAGAAATGGAAGCACTAGAGAAAAAGGTTTTAAAAAAATTAGGCATTGAAGATCCATACCAAATAGAACTATGATTGTTATGTGTTTATGAATATAAGGCGTTAATGAACGATGAACCCCCAAGTAGTTTGGTAGAGTCTCAAAGACTAGGAATTACAAAAAAGATTAAAGACAAGATCAGAAAAATATACCAAAATTTTTCTTATAAACCTCAAAGCAAGCAAGAAATCGCAGGATCTATAAGAGAGTCTAGTGATAGAGGCGTTCTTGAGAAAGGTACTTTAAGCATGATGGAAGGAGCTTTAAAGGTCTCTACAGCACAAGTTAGACAAATAATGATCCCTAAGCCTCAAATAATTTTTGTTGATTCGAATGAAGAGCCAGAAGAGTTTCTTCCCAGAATAATAAGATCAAGGCATTCTAGATTTCCTGTATTTAATAAAGAAACAGAAGAGATTGAAGGTATTCTTTTAGCAAAAGACCTTTTGCCCTTACTTTCACCTAAAAATAAGGCTAAATTGGAGCTTAATAACCTGCTTAGGCCTGCAGTTCTTGTTCCAGAAGGCAAAAAGCTTAATACCCTTCTAGATGAATTTAGAGCAACCAGGAACCATATGGCAATAGTTATTGATGAATATGGTGGAATCACTGGCCTAGTAACTATAGAAGATGTATTGGAAGAAATAGTTGGAGAAATAGAAGATGAACATGATGACCTCCAAGATCAGATGGTTAAAAAAGTATCTGATAAAGAATTTTTAGTTTCAGCACTAATTCCAATAGATGAGTTTAATGAGGAATTTAACTCTAAACTGAGTGATAAGGACTTTGATACCTTAGGGGGAATTGTTATGCATCATTTTGCAAGATTTCCCAAGACTAATGATGCAATCTCCATTGATAATTTAAGATTTATTATTGCTTCAACTGAAAAAAGAAGACTCAAGAAAATACGAGTAATTAAATCTAAATAAACTGTTTGCGATAAACGCTCTCAGAATTAAGATTATCAGTTAATGAAAACCTATTTAATAGCCCTATTTTGCGGATTATTATTTCCATTAGGATTTGCTCCTTTTAATATTTGGCCATTTACTATTCTTTCTCTTTCTCTAATACTTTATTTAATAAATAAGACTAGTATAAAGGGGGCTTTTTTAGTCGGGTGGATTTATGGAATAGGACTGTGGGGGCTGGGCATATCTTGGGTGTATGTGAGTATTCACTATCATGGAAACCTCGGTTTAGTAAGCTCATTTATAATAACATTTGTATTTATTTCACTTCTATCTCTGTATACGGGTTTAACTGCTTATCTCTTTAAAAAATTAAAAACAAATAATGAATATTTAGATTACTTAATCTTTTTCCCGGTAATTTGGGTTTCTATTGAAGTACTTAGGAGCTATTTATTTACAGGGTTCCCTTGGCTAATAGTTGGTACCTCTTTAGCAGGTACTTCAATTGGAGGCTGGATACCAATTTTAGGTTCTTATGGAGTCTCAATTTTAATGTTAATGATTTCTGGCAGTCTAGTTCTTATGTTTAAAAAAGAATTAAAGACAAATTGGTACCCTGCCCTAATAATAATGATTATTTTAGTTTCTTCATTTACGCTTTATAAGATTAACTGGACTAAAGAAATTACAACAATTCAAGCCTCTATTTACCAACCCAATCTTACCTTGGAAGAAAAATGGAGTTCTAAAGGCGTAAGGCAAACTATGGCATTAGTTAAAGACTCAGTTTTAAATGCTGATGAAGGTGAATTTATCTTTTTTCCAGAAACAGCACTTATTTTTGATAAAGAAGAAATGCAGCCTTGGTTTTCTGATTTAGAAGGGCAGGCAAGTCAGAGGAATATCTCTTTAATTAGTGGAATATTAGCAAAAGACCCAGAAAATCCTGTCTCAATTGAGAGGTACAATAGAATTCAAGGATTTGGAGCTACTAAGGGGTATTATGACAAGATCAATTTAGTACCATTTGGAGAATTTATACCCCTTAAAGACTATATTGGAAAAATCTTAGATATTATGGGCATAAATCAGTTCAATATTCTCCAAGGCGAGGCTTATAGTCATCTAATAAGAAATAAACTAAGCATTTCCGCTAGTATTTGTTATGAAATTGCTTTTAATGAATTGGTTAGAAAAACAGCAAAATCCAGTAACTTACTTGTTACAATTAGCAATGATACCTGGTTTGGAGCTTCTATTGGGCCTGAACAACACCTAGAAATAGCACAATCTAGGGCTTTAGAGCATCAAAAAAGCCTGATCAGGGCTACAAATAGTGGAATAAGCGCTATTATTGATAGGAGAGGTAAAATAGTCAAAAGACAAGGGTTTTTTGAAAAGAAGGAATTAAAAGGTGAAATATCAATCTATGAAGGCAAAACCCCTTTCTCAATTATTGGTAATTACTTTATTTACGGATATATAATATTAATATATATGTACCTTTTTAAATATAAAAGAACATATGTTCTAAAAAATACTTAATATTATGTTTTTTAAACATATAACTATATTATTTGTAAAAATTCTTCCTTTATTACTTACTTTATTTATAACTTCTTGTACAGTAATTAGTGAAAAACCCATTAATAACATGGTATTAGATTCTTTGAAGAGTATTTCCCTTGATTACAAGGATTTAGATCTATTAATTGCAGTTAATATTAGGTCACAAGAACTTTTTTTACTTTCTAAGGGTAATATAGAACAAGTTTACAGTATCTCCACTTCTGCGTATGGTACAGGTTCAAAAGAAAATAGCTTTAAAACCCCTTTAGGAAAGCATAAAATTTCTGAAAAGATAGGCAAAGGATTGCCAAAAGGCGCTATTTTAAAGGCTAGAAAGTGGACTGGAGCTATAGCAAATATAATAAAAAACCCTATAGATACAGAGTTTGACGTTGTTACTTCAAGAATATTGTGGCTAGAGGGGTTAGAACAAGGTAAAAATTTAGGGCCTGGTGTAGACTCAAAATCAAGATATATCTACATACATGGTACTGCTGAAGAAGGATTAATAGGAAAACCCGCTTCGGATGGGTGTGTGAGGATGTATAATGATGACGTTATTACTTTATTCGAAAAAGTAAATACAAATACTGAAGTTTGGATAATTTAGGAAGGATATTATGAAAAAGATTATATTATTTATTGCCTTTTATTTTACAAATATGATATTCACAGCCTGTCCAGGGGTTCTTGATCATGATTTGAGAATTTTAGCCTCTAAGGACATTAAAAATCTCTGTGAATATGAAGATAAGGTTGTTTTAGCAGTAAATGTAGCAAGTCGCTGTGGGTATACCTATCAATATGATGCTTTACAGAGTATTTATGAAGAATATAAGGATGAAGGTTTCGTTGTACTGGGATTTCCTTCAAATGACTTTTTTCAAGAATTCACAGAAGAAGAAAAGGTAAAAGAATATTGCAGAACAAACTACAAGGTTGGCTTCCCTATGTTCAAAAGATCACATGTAACTAATGGAGGAAAACTTGGCGTTAGATCTTATTCTCCTAATCCTTTTTTTAGATCGCTAATAGAAGCAACTGGGAAAGAACCGGAATGGAATTTCAATAAATACTTAATCTCAAAGAATGGAGAGGTTAAACACTTTAATCAAAGTGTAGAACCAGATGGTCCAGAATTGATTAAGTCCATTAAAGAACTTTTATAAAAGTAAGTACTTACTTACTTGTATACATTATTAATTAAGTATTATTAATTTAAAATATCTACCCTTTCATTACTAGATTTAAGGATAATATCTGCCTTTCTGTGTGAAAATATTCCGTTTTCTACTACCCCCGGAATACTATTAATTAATTGTTCCATTTCGTAGGGAACTTTTAAATCTAAGTGGTGTACATCAATAATTTGATTTCCATTATCAGTAATAAAATTATTTCTATAAACTGGCTTTCCACCTATTTTCATAATCTCCCTAGAGATGGCACTTCTAGCCAACTCTATAACCTCAATTGGTACTGGAAAATTTCCAAGTAAGTCTGAATACTTAGAATCATCAACTATACATATAAATGTTTGAGAGAAATGGGCTAATATCTTTTCTCTTGTTAAGGCTCCTCCTCCTCCTTTAATTAATTCCTTTCTACTATTAAATTCATCAGCTCCATCAATATAAAAATCTATTTTATAAACATCATTAAGGCTTAGAATTTCTATATTAGAGATACTTAGAAGTTCTTTTGAGGCATCTGAACTACAAACAGCACCTTTAACATCTAAATTCTCGTTATTTATTATTTCGATGAAGTAATTTGTTGTAGTTCCTGTTCCAATTCCTAAGACAGTATCTCTGTTTAAGTCTTTTTTTATGATTTCATAAGCTTTTTCAGCGGATTGCCTCTTTTTATCTTCTTTATCCATTATTTTAGATTTTTTTGTGCAAATAATTTCCCTCTAAGTATAATTGCGCTCCCTTCAAATGGGGAGATAAATAAAAATGATTTTTGCTAAATCTAAAAAATATTTAAAAAAAATAGAAAAGAGCAGCGTTTATGATGTGGCCGATATTACACCTTTGTCTCTTGCAAGCCATCTAACAAAAGGAATAAAGAATAATGTCTTTTTAAAACGCGAGGACCTTCAGCCGGTATTTTCGTTTAAATTGAGGGGAGCTTATAACAAAATTTCATATCTTAAGAAGATAGGAACCGTAGAGAGAGTGATAACTGCTTCTGCAGGCAATCATGCACAAGGAGTTGCTTACTCTGCAAGAAAGCTCAGACTCAAAGCAACCATTGTGATGCCAGTAACGTCTCCCAGTATAAAAGTAAGTGCGGTTAAAAATCTAGGTGCTCAAGTTGTTCTTGTAGGGGATACTTATGATGAAGCTTATGAACATGCTATTAAGTTATCAAAAAAACCAAACTATGCTTTTGTACATCCTTATGACGACCCAGACGTTATCGCTGGACAAGGAACTATAGGAAAAGAGATTTTAGATCAAGCTGGTAATGATTTGGATGCCGTATTTGTTCCTGTTGGGGGCGGGGGCCTGCTGGCAGGCATAGGAGCTTATATTAAAACTCTAAGGCCAGATGTAAAAATTATAGGAGTAGAGCCTGAAGAAGCAGCTGGACTTTATGAAGCCCTTAAAGCAAATCGGATAGTAACTTTAAAACAAGTAGGCCTTTTTGTAGACGGGGTAGCCGTAAAACAGGTTGGTAAAGTTACTTTCCCTATAATTAAAGAATGGGTAGATGAAGTGGTTACAGTATCTGTCGATGAGATTTGTGCAGCTATTGAAGATATTTTTCAAGAGACTAGAACAATATCTGAACCTGCAGGAGCTTTATCCTTGGCTGGCTTGAAGAAATTAACTAAAAGTAAAGGCTGGAAGAATAAGAATCTAGTAGCTATTAATTCAGGTGCAAACCTTAACTTTGATCGTCTTTCTCACATAGTCGAACGAGTACAGTTGGGAGAGAAGAAAGAAGCTCTTCTAAGTGTCTGCATTCCAGAAGAAAAAGGCAGTTTCAGACAATTTTGTAAGGATCTAGGCAAAAGGATGATTACTGAATTTAATTATCGAATTGATAATGAAAAAGAAGCAAACATTTTTGTAGCATGTAGAGTAAATGAGGGAATAAAAGAAAAAAGTAGATTTATAAAGGATTTGCGCAAGAAAGGTTATTCCCCTAAAGATTTATCTGATAATGAAATGGCTAAATTGCATGTCAAGCACATGGTAGGAGGCAGGGCTCCAAAAGATATTATTTCTTACGGGGAAGAGATTTTTAGAGTTGAGTTCCCGGAAAGACCTGGAGCACTGATGGATTTCTTAAGTTTGTTAGGAGACAAATGGAATATAACTTTGTTTCACTATAGAAATCAAGGTTCTGCTTATGGAAGGGTGTTAGTAGGCTTTCAAGCTAATCCAAAAGAAACAGAAAAATTAACAAAGCACCTTGTTAAAACAGGCTTTCCATTTTGGAATGAATCTAAGAACTCAGCTTATTTATCCTTCCTTGAATGATTAAGTAAATTTTTTGACTCCCGAAGGACAAATCACAGCTTCCATTTTTAAATCATGGTCTTCAGGGTAACAACTATCTGTTTTTTGGAAATCATAGGACAGGCCCCAAAATAATGGTTTTCTATTTATCTTAGAGGTACCAAAAGTAAAATCGTAATACCCTTTTCCCATACCTAACCTAAAGCCTTCATTATCAAAGGCTACCAAAGGAATAACTACCAAATCTAATTGTGAGGCATTCTCAAAAGTGCCACTTATAGGTTCTGAGATATCAAATTTATTTTTTACCAAAGCAGTTTCATGATTAAATTCAGCAAATCTCATATTCTTGTTATTTAAATCTTGGTTAATAACAGGTAAAAAGCATTTAGTATTTGAGCCAATAATAAGTTGAATAATTCTCTTTGTAGGTACTTCATTGTGGATAGGGATGTAAATTGAAACCTTCTTAAATTTAAGCTTAGAAAACATGTCCATAAACAAGGAGGCTGTTTTTTTTTCGACCCGGTCCATCTCGTTTTGAGATATTAGGTTCCTTTCTCGGATTTTTTCTTTTCTTAGAGAAGTCTTGTAAGTCATGCAGAAGGTGCTTCCCAGAGTACCGTTGCTGATGCGGCCCTGAACCGTGAGATTCAGGGCGGTGATTTCGTCGGTCCATCAGGCTCCCTAAGAAAGGTGTGCTCAACAAGACTTTCAAAAATCTCCTAATTATTCAATATCGGCTCGAGGGTCCCACCAGCTATCGAATAGACCAGGAAGCGAAATAAAGTATAACTTATTAAGAATCTAATTTTGACAAACTTTCTAACTGTTTCTTTACTTGCAGAGTCAAGGTTTTTAATCCAGATTTTAACGCAACTGAGTGCTTAGGAGACGAAAGGTCTTTCAGGTAGTCATTCGTTATGTTGAGACCAGTGATAATGGCTGCCTTGGACTCATCAAGTTTAGTATTTTCCCTAATTTCTTTTAACCTTTTATCAAAAAACTTAGCAGCATTTTTCACTTGAACACTTTCTTCAGGCGGGCAAGAAATTTTATATTCCTGACCTAAAATTTTTACTTTTGTAACATTCTTTTCCATTGAGATTATTAACTTTCTTCCTTAAGGGTTTTTATAAGTTTTTCAATTTTTTTTGCTGAAGAAATAAGAGTTTCAGAAAGTTTTTGTTCTTTAATAGACAACTCTTTATTCTTTTTAAGTAAATGAACGTTAGACTCTTTCAACTGTTGACTAAGCTTAATGAGGCTCTTAACTTGAACCTCTAAGTCCAAAAATTCTTTATCTGACATTTCGTTCTCTTAGTAATTTTAGTTTACAGTTGAAGAGTTTTTCTTGCCAGCAGGATCTTACTTGGTAGGATAAAAAAGAGAAAAGATTATGACAGCTAAAGGAATTGATTTTTCAACAAGAAGAGAAAACTTGTCTAAACTATTATTAGACGATTCAGTTATTCTGGTAGCTTCTTCAAGCATCAAGTCTAGGAACTCAGATGCTGATTATCCGTTTAGACAAGACAGTAACTTTTATTATCTCTCAGGATTTAATGAACCTGAATCATTGTTAGTAATCAGGCCATCAGCCAAAAAAAGGAAATATGTTATTTTCTGTAGAGACAGAGACCCCTTAAGGGAACAATGGGATGGTTTTAGGTCTGGTCAGGGTGGAGCAAAGGAAGTTCACGGGGCTGATGAAGCATATGGTATTTCTCTAGTTGACGAAATAATGCCAAGTCTACTCGAAGGAGCAAAAAATATTTACTACTCTATGAGTTCTACCAATGGAATTAATGTAGGGCTAAACAATTGGTTAGATCAAATCAGAGCCAACACAAGACAAGGCTCAGAAGTACCTGAGAATTTGCTCTCTTTAGATTCGTTGTTAGATGAATTAAGGTTACTAAAGAGTGAAGAAGAGCTTTTACTGATGAGGAAAGCAGGAGAGATTACTTGTGAAGCTCACATTCGTGCCATGACAAATGTTACTCCTGGAATGTATGAATATCAGCTGGAAGCCGAGTACCTTCATACATTTATAAAAGGAGGAGCAAGATTCCCTGCTTATAATTCTATTGTGGGAGGTGGGAACAATTCCTGTATTCTTCATTACAACGAGAATAACTCAGAATTGGCTGATGGAGATCTTGTCTTAGTTGATGCCGGCTGTGAATATGAACATTATGCTTCTGATGTCACTAGAACTTTTCCAGTTGGAAAAAAATTTACAGAGGAACAAAAAAAAATCTATGAAATAGTTTTAGAAGCGCATAAACAAGCTTCTGCTGAAATAAAACCTGGAAATCCATGGATCAGAGCCCAAGACACTTCGGTAAAAGTCATTACGGAAGGGTTAATTGATTTGGGATTGTTGAAAGGAAAAGCGAATGAAATTATCAAAAAGGGCGAATATTCCAAGTTTTATATGCACAGAATAGGGCACTGGTTAGGTATGGATGTACATGACGTAGGAAACTATAAGAAAAATGGACAGTGGAGAGATCTTGAACCAGGAATGGTTCTAACCATAGAACCAGGGATCTATATCCTTGATTCCCTTGAAGATGTTGAAGAAAAATGGCTAGGGATAGGAATAAGAATAGAAGATGATCTGGTGGTAACTGAAAACGGCAATGAGGTTCTCAGCGCAAACGCCCCTCGAGATATTCAAGACATAGAAAGTTTAAGATCCTAAGTGGACGCTGAAGTTGCTTTAGTCGGTGCGGGAACTGTGGGTTCATCTTTAGCATGTTCATTAGCCAAGCAAGGAATAAAAGTAATATTATTTGATCGAGACAGCCCACTAGACTTATCTAAAACTTCTAGGTTAGAAGGTAGGACAGTAGCTTTAAATTTATCTTCAATCGATCTCTTTGATGAACTAGGTATCTGGAGTGAGCTTAAAAAGACAGGCACACCCTTTAAGCGCATGTTTGTTTGGGATTCTAAGGGTAGTTCACCCCTTGAATTCTTGGCCCAAGAGATAGAAAGGGAAGAGTTGGGTTACGTTGTCTCCAATAATTCAATTTTAGAATATCTTAAAAAGATTATTGAAGATTCTAATAATATCAGTCTTAAGCAAGAAACTGAGTTATCTGAAGTTAAAGTAAGTGATAAAGAAGTAGTCATCTCTTGTTCGAACGGTGACAAGATTACTTCAAAATTATTAATAGGAGCTGATGGGCTTAATTCAACTTTAAGAAAGATTACACAAATAAAAACTAGATCTTGGAGCTATAACCAAAAGGCTTTTGTGGCAGCATTAAAAACCGAAAAGCCTCATGATCACACTGCTTGGCAAGTATTTACTCCAACAGGTCCAATAGCCCTCCTGCCTTTCAATTCTTTAGAAGGGGCTAATATTTCTTTGGTATGGTCAGCTGAACTTAATTACTCAGGCAAACTTTCAAATCTAAGTAAAAAAGAATTTATAAAAGAATTAGAAGAAAAGACAGAGTTAATTTTAGGAAAAATAGAGTTGAAAACAGACATAAGTTCATTTCCTCTTAATCAATTACACTCTAAAAATTATGTTGCTGAAAGGGTAGCTTTGGTGGGTGATGCTGCGCATTCCTTTCATCCCCTAGCTGGTCAAGGATTAAACTTAGGCTTGTCAGATGTGGCTAGCTTAGCCAGTAAGCTTATAAAAGCTAGAAGAAGTGGAGTTGATATAGGGTCTGATAAAATCCTTGAAGACTATGAAAGATCTAGAAAAATTCCTAATTTAACAATGGCTGCAATGATGGAGTTGTTCAAACAAGGGTTCGAAACATCAGATCCTTGGATAAAATTAGCCAGAAATCTTGCTTTTAAAACAGCTTCTGAAAGTCAGATTTTAAAGAAAACGATAATAAAAGAAGCTGCAGGAATTACTTAATTTTTTCTTCTTTATAAACTACATGCTTTCGGGCTACGGGATCAAATTTTTTAATCTCAATTTTGTCCGGCGTACTAGATCTATTTTTGTCAGTTGTATAAAAATGTCCTGTTCCGGCTGTAGAAACTAGCTTAATTATCTCTCTCATATCTTATTGCCTCTTGATCTAATTTCTGAAAGGACCTTATCAATGCCCTTTTTATCAATTATTCTCATCCCTTTAGCTGAAACAGTTAAGCTCACATGCCTCTTCTCAGATTCAATCCAAAACTTATGTTTATGTAAATTTGGTTCAAACGTTCTTCTGGTTCTGTTTTTCGCATGAGAAACCTTATTCCCTTTTAGGGGTTTTTTACCTGTAACCTGACAAACTTTAGACATTATTTTTCCACGGATTCTTTTTTTGCTTTAGTTTCTTTTGGGCTAACTTTCTTTGAAGTTGTTTTTTTAGCAGCTGCTTTTTTTTCTGGAGCTTTCTCTTCAACCTCTTCTGGGGCTCCATCTTCTTCTGCTTTTTTAGGAACTTCAGCCTTAACCTCAGGTTCTTTTATAGTGTCTTCTTTGTTTTGATCCTTAGGCTTTCCTTTTTTTCCGAAACGTTTTTCAAATCTCTCTACTCGACCACCAGTATCAACGAGTTTTTGTTTGCCAGTGTAGAAAGGGTGGCATGCAGAACAGACATCAAGGTTTATGTCTTCTTTTAGAGTAGACTTAATTGCAATCACGTTTCCGCAACTACAAGTAGCTTTAATTTCTGTGTATTCCGGGTGTATTTCCTGCCTCATATCTAATCTTCTTTCCATAAATTAGAGCGCGCACTATACCAGACCAAATCAACAAGGCAAATTCAAAGAAATCTTTAGAAAACAGACTAAAATAGTTGTATGCCAGGAGATTTAATAGATGTTCTAGTTCCAGTTCCTTTACTAGAGAAGTTCACTTATAAGGTACCTAAGGGGTATCAGAAAAGAAAATTTAAAAGAGGTGTAAGGTTAAAGGTCCCATTTGGAAATAGAATACTTATTGGGATTTTTTGGAATTATTCTGATTCCTCAAAACCTAAAAGGGCTAGCTACAAATTTATTAAAGAAATCCTAGATGAAGATACTCTTTTGGATAAGGCTCTTCTAGATCTAGCTGACTGGTCTTCACGCTATTATCACTATCCTCTTGGTGAAGTAATCACTTATTTTTTCCCGCCTGCTTTAAGGAAAGGTAAAGAGGCCAGATTTAAGGAATCAACTTACTGGAAAGTTACAGACAAGGGTGACTTTTTTGATCTATCTGAATTAAAAAGAGCCCGTAGTCAGCGAGAAGGGTTAGAACTTTTAAGAGAAAAGGGAGATTTGTCTCAAAAATCCCTGAGGGCGTATGGAATATCATCAGTAACATTAAATAATCTTTATAAAAAAGAATTGATCCAAAAAACTAGCTTGGAACAACTACCAGTAAATTCTCATCGAATAGAGGCAATAGAAGAAAAAAAATTAACATCAGAACAAAATATATCCGTTAAGGCTATTTCTGGAGAATTTGGTAACGACAAAACGTTTTTACTCAATGGAGTGACGGGAAGTGGAAAAACAGAAGTGTATTTGAGATGCATAAGAAAATTAGTAGACCAAGGAAAACAGGCCTTAGTATTAATTCCTGAAATTGGTTTAGCGCCTCAAGCTGAGAGAAGATTTAAAGAACTATTTGGAGATAGAGTGGCCTCTTTCCACTCTGCTAAAAATGAAAGAGAACGACTTGATGTTTGGTTGGGAGCCCAAAGAGGCCTCTATGACATTGTAATAGGTACAAGGTCTAGTGTTTTTATTCCTATGAAAAATTTAGGAATGATAGTTGTCGACGAGGAACATGATGCTTCTTTTAAACAGACTGAAAGGTTTAGATACTCAGCAAGAGATATAGCGCTATACAGGGCAAAGTTAAGCAAAATACCTACACTTCTTGCTTCAGCTACGCCCTCAGTAGAAAGTATGAGCAACGCCTTAAATGGCAAGTATCAATTACTCACCCTGAAGCAGAGAGCTACAGGAGCTGATCTACCTTCTTTTTTCCCTTTAGATCTAAAAGGGAAGACATTAAAGGAAGGTTTTTCAGAACAGCTATTGGAAGAGATAGAGAGTGAACTGAATAAAAATAACCAAGTCTTAATTTTCTTAAATAGAAGGGGTTTTGCCTGTTCTATGATTTGTAAATCCTGTGGCTGGATTTCTCATTGTGATCGGTGTGATGCGCATATGACTGTGCATTCAAATCCCTCTCACCTGCAATGCCATCATTGTGAGCACAAGAAACCTTTGTTCACAATTTGCCCCTCTTGTCAGCATAATGAATTCGAGTCATATGGTATTGGCACTGAAAGAATTGAAGACTATTTGAAGAAGAAATTTACACAATTTCCTGTTTTACGAATAGACAGTGATTCAACTAGGCAAAAGGATTCTTTTAAAAATTATTTAAAAATAATTGATGAAGGAAAGCCTTTAATACTAGTCGGAACTCAGATGTTAGCTAAAGGACATCATTTTCCAGAAGTAACTTTGGTCGGAATTCTAGATGCTGACTCAGGGATATTCAGTGCTGATTTCAGAGGCAGTGAAAGAGTAGCTCAGTTAATTACTCAGGTTTCTGGAAGGGCAGGTAGAGAGAAAAAACCTGGAAAAGTTATTTTACAAACATATTGTCAAGATCATCCACAAATAGAGGAGTTACTAAA
>Ga0209034_10000688_pt1 | contig 16779 bp, 11 predicted proteins | sample MarorgKNORR_S2LV_2_FD_188219 | JGI IMG/M metagenome (GOLD analysis project Ga0209034, IMG submission 188219) | Marine microbial communities from the Southern Atlantic Ocean, analyzing organic carbon cycling - 250m_A/KNORR_S2/LV (SPAdes) (version 2) | ecosystem: Environmental > Aquatic > Marine...
GAACGCGAAGGGGGGGGAAACGCCCCTGGAGAGAGAAGATGAGCGAAGTGGGGAGAACCGGACGCAAGGAAGGGGAAGGAAGCGGAGCGCGACGAAGGGACTGAGTGAAGCGAGCAATCGCAGCATTAGGTCGCTGAGGAGTCTACCCGGGGGAACCCGGGCCGAAAGGCCCGGGGGACACCCGGACCCTGCGGAGTATGCAGGGGGGGAAGCTCCCCCATGTGCGGAACCCCCTGCTGCTCCCACCTGTACCGCCAAGTACGTCATCGGCCCACCTAGTCAGCATTACAATCATTGCGGAGCGTCTCGCTCCCTTTGAGCAGATTTCAAAGAGAGGGGAAATCGCCGTCAGTCACGTGGCCCTATCATGTCCTCGGCCCGGACCCACTGGGTGAACTGCTCGTCACTCAGAAGACCCAGTTCGAGTGCGCTCTGACGCAAAGTGGTGCCCTTGGCATGGGCGTTCTTCGCAATCTTCGCGGCGTTGTCGTAGCCTATGTGCGGGTTGAGGGCGGTGACCAGCATCAGCGAGTTCTCCAAGTGTGTGGCTATTCTGTCTTCATTGGCCTCCAGACCGACAACGCACTTGTCGGTGAACGAGCGACAGGTGTCCGAGAGCAGTCTGACGCTGTGCAGGAAGTTATGGATCATCATCGGTTTGTACACATTGAGTTCGAAATTGCCCTGACTACCTCCGATCGAAATAGCCGTGTGATTGCCCATCACCTGACAGCACACCATCGTCATCGCCTCGACCTGAGTGGGGTTGACTTTGCCCGGCATGATGCTCGAGCCAGGCTCGTTAGCTGGCAAGGAGAGTTCACCAAAGCCGCAACGTGGCCCTGATCCGAGCCACCTGACGTCGTTAGCGATCTTCATCAGAGAGGCGGCTAGAGTGTTCAGAGCGCCGGAAGCGGCCACGAGCGCGTCGTGGGCGGCTAATTGGGCAAATTTGTTCTCGGCGCTGACGAATCCCAGACTGGTCTTCTCGGCGATGTGGCCCGCGACCGTGTCTGCGAACTCCGGATGGGTGTTGAGGCCGGTGCCGACCGCGGTCCCCCCGAGCGCCAGTTCGAGTAGGTCCCCCATCGCGCTCTCGACGCGGCTGATATCGGCATCGAGCATCGAGACATATCCACTGAACTCCTGTCCCAGAGTGAGCGGGACGGCATCCATGAGATGGGTCCTACCGATTTTGACGATGCTCCTGAAGTCTCTCGATTTGCTTGCTAAAGCACTGCGTAAATGACGTACTGCGGGCAATAATCGATGGTTGACCTCTTCTGCGGCGGCGATGTGCATGGCCGTCGGGAAGGTGTCGTTGCTGGACTGGGCGCGGTTGACGTGGTCGTTCGGGTGGACGGGGGTCTTGCTCCCCACAGTACCGCCAGAGATCTCGATCGCGCGGTTGGCGATGACCTCGTTGGCGTTCATGTTGGTCTGGGTCCCAGAGCCTGTCTGCCAGATTCTCAGCGGGAAGTGCTCGTCCAAGGAGCCGGAGATGACTTCGTCGCAGGCAGAGGATATCAGCGAGCCGATGTTCTGGTCCATCTGGTCCAGTTCGACGTTGGTCTCGCACGCGGCCTGCTTGAGAATCCCGAAGGCTCGTATGACCGAACGTGGCATCGTGTCCTCACCGATGTCGAAATTGAGCAGTGACCGTGCCGTCTGAGCCCCGTAGTACCTGTCAGCAGGGACTTCGACATCCCCCATGGTGTCCTTCTCGACTCTGATTGCATCTGGTTGGGCCCTCGCACTGCGAGCTGTTGCCGGTGGCTCGCCTGCGCGCTCCTCGGACTCCGAATCAATCGAGTCCTGAATCATTCTGGAGATGGTTGCGGAACGACCCTTCTCACGTCCCTTGCCAACTCTGCGATCGAGTCGCTTAGCGAGGTCCTCTGGTATGCTTATACTGACTATCCTACGGTCTCCAGCACGGTGTTTGGCCATATTTCGCATCGCGTTAATTGGTTATTAATAAAGTCAGGCTATCGAGTCGCAGTGCATCGTATTATTTGATGACTATTCACGATATTGCGGCTAGATTCTCTCGATGCTGATGATTTGTTGGGGGTCATAGGGGCGATCACCGGGCTTGATGTCGCAATTCTCGATCCTGTACACGTTCTCCATCCCCTCGATGACCTCTCCGAACACCGCGTGGTTCCCATCGAGCCAGGGTGTGGACACGGTGGTGAGGAAGAACTGCGAGCCGCCGGTGTTCGGGCCCGCGTTCGCCATCGAAAACAGCCCGGGGCGGTCGTGACGCTTGGCTAGGGCGGATGGCTCGCACGGAATCTTCCATCCCGGTCCTCCGGTACCAGCCCGACCGTTGTTAGGATCCCTTGAGTGGGGGCAACCGCCCTGAATCATGAAATCCTTGATCACTCGGTGGAAGTGCAAGCCGTTGTAGAACCCGTCATCTACTAGCCTGAGGAAGTTCCCAGTGGTATCCGGGCAGTCGTCAGTGTAAAGTCCGATATCTATGACTCCGGCGCTGGTCGTCATTCTGACTATGGTTGGCATGGAGTCAGGGAGCGGCAAGCAGCCCATAGTATGTTTTCCAAACCCTAGGCTACCATGGAACCAGGCAATACACCCTCTGGGAGCTCAAGCAACCTCACCGTACCATCTGGGTCTAAGGATCCGAGGACGAGGAACTGGGAGACGAATCCAGTTGGGAGTGTCTTGTCCCCGAGGTTAACCGCACCAACAACAGTGCGCCCGATCAACTGTGCTCGAGAGTAGTTCGTAATCTGGGCGGAGCTCCAGAGCTTGCCTATCACAGGTCCGAAATCGACGTGAATCTTGTATGAGGGCTTACGCATCTCCGGGAACTCCTCGACCTCAAGGACAACCCCCACCCGCAGGTCGAGTTCGAAGTAGGCCGCTGCGCCCACATACTCCTTCTTGTCGAGTTTGTCGGGATGGTATGGCTCGCCTGGGTCTATCACGTGCTGGCTCATTCACTCACCCGCGACATCGGACCTCAAAATCAGGGGCCTGAGGTCGATTCCCGCCTTGGCGAAGGCCTGCGCTCCGCCCTCCTCGCGATCGAGGATGGTTATGCAAGCCGCGACCTCACAGCCCATCTCAGTGAGTCTGGCAGCTGCCCGCAGCGCCGAGCCTCCAGTCGTGGTGACGTCCTCAAGCAGCACCACTCTGTCGCCCGAAGACAGGCTCGAGCCTTCAATTCCGGGTGGGTTGCCGGTCTTGCGGCCGCCGCGCCCCTTGGGCTCCTTCCGGACTAGGAATCCTCGCAGGTCCGAGCCTATCCGGGCCTTGGCGATGGCGATGCCCGTGAGCGGCACTGCGCCGAGCTCGAGGCCACCGACAGCATCCACGCCACCGATATCGTCGATTTCAGCGTGGATAAGCACGCCCAGCAAGTGAGCTGAGTCGGGGTCCATCATGACCGGCTTCATGTCGAAGAAGTGGGCACTCTGGCGCCCGCTGGCTAGAGTGAATGGCTCGTCCGGAGAGTGCAAGTATGCCAAGTCACGGACCCTGTCGACGAGTCGCGACCTCGCTTCGTCCACAGTGGTTGACGCCATCTTCCTCCCTCACTTCGGCTCAGCAGGGGTCGGATGAAGGTTCGCACTGCGAACAGCCCGATTGGCAGTCATTACAGTGAATGTTCTTGGACGGCCTCTTTCGGTGTCTAGATGTTCGGCAGCGGAGCGTATGCGACATGAGCGGAGATAAGCAGCAGATAGCGGTGTACGACGAGGCGCGCCTCGTCGGCGAGCGAGAGGCCTACCAGAACTGGCTCGACCGGCGTGCCGAGGAGGTTTACCGCATCGCTGCAACTGCCAAGGCCAAAGGCCTTGACTTCGAAGATGAAGTCGAGATTCCACGCACCGCGGATCTCGCGAGCCGTACCGAGAAACTGTTGGACGAATATCTTGATGGGATGAGCATCGAGGACGACCTGCGCGACCTCCTGAGGACCTCCGACAGGGAGACTGCAGCCATCGAGATTGCGCTGGATGTCGCAAGGAGGATGCACGCTAGGACCAGTGACATCGCCACAGCCATAGACTCTGGACTGAGAGTTGGTCTCGCGGTACTGACCGAAGCGGTTCTGGTGGCACCACTCGAGGGTATCGGCGAAGTTCGCATCATGAACAACGCCGATGGCTCCGAGTTCCTCTCAATCGACTACGCGGGGCCAATCAGAGCGGCTGGTGGAACCGCTCAGGCGCTCGGTGTGTTGATCGGGGACATGATTCGCAGAGAGTTAGGTGTAGGCAGGTATGTCCCCACTACTCGCGAAGTAGAGAGAGTCAAGGAGGAATTTGGGCTGTACAGAGTGGGGATGCAGTACAAGCCCCCACCCGAGGAGATCGAGGTCATCGTCAGGGCCTGCCCGGTGATGATCAACGGTGAAGAGACTGAGAAATTGGAGTGTTCGGGCTACAAGGAGGTCCGCAACATCGTCAACTCGAATGGCACGGCTCGGACGAGAATACGCGGTGGAGTCTTGCTGGTCATTGGAGAAGGTCTGTGTCTCAAGGCCCCTAAGATCCAGAAACACACACAGAGGCTCGATGTGCCCGGTTGGGACTTCATAGCACAATTCGTCGGTAAGGACAAGGCGGGTGCCGAGAGTGAGGATGATATCAAGAGAAGGGAGATTCCCAAGGTCAGCCGCTATATGGAGGACATAATCGCAGGCAGACCTGTCTTCGGGGAGCCGTGCGAGCCGGGTGGGTTCAGACTGCGATATGGCAGAAGTCGCGCCTCAGGGCTGGCCGCGGCTGGCGTGAACCCGGTCTCGATGGAAGCTCTTGGGGGGTTCCTGTCGGTTGGCACGCAGATGAAAGTCGAGAGGCCGGGCAAGGCCTGCGCAGTTACCCCATGCATCGACATAGACGGCCCAACCGTGCTTCTTGACAACGGAACCTTCCGCAGGGTATCCACCATCGAAGAGTGGAGTGGCTGTGCGGACAGAGTGCTCAGCATCTGGGACTCGGGCGAGATTCTCTCAGGCTTCGGCGAGTTCAACGAGAACAACAAGGATCTCGTCCCATCAGCCTACAACCGTGACTGGTGGGCGGCCGATCTGACCGACGCGCTGGACCACCCTGAGAAGATGGACAGATTCGTCGAACTCCTAGGTGTCAGCCGGGATGCTCTACCCCCGGGACTACCCTTCAATGGTGCCATAGAAAGAGGAGGGGAGAGTTCTCTTGAGCGGAACTGGCGGCAGCGTGACTGGTACCTGTTCCTGCGCGACATGGAACTAGGATGGGGACAGTCACGTGCAGTGGCTCAGGAGTTCGGAACTGCCGTCCCGCCGCCGTGGAACCTATGGTGGTCCGACATGCCGATGTCTTTCGCACCCACTGTAATCGATGCATTGGTCGCCTCCACTGTGGATGATGAAGAGATTCGTCTGCTCGGAGCTGCCCGAGAATGGTCGCCCAAAGGACACATCGACGACATCGGCCTGCCTCCCCCTTCGACGGGTACATGGCCACGATGGACCGAAGTCCACAGCCATGGCATACTGAAGTCAGCCCTGATGACCCTAGGCGTCGAGCACCACCACGATGGCGATGATATCGTCATCCCAACTCACTGGGAGGGGCTGGTAGAGGGCCTCGGGCTGGAACGCTACGGCAACGCCTTCAGAGTCGCCAACGAAGCCGGCCCTCACATCGAAGACAGGGTCAGTGGGATTCGTGCGGCCACCGACATGATCGCACAGGATGTCGGACGCCAAGAGGAATTGGAGGGGCGTCGTGCTGTGGTCAGGATGAGGGCAGAGACTGCCGCTAGGCAGGAGGGGTTCGGCATACAAGAGACCGACGAGGCCGGAGCGGTGGCGGCTGAGAAGATAGAGGACCCTGGTCCGAATGACCCTGAAGCTCTGAGAGCTGCGCGCGTTCTTCTGGATGAACACAGTGCCGAGCGTTCGTTGTGGCTGACAAGACGGCTCTCCAGCCTACGATGGGAAGACTCGGCCCCTTGTCGAGTCGGATCCCGGATGGGCAGACCCGAGAAGGCAGGGACCCGCGAGATGAAGCCGATGGTGCACGCTCTGTATCCCATCGCGGAGAACGGTGGGCCGCAGCGCCTGCTGGGTTTGGCCGCGGGCAAGGGAGTGATTCGAGTTCAAATGGGACCGAGGGTTTGTGACAAGTGCGGGCAGGAATCACCGCACCTCAGGTGCCACAACCGCCTGACGCGGGGTGAGGCGGTAGAGTGTGGCGGTAGGACGCAAATGAAGAAGCGTCGTTCTAACAACATGAGGCGCAGGCTCGGCCTTCGTACCAGCGTCCCGCTTGAGGAGATCGTCGAAGTCAAGAGGCGGGCGCTCAAGTTGGACCGGATACCTGACAGAATCAAGGCAGTCAAGGGGCTGATCTCTGTAAAACAGACACCCGAGCCGATAGAGAAAGGGATTCTGCGCGCCAAGCACGGTGTATCGGTGTTCCGCGACGGAACTTCGCGCTACGACATGAGTGATGTTCCCCTCACTCACTTCAGACCAAGCGAGATAGGGACTCCTTGGAATGTGCTCTTCGAGCTGGGATACAAGCATGACATCTTCGGAGAAGAGTTGTCTTCAGACGAGCAACTACTGGAGCTGTTGCCTCAGGACTTCGTCCCATCGATCTCTGCTAAGGGGCAATTGCTAGCCATCTGCGGCTTCGTAGATGACCTTCTGGTTCGCTTCTACGGTATGGATGCGTTCTACGAGGCCGGTGATGAGAGGGACCTGATAGGCCATCTCGCAATCGGTCTGGCTCCTCACACGTCCGGCGGGGTTCTCTGCCGCATCATCGGATGGACCACCGCCTCCGCCGGGTACGCGCACCCCCTGTTCCACGCCGCCAAGCGACGCAACTGCGATGGGGATGAAGACAGTCTGATGATGCTGCTCGACGGGCTGCTCAACTTCTCCAGGTCGATATTGCCAGCGGGCCGCGGTGGCCGGATGGATGCGCCGCTGGTCCTCAGCACCCAAATCATTGCGAAGGAGATAGACAAAGAGGCCCTCAACGTCGACTGTTCCTGGGCCTACACGCGCGCCTTCTACGAGGCAACCAAATCTCGACCTCATCCCAACGAAGTTGGGGGGCTAGTAGATCTAGCAGGTGATCGAATCGGCTCGATCGGGGAGGTTCGCGGCTACGGCTGGACTCATGACTCGGGCCAGCCCGATGCCGGGCCGGTGAACTCTTCTTACAAGACTCTCGAGACGATGAAAGACAAGATGCTGGCGCAACTGGCACTAGGCCAACAACTCAGAGCGGTTAGCGCGCAGCGCGTGGCCTCGCAAGTCATCGAATCACATTTCCTGCCCGACTTGCGCGGCAACCTGATGGCTTTCACGAGACAGAAAGTCCGCTGTGTGAAATGCGCTCACTCCTACCGGAGGATTCCTCTTGCAGGTAAGTGCATACAGAACATCTCAACCAGTGGAGGGTTGTCCGGGGGAAGAGGGGACGGAGGTGTCCTGTGCGGAGGGAATGTCGTTCTTACGGTGTCAGAGGGAGCTGTTCGCAAATACATCGAAATTACCCGCGAGGTCATAGAGAACTACGGCGTTGATGATTACACCAAGCAACGCGTGGAGTGGATGACGGACAGTGCCGATTCTCTGTTCAACGATGACACGGTAACCGTGATGACGCTGGACGACTTTGTCTAGTATTCCAGATTCAAGGTCCGGAGGACCTTGTCCATCCACTGTAGTTTGGCCATCTTCATCTCCGGATCGGTGATGCCTGACCACTGTCCGACCAAATCGGTCCTCGTGCCCAGCATGGTAATCGAAGTCGCCGGGACCCCCAGGGAACGAACGAAGCAGGCGGCGCGATCACCATCAGTGAAGCCTCCTGGATTGTGCATTCCGGGAATTACGTCCGGGGTCTGGTGGGTTAGCACGAGTGACGGGGGGCTCGGTATCGAAGTTGCGAGTTCTAACAGCGCACCCCAATCGGACATGTTGTCGCCGTGCGCGTGCAGTATCACGGGTATCCCGCGTTTGACAGCAGCAGTGGTGCCGTCACCGCCGTCACCGTCACTGACAATACAGGCCAAGCGCGACCAAGCGCGCTCCGCAGTCGAATCCGGAAGCGTAGAAAGGACACCCGCCGCGCCGTCAGCCGCGACCAGTAGAATCGGGCGCTCAAGAGCATCGAGAACCTCCTTCGCCTCGACCGCGGCTCCGAGTATTGCGACCTCGGTATCCCTGAGGACCATTCGACGGCGCATATCGGCCACTGTAGCCGCGCGGCGCGGCCGTGTCCACGCCTCAATATGAGTCCCATCAACCGCTGCGAGTAGGGCTTCTGCACTGCGTGCATCAGCGGCCAGCGCCCAATCAAAGTGGGCGCGGACATCTGATTGGATGTTCACGAGCCCGGCATCGACTGGGAGCAGGTCAGTGGGCCTGTCTGTCATGTAGTCACTCCAGTGGAAGGGCTCGGTGAGTGTTGAAGAACCCTCGCGGCCCACTGAGTTACTCATGCCGATGCCGCTAACACTGCCGGACATCGATGACGAGGTATTGCTGGCTCGCTACCCCTTCCTTCCACAGGGCCGTGAACACCGGCTTGAGGTGCTGCGGAGCAACGGTATCACTGTAGAGGATCTGATCGAAGCACCTTGGCTGGAGGACGCTCGAACCAGGGGTAGGGTGCGTCTGCTTGAGAGCGTGGAGCATAAGGACGGTGCTGGTATCGCCACCACTGTTGATCTCTCGACAGAAATCGGTCGAATGACCGAGGTCCTGTCATTCTTCCACGCCATGCTCGTGGTCTGCGCCTCATTCAACGAGAGGCTGCTCGCGCGCTGGATCGAAGGCGAGGCGACTAGGGGCGACCAACTGTTCGGTATGGACTCGGACAACTTCAAACTGCTCGCGCACTCTTACCTCTCCGACATACGAGAAGAGAGGAATGGTGCGGGGGGGGATTCATTGTACTGGGTGCCGATGGCGGACTTCATCGAGTTGTGTCCCCGAATATCAGGCAATTACTGGCACCTATCTAACAGGCCGTTGGTAAAAGGTTGGGTGTGCATGAGCCCGGGTGCCGGAGAGGATAGTAGACAGCGTACTGCGAGGCTTCTGAAGGAGAGAATTAGAGAGGATCTCAACGAGAGTTGTGTCGAGCGTATGAACAAGATGAGTGAGGAGTTCGCCGCTCTATTTTCGGATCCGGTCGAACGCATCACCGGTCTGCTGTCGGAGCGCGTTCAGGCCGAGATGCCGATGAGTGCCGCCGTGCGCGAGGACTGGCCACCGTGCTTCGAGTCCGCTGTTTCAGAACTGAATCAAGGCATCAACGTGAATCACGTCGGACGCGTCTTCCTCGCGGCCTTCTCCAGATCAATCGGCATGTCGCAGGAACAGACTTGCTCGTTCTTCGCCAACGCCCCGGACTACAGCGCGGATACTACCTCTTACCAGGTGAATCAGATTTACGAGCGAGAATATACCCCCCACGGTTGCGCCGCGTTGAAAACGAACGCTAGATGCCCCGTCCAGCCCGGTGACGATAGGCTGTGCGACCAAGAGTGGTTGACGCATCCTCTGAAGTACATCAGGGCCAAGCAACGCAGCCGGTATCGAGAGGGTTCGCTATCCAAGGAGGAGCCTGAAGTCCAGTCGAACGAGGGCGAGTTGGCCAATTCTTGATATGGGCCTGCATCCCATCGCGCTTCATATCGGATGAGTTAGCATGGTGAGAACGCTCGTACTCACGGTTGACCGGGATAATGACCTCGGAGTCAAAGCCGGCATCCGCGGTCCGGTCATCGGCCGTAAGGCCACCTTGACCGCAGCACTCCGTCTGGGCATCGCCGACCCCGAGGAATCAGATACCAATGCAATCCTTGGGGCTCTGCACCACCACGACAAGCTGGTCGAGAACGCGCAGGGCAACGATGAGATCGAAATCGCCCTGTTGACCGGCGATGTCAGGGTTGGTCCCCGCAGCGATCGGGCCGTAGCGATGCAGTTGGATGAGGTGATTCAGGAGTTCCAGCCCGACTCGGCAGTCCTGATAACCGATGGAGCCGACGATGAGGCTTCGCTTCCTATCATCACTTCCAGAGTGCATGTCGACCACGTCGAGAAAGTCATCGTCAGGCAGTCGAAGGGGATAGAGAGCACTTACTACTACGTCGCCAAGGCGATAGATGATCCACGTTGGCGGGCCAGACTACTTGTTCCAGTGGCTGTCTTCCTGATGATAATCGGACTTGGCCTGATTATTCCAGGAGGTGGGGCGCTTATTGGAGCAATGCCGCTGTTCATCGGCATCTGGTTACTAGCCAAGGGTCTCGGATGGGAGCAGCAACTGGAGCGCTTGATGATCGACATGCGGGAGAGCGCCACGGGGGGAATCTGGTCGTCTCTGCTGTGGGGACTGTCCATCGTCTCCGTGTTGCTGGCGGTTCTCACTGCGTACCAGGTGTTCTCTGCAACGAGTAGCGAGATTGACGGCTATGTAGCTTGGCTGGCCCCCTATGAATTCAGCGTTGACGCTGTGAACAGAGACATAGCGGTATGGGCCATCGCAATCAACGAGGCTCTGACTTGGATCGTCGTCTCGGCGTTCTCCTTCGCCCTTTCACTGGGCGTCCTGCGATGGAAGGAAGGCAGCTTCACCGGTCGCAGTGTGTTGCTGCTCGGTCTTGGCATGGTGGTCTACACCTTCGCCAAGGCAACACTGGTCGTCATTCTCGTCGAGATGGGGGGCGCCGATTACAGCCTCGACTATCAAAGCGTCTCCGACACCTGGAGTATGTCCGTGTTCACAATCATCCTGTATTATCTGCTGAGGACCGCGGTTCAGTCGGTCTCTGATGTAGAGGGCATCAGCGACGAGAACAAGTTCTGGGGCGTCTGATCAAGACTCGAATGTCGTGTCCATCATACACGCGGGGCAGGTCACCCTGATTGGGCGTGCCTCGGGTATCCCCAATGCCGAGTTGCAGTGGGGGCAAACGATGGCTTGAGTTGCCCTAGTCTGACGATTCTGGCCAGAGTGGCTGGGGTCGTACTTGAATCGGTATCTGTGCGAGTCCTCGACGAAGTCAGGGCCGCCTTCCTTATCCTTGTTCGGCCTCTTGAACTTGGATTTCCGCTGTGGTGCGGCTGTAGGGGCAACACTGGTTGGTTGATCCTGATTGAACCCGCCGCTCTGGAAACTCTCTATCTCGGCCTCAATCTGGTCGACGGTCATCCCCAGATCGCGAGCGGCCTTGTCCACGGCGAGATTGCGCTCGTAGTCGGAGAGACCGATGAAATGCTGTAGAATGGTCGCTGGAATCTTCGCCATGCTCTCGCTCCGCTTGACCCGAGATATCCCACCTCTTTGAATATCGACCCGCTCCCGTTCGCGGAGCAGTATCGCTAAGAGCGTTCGATTGTGATTGCGCCTCGATGTTCCCGGAATGCATCGAGTGCCGTGGCACTCGTGGGATGTGTGGCATCTCCCCCTGCCCGCTCCTCGCAAACATCCGAGGCAGGCTGCCAACGGTCGAGGCTGGCTCGGTGAGCGAACTGGTCGGACCGAGCCCTCCCTCGCTTTTCGTGGGGAGATTCGGCTACCCGAAGGTCCGCACAGGGCCCAGTGCGGCTTGGATCCCCGATGAAGGCGCGGATGCAACCCCCCTGGCAAGCGGCGACCCAGCCGATCTCTTCGGAAGGCCGTTGGAGGAGGTCGCCGCCCGTCATGCTAACCTGATAACCGGAGGAAGTGCCATGCCGGTGAGTAGCCCGGGCTCACCGGATGCCACGCTCGAGACGACCCAGCAGATAGCGATGGCAGAGAGTAGCGTGGATGTGGAGTTGGACTTCGCTAGACCCATCGTGGTCGGCAGGAACCCTACATTCGACAGCATGAGTACTCCTCTCGGGCCCTCGGGAGAGGTTCTGCGAGCCGAGGTAGTGGGTCATGCCAGCATTCCGCGGAAAGTCGATGCTGTGGTAGATGAGGGAGACCTTCTGACCCTCGATGCGATGAGCGAGCTGACCGAGGCCTCGATCGGTGAAGCTCAGATATCACGCCTGCTCTCCTCCGGTCTTCTGGGTCGTGAAGGCAGTAGGAAACTGGTGCCGACCAGATGGGGTATCACAGCCACCGACGATATGCTGAGCAAGCGTCTGTGGGAGAAGGTCAAGGGAAACCCTTCACTGGACAAGGTGCTGGTCTACGAGGCGGCATACCTCGACAACATCTTCCACATCATCCTCACTCCCGGGCTCTGGGCCTTCCATATGCTTGAGGCGTGGACACGTGGCTCGGTATGGACTGGAACCGGCAAGGTACTGGGGGATTGGGAGGACATCGAGCCGCGCAGCGAGTACGCACACAATATTACTGGAGCCTACTACTCAGCCAGACTGGGTGTGCTGGAGCACATGGATTCGATGAATCGCTCTGGGGCATGCATGGTATGGCGAGACATCGGACCGGGTTACTGGGCTCCTGTGGGGGTTTGGTTGATCCGGGAGACTGTGAGAGATGCGATGAGTCGTGCCCCGAAGCAGTTCGACACGCTCATGCAAGCAGTAGACTATGTTGCTCCGAGGATCTCGGCTCCTGACGACCTGCGTAACAGTTGGTTCGTGAAAAGGAGCCTGCAGACCACACTGGACTCGTTCGCTTAATCAGCGCGACTTCTTGAGGAAGCCGCCTACGATCTCGCTCTCGGCCTTAACCAACTGCTCGGCCACAGTTGACTTCGACAAGCCTAACTTGGAAGCAAGGCCCCTGATTGAAATCTTCTTCGGGACCTCGTACCAACCGTGCCTGTGAGCGATCTTGATGATCCTGTACTGCTGCAGGGTTGGGCCCTTCTGGATTATTCCCTCCGAATCCTTGGCTGTGGTGATGCGCTCGACGGGTATCGCCTCCCTCAGGGCATTGAGGAAGGAGACTAGGGAAGACTGCCGGCCGGCGACCTGTATCACCAGGCCGCTTGAGGTGATGTTGCTGCCTGCGAGCAGAGAAAGATCTCGAGAGTGGAAGAATCGGCCGATGAAATCAGATTCAAACTCAAGCACCACCAGATGGTGAGTAAGGTAGTCGGTGGTCCACTCCTCAAGTATCTCCACGACTGTGATTCCACCTACGCTGAAGCCCGGCGGAGGGCATCCTGAGTCGGTGGTAATGCACTCGCACATCACGCGCAGGTTCCCATCTACTAGGTCCAGTATACCGCGGTAGTCCCAACTAACCGCCCTGAGGGCTGCCTGCGCTCTCGGGTCATGCTCAATAGAAGGGGTCGCGCACTCGATTCTGACCGCCCTCATAGTAAGTCCTCAGGAGTTCAGTCCCACGCCGAGGTTATGAAAATACTTCATTGGTGCTCGCCGCGGCTCAATTTCTGCCTCTGCGAGCCCTTTCCTCGTTCTCTACGATGGCCTTCGCCACTTCGGGGGAATAGCCTAGATCGGACAGGTCACGCACCTGCTTCTCGGGTGTCTCGGAGGAGAGAGATGGTTCTGAGTGCATCGATTCTTCGACAGACCAAGTCTGGTCGGCGAGATCGTTCCTTCCTCGCCCTCTACGTGTGGACAGGACCATTCCTGCAAGCATCAGGACCGTCAGGCTGCCGATAATCAGCGTCATGAACGCGTTGCTGCGCAGTGTGTGGAGTATCTTGCCGGAGACTTGGTTGTCCTCTATCGAGTCCATGCAACCGTCGCCGTCGATGTCGTTGTCCGAGTTTGAGTCCCAGTTGATCATTCCCAACGGGCAGCTGTCTGCGGAGTCTGGTACGCCGTCTCCGTCGTCGTCCCAGTCCTCGGTCTCGTCGTCGCAGCCGTCCCTATCATAGTCTGAATTCACGGTCATGCTCGTCAGACACTGATCGTCGACATCGAGGACACCGTCTCCGTCGTCGTCCCAGTCCTCGGTCTTGTCGTCGCAGCCGTCCCTGTCGTAATCATTAGAGATGGTCGAAATCCAGCCTGAGGTTGGGTCTCCTTCACAGTTGTCGAAGGTCGATTCAATACCGTCGTTGTCCAAGTCGTTGTCCTCGGTGTAGTCATCGCAGCCGTCGCCATCGTTGTCGGTATGGGAATCGGCACCTACAGCACTGCGTATGCAATCGTCATCTGAGTCGGGGTTGCCGTCACCGTCGTCGTCACTGTCCTCGTGGGCATCGTTGCAGCCGTCGGAGTCCCAGTCATTGAGCGGGGTAGAGGTCCAGCCGAGCATTCCTCGCGGGCACTGGTCGAACTCGTCTAGGACACCGTCGTTGTCGATATCCATATCCTCGGCTACGTCATGACAGCCGTCGTTGTCGTAGTCGCTCGCCGGTTCGGAGAACCACAAAGTCATGCCCAGTGGACAAAGGTCATCGTCGTCGGCGACGCCGTCATTGTCATCATCCTCGTCCTCCTGAAGGTCGTGGCAGCCATCACCATCATGGTCGAAGACGGCACTGGTCCACCACACAGTGCCTTGCGGACAGTCGTCCTCGGAGTCCAGATACGGATCGTTGTCGTCGTTGTCGTCCTCGTCAGCATCGCGGCAGCCGTCACCGTCGTGGTCCTCGAAAACGGAGCCCCAGTACTGCATGCCGTTCGGACACAGGTCGAGGTGGTTCTCAACGCCGTCGCCGTCGGTGTCGGGGTCCTCGTGGAGATCGTCACAGCCGTCGTTGTCCAGATCTACATGCTCGCCCATATAGCCGGACGGGCATGAGTCGTAGGCGTCAAGGTAGGCATCGTTGTCGTCGTTCAGGTCCTCGGTAGCGTCTCTGCAGCCGTCGCCGTCGTGGTCGGTGTCTACATCGGAAGTCCAGCCGGTATCGCCGAACTGGCAATCGTCATAGACATCGATGACTCCGTCGCCGTCGTCGTCTGCCCAATCGCCCTCGTTGACTAGATTGACTGTGATTGTCTTGCCAGTCGTGGCCTCGGCCTTCGTCGAGGAAGTCACAGTGACGGTCAACAGGAATGTCTGGTCTTCGTTGATCTGCTGCAGGTTCGGGGCCCGCAGGAACAGGTCGAGTTCGCTCGTAGTGCCCTCGATAATAGTCGTAGTGGACTGGTACGACTTCGAGAATCCTACATCGACGAACCAGTTCTCTGGGGCGCCGGAAGCATCCGTGATTACGATGTCACTGCCGCCGGGTATTCTGATTCCTCGGAGTATCATCTCCACGTTGGTCGACCCACCAGGTCCTAGGACAATCTCATCCGACTGACCGGTCTCTAGCTCGATGGCCATGTTGTAGACGTTCTCGGACCACATGCAGAGGTCCCACCTGTCTTCCGAGGATGAGTCGTCGGAGCAGTCCGGGGTGGTCCAGATGATCTCCCTGTCGGGCCAGTCGAAGTTGACGATCGGTTGGGAGCTGCTGTCCAGACCGGTGCCGAAGACCCCCATCAGGTTGTCAGAACTGGTGGCGATGATGCGCGTGTTGATCACTCCGTATGCCTGATCGATGGTGCGCCCCAACGGCATCTCGCCGTCCACGATCTGAGGGGAGAGGATACGGGTCCAGCGTAGTTCTACCCTACTGTTCTCGTCATCGGTGTGCGGTGTCGACTCGAACCAGGTTATGTGGATGGAGCCATCGTTGTCGAAGTCGACCCTCGGGTTGGAGCCCCAAGTCATGTCGGATCCTATCACCGCGGAGTCGGTGACGACCGTGGTCTGTGAGAGATCGAGGCCTGCGGCCTCGCCGTCCAGTTCACCGGCCCTGTCGAGGTCAATCTGCATGTAGTGCAGTTGCGACGGGCCGACCTTGCTCGGTATGGTCGAGCGGCCGTCGACCCAGACGACGTGGACGTTGCCGTCGTCATCGACGTTGACATCGGGGCTGGAACTCCAACCGTGGCCGTTGGTAAGACGAGTGTCGTTGACCAGCACGAAGTGGCCGATGGTTCCCCAGCCGCTGCCATCCTCCTGCCAGACGTAGTCCAGCGACGGGCCGATGTCCTCAACGTATTGGCCCGTGTCGGGATCGATCGAGGTGGCAGGGTCTCCCGGCTGCCACGTTGAACGCGGGTTATTGAGTAGAGAGTAGGGGTTGAGCACTGTAAGGAAGGTCTCCGTCGAGCCTGTTCCCGTGGTCAGAGCGATGATCGATTGGACCAGCGCCTGCATCTCCTCGGTGTAATTAGCAAGCGGGATGATGACATCGTCTATCCATGCAGCGTCACTGCCGGCACTGACACTGCCGTCCTTCACATAGGTCCACTTCAGGGTGTGCTGGCCGAGAGAGACCGGGGTCGAGAAGTTGCCACTCTGAGAGCCTGACCACTGTGCGAGCTGTACGCCGTCGATGGAGAAGGTCAGGAAGTCGTAGTTGGCCTCGGAGGATACGTTGTAGGCGAAACTGACAGTTCCATTCGACATCACCCCGGTGAACTCGAGGTTCGTGCTGTCGTTGTCGGAGATGTCGCCCGAACGAGCTGAGTAGACTCCCGATATGGGGGTCGATGGGGGTGCAGAACCGGAGATATAGGAGTAGTCGGCGGACACCGATGTGCCGCCGTCGCCGTACGAGTCGTTCAGGTAGACCGTGTAGTTTCCTGCGCCTGTGAAACTTACCAGTACCCCGCTGTAGTAATTGTAGACAGTGCTGCTGTTGAACGAAGCAACTGTTCCATCGGGCAGAATGACGTCCATGCTGAATTCGGATGCCCAGTTGTCCACGGTTACCGTCAGGTCGACTGTGACCCCGGCGGGCTGTGTGTAGTTGCAGGAGACGGAGTAGAACGATGGATTGCCCGTGGTACCGCCGATGTCGCACAGGTTCGCCTGTGAGTAGACGTTACCGTTGTTGGCCGCT
>Ga0209034_10000692_pt1 | contig 16751 bp, 16 predicted proteins | sample MarorgKNORR_S2LV_2_FD_188219 | JGI IMG/M metagenome (GOLD analysis project Ga0209034, IMG submission 188219) | Marine microbial communities from the Southern Atlantic Ocean, analyzing organic carbon cycling - 250m_A/KNORR_S2/LV (SPAdes) (version 2) | ecosystem: Environmental > Aquatic > Marine...
TATGGACACGAATTTAAAGATTTGGTATCTGATCGATTTTGAAGCAACTCTTCGTCAAATGAGGCGGCATTTTTTCAATTTACTGGCTAGTCTAACTTTTAGAGAAAGACTTCCGACTATTCTGGGTAACTCTTTAAGGTGACCAAGGTATGGGAGCTTCGCTATCTAATGGGTCCGTAACCACGTCTACTACCGCCGGTCTCCCCGATGCTAACGCTTTCTCAATAGCACTTTGGATATCCTGTGGCTGGTCAACGCGAATACCGAAGGCTCCCATGGCCTCTGCGACTTTGGCCATGTCCACATCGTTAAATTCCCATAAATCTGATGATTGAGAGCCTGGTACGGCTTGATATGCTCGGTCGTCTCCTCTTTTATCCTGGAGCAAGCCGTGATTGTTATTGACTACTGAAACAACTGGAATGTTATAGCGGACAGCAGTCTCTAATTCTGCGATATGATACATAAAGCCGCCGTCTCCGCTGAAAGAAATCACCGGCCTATTCGGTAAAGCACATTTGACTCCTATTGCCCCTGATAATCCCCAACCCAAGGATCCCGCACATCGGATGTAATCCTGACCAGGGTGGTTCAAATCAACCATTGATCCTGTCCATATCCCGGCATGTCCGGTGTCTGCGACGAGTATTGAATCGGATGGTAACGCCTGGGTTAACTCATTACATAGCCGTTCGGGAATTATTGGAACTGCGTTAGACGTTGCTCTAGGTAAAACCTCTTCACGCCACTGTGCAACCAGCTCAGCTGCTCTTGAAGTCCATTCAGTTCGATCATGGGTCGGTTCTAATGATTCTATTAATTTTTGGACTGTGGCTTTAGCGTCACCTTGTAGTGATACCTCATTCGGATAGCTTCTTCCAAGCTCCGCAGGTTCGATATCAATTTGAATTACTGGAGTCCCTTGCGCAGGAACTTTCCATTCGTTGGTTACTTGGCTGCCTGTGTGGCTACCAATGTAAATTACTAAATCTGCTTCCGCAACAACTCGATTAGCACACCATCTGGAATAGGAGCCTACGACACCTACCGATAGTCTATGATCATCTGTAATGGTCCCCTTGGCATTCAATGAAGTAGCTACCGGGATGTTTAACATCTCGGCCAGCTCTACTACTTCTTGTTGGGCTCTAGACGAGGTGACACCTCCCCCTGCTACTATCACGGGCTTTTGGGATTTGGAGATTACTTGGGCTGCTTCTCGGATAGCGTCGTCGGAAGGTTCGGGCCGTAATGCAGGCCGACTTGTAAAGGTATTTTCAAGTACGAATTCCAAGTCACCTTCGCTCTGCATAATTACATTTCCGGACATTCCCTGTAGGTCTAAGTGTACCGGCTTGGATGCGCCAGTTGTGGCTTCCCTGAACGCTTGCCGTAATAGATATGGGAGTTGTTCAACTTGCTCGACGTAGGCGCTAAATTTGGTTACAGACGCAAAAGGTTTAGAGTGCTCTATTTCCTGATAGGCGTTTCTTTGCTGGTCCATTGGTGGTTTTCTGCCAGTCATGGCAATTACCGGGGATAGACCTAAGTACGGATCCTGGAGGCCCGCTGCTAAATTGGCTGCGCCTACTGATTGTGCAAAACAAATACCTGGTCGGTTGGCTGCTCTAGCGTATCCGTCTGCCATGTATGCTGCGGATTTCTCTCCGTGCGTTACTATGCTTTGGACTCCCAGTTGACTCAATTCTGCCAAAGCTTCGCGTACTACTGCAGGGGCCACAAAGACGTGTGTTACTCCATATTCTTTAAGGGCTTGGGCCATGAATTTAGCACCGGTTGTCCGAGGCATTGTAGTTCCTCCAATGAAGTTTATTTTGGGTTAATCATAGTTAAAAAATTAAATATCCGATAGGGGTTTATATTTTGGGGTAAGGTTAGTAGCCCAATAATCTTACGTCAAGCGGCTGTACATAGCGATATTGAGTTATTAGTTTACTATTGCGGACAGCAAAATATGTTTTAAGTAATTGCAGTTTCCCTTTCTAACAACAGGGTGATAAGTGACTCGACTTTAGCTTTGAGACTGGTCAGGTCGGTGTTGTTTTCTATCAAGTAGTCAGCTAATTTAAGTTTTTCGATTTCATCCATTTGAGCTTGAATTCGTTGTTTAACTTCTTCTTCTGCACTTCCGTCTCTCGCTTGGACACGGGAAATCCGATTTTTTTCGGTGGAGTTAATTAGGATCACGCCTTCCATTTCATGGTGTCGGTTCGTTTCGAATAAAAGCGCTGATTCGTAGATAACTATAGGATTTCCTGATTGTATCAATCTGTTGAAAAGCAACCTGCTTCTTTCAAGCACTAGCGGATGTATAATTCCTTCCAACTGGCGACGGTTAGCGGGATCTGTAAATACGGTTGAGGCCAATGCTTTCCGGTTCAAGTCTCCGTTGCAGTCCAGAATACTATCGCCGAAAGCGTCTACTATTTCCGATAATCCCTGGCTGCCTTTTTCAACCACTTCCCTTCCTACACTATCTGCTAAGACTACTGGTATACCGAATTCTTTGAACAGATTAGCTACGGTAGTTTTACCGACTCCTATTCCTCCGGTAAGGCCGTATATGCCCATATCCATTACCTCTATTTGCTTCCGTGTCCATAACTTGAAGATTGATAATCCGATATATAGGTTGGGAGATATTGCTATTTATTGGATGATTGGAGAAAGTTTCTGGAGTTTACCATCCAATTGCGTATCCAACTTCACCCTTGGGGGCAACAGCGCCCCATATTGTATTATGCTGCTCGTCGTACTTGATAGCCATGACTTTACCATTGCTCCATCCATCTATAGCCATCACCTGATGGCCTTTCTGAACCAGTTGATCCCTGACGGTTTCATCTATCCTGGATTCGACCATCACTCGACCGGGGTAGGCTTCCCGCGGGTAGAAGGACGATGGAAAATGTACCGAATGCAAGGTCGGAGCGTCTAAGGCTTCTTGAAGGCTCATATCGAATTCTATATGGTTGAGGAAGAATTGAAGGGTCCATTGCTCTTGGGCGTCTCCACCAGGAGTGCCAAAAGCCATAAATGGTTTATGATTTTTCGTGATCAAGGTCGGGGTTAGTGTGGCTCTGGGTCGCTTATGAGGAGCTAACGAATTAGGTCTTTCTGGGTTCAGGTAAAACATTTGTCCTCTGGTTCCTAATGGAAACCCCAGTCCACTGATTACCGGTGATGTGCCTAGCCAACCGCCACTAGGTGTTGCAGCTATCATATTACCGGCATGGTCCATAGCATCAAGATGGGTCGTGTCGCCAATGTGAGCGTGCCCTAGTCCAAGATCCTTTATGACACTTTCTTCCAAATCTAGAGACAGGCGATTGTCTTCCCCGACGGGTCGTAAAGCATAACTGGGAATTTGTATGCCAGCCAAACCTGGCCTCATGTCTAATGACGCCTCAGGGCCTATCAGGTTACTCCGGGATTGAGAATATTCATCCGAGAGCAGAATATCCCAGTTAACTTGATCGAAATTCGGATCGCCATAATAAGCCTCCCGATCAGCAAACGCTAGTTTGGCGGATTCAATCCATATGTGTAAGTATTCAGCGGAATTATGGCCTAAGTCTTTTAAATTGAAATTTTTGAGAATATTGAGTTGTTGTAAAAAAGTCGGCCCCTGAGTCCAAGAAGAGCATTTATGTATATCTAAATCGTTGTATTGTATAGATATAGGAGCTTCAATTTCCGCTTGCCATCCAGTGAAGTCAAGGTGTTGTAGTAAGCCTTTGTGTACTCGGCCACTAGCATCTTCAACAGGGTTGTCAGATATAAAATGAAGAATGGTTTCTGATATTGGCCCATCATAAAAAGCTGCTCTAGCAGCTTCAATTCCGGTAATTCTTCCCTTGTGTTTTGCATTGGCTTCGGCATGGCACATGGTTTTAAGAGTATTGGCGAAATCGGGGTTCGTAAAAATTTCTCCGACTTCTGGGGGTATCCCACCTGGGCAGTAGACCTCACCTGTAGTCGGGTATAGCTCTAAATATTTATTCAAATGACCGTGCAGTCTATCCCTCAGGCGTTGGTACATTGGATATCCATTCTCTGCTAGGTCGATAGCGGGTTGTAAAATTTGAGTAAAGCTCATTGTGCCGAATCTGGCTAAAGCAAGTGCCCATGTTCCAACTACTGCCGGGACGCAAGCTGGTAAGTATCCGTCCCCGGGAATTAAGTCAATCGTATTTTCTTTGCACCAATCAGTAGTGAAGGATAGAGGGGACCATCCTATTCCACTTATGGCGAAGGTTTTCTTTTCTTTGGCGGAGTAAATCAGGAGTGGAACCTCTCCGCCGATGCCGCAACTTTGGGGTTCGAGTAAATTGAGACAAAAAGACATAGCCGCAGCAGCGTCAATTGCGTTACCGCCCTGATCGATTATACGTAAACCAGCGGCAGTTGCGAGGTAATGTCCGGAGGTAACCACTCCGTGTCTGCCTATTATGACTGGTCGGGTGGGGAATGGTGACATACCATGCCTCCTTTTTGATGTATTTGGACAGTCTGAGCCGCTAATAGGTCGGTGACGGCGGAGGTGGATGGCATTTGAGGTTCGGTTATTTGTGCAAATCTCCACGGGTCCTAGAGTACTTGGATGGCGCTATCATTCAAGTACTCTAGGAGTCCTACCGGTAGGCAACGGAGGGAGTGGGATTCGAACCCACGATACCCTTGCAGGTATACCAGTTTTCAAGACTGGCGCAATCGTCCACTCTGCCATCCCTCCAAAATAACTATAGTAATATAAAAGATATTAAGAGTTTGGTATGGAACTAAAGTTCGCCGTATAACCCTGTATCAGAAAAAAAAGGTTTCTTCCAGTCAGGGTCCTGTTCTTCTAATAAAATGCTTGTATGGAGTCGACACGCCCTTAGCCAAAGCACCAAAATCGCATTATTAATGATTTCCTGAGGTAACCGGTGTCCCCGGTTCTCTAAGACCCATTGGGAATATCCTGTGGAGAAAAAATCTTCCATAAACTTGGTTGGTTCAGCTTCCGAGGCGCACGCTTCTAATATCTCGAGGGGGGCGTCAGAACATAACATTTCGGACTGCTCTAGAGCCAACTGTATGTACTTACTTTCTGATTCCGGTTGTATTGGCAATCTAGTTCAGACCGATCCTTTATTTTACATATAAGAAGAAACTTTGAAGGCCTTCCAAAGAAGGCCTTCTTGATTTTAGAGTATTCTAAAGGTTCATTTGAGGAACCATGTAGTTTTTTAATTTCTTATAAATTTGAAGCCGACTGCGTTGGTTATCTACGACCATCAAGCGGTCAGTGTCATTGTCAAAAAGTACACTAGTCGGAACGGCAAATCTCCATTCTGATTCAGCATTCCTCAGCGAAACTTCACGTCTACGCTTCACATAGTCCGCATTAGCGTCTACGGTCATTTGAGCCCATTTTGACAAGTTTTCTGCGTCGCCAACGAGGCTGGTAACAAAGGTACCGTCAGGACCGAAAACATGTACTCTTCCGGGATGCTGACCGTTAGAACTCCAATCGCATATATAGACATCTCCTTCTGCGTCTACCGTAACACCGGTAGGTAAGTGCAGTTCACCTCTGTCGGTACCGGGGCGACCTATTTGGGCAATCCACGTACCAGCGGATGAGAATTTTTGTACTCTATGATTTAGGTGGTCTGCTACGTAGACATCACCTTCAGCGTCGGTCGTAATACCCCATGGACCGTTAAATTCACCGTTGCCGGTACCATGACGTCCCCAGCTGGTTAGAAATTCACCGGATTTACTGAATTTACGTATTTCATGACTACGCCCATCTGTTAAATAAATATTTTCATCTGGACCTAGGGTGATGCCGGAGATCCCATGGAGGACCCCGTCTTCTTTTTCAAGAGCGCTCCATTTGGACAGGAATTTACCGTCCTTATCGAATACGCTAATCTGATTTAGCCATTCGTCTGATATGTATACGTTTTCAGCCGAGTCTGTCACCACACCTGATCCCCAGATGAACTCTCCGTCGCCGTTACCATATTTGCTGAACTCACTTATGAATTCTTCGTCACCGGCTTCAGGCCCGATAGTTACCTTTGTGATTCGTGCTCCGAGTCCCGTACGATTCCACGGGACGTTGCTAATACTTTCACTACCTCGGTTTACTACGTAAACGGCATTATCTTTGCCAAGGGCGCAGGCCACAGGCTGGTTGAATCCCATTCCTGATTGAGCCCCTCGACCTACTGAGTGACTAAAGTCATAAGCTCTCCCAGCTGCTACTTGTGTCAGCATGGTAACCTCCCAAAGGTGTTTGTTTATGTGTGAGTTTTGCTTTCTTTATGTCCCGTCAATGAGGTTAGATGATGAAATCTTCTAACCTCATTGATCAGGGACGTTTAATTTATTTGGTTATACGAAACTGGGTTTTTCAAAAGTTCCGCCTACCAATGGGTTAGCATCTAACCCCATCCAATTTTCCGCTATGGTAGTGTAAACACTCCGGAAATCAGTGTTTGGTACCAAGTCACCTTGCTCCAGATCTTCGGTATTGGTTGACGGATATTCACCATATTCTCCGCCCTTAACCCCTTCGCCGATTACGAAAGCGGCACCAGCTGCTCCGTGATCAGTGCCTGATCCATTATCGTGAACTCTCCGGCCGAACTCAGAGAATAATAACATTATGACATTTTCGCCTGCGTTGTTCTCTCTAAGATCATCAAAAAAGCTCTCAACCGCACTAGATACATCGTGCCAAAGCTTGTCGTGCATTCCGACTTGGTTGGAATGGCTGTCAAAACTACCGTGATCACAATATAAGATCCTAGTTCCTAAGTCAGCCATATGTACCTGGGCTATCCCGCGAAGTTTGCGTGCAAGCGTCGTGTCTGGATATTCAATGGTTGAGTTGTATTTGGCTGGCGCCACTTTAAGAATATCGGCTGCTTTAAGAGAATCTAATCCTGTTTGGCCTAAATAATCCATGACGAATCCACTACCGATGGTAGGAGAATACAAACGGGTAAAACGATCTAGTATTTTGTTTCTTTGGTCGGTTTCACTAATAGTTGGTAGCATTCCGAAAGTGTCCAAATCGTCTACACAGGCGACGGGTACTCCTGGAAGGGCCAGCGCTCGTGGGAGGCTAGGCCCAAAGCTGACCGTGGTGACAACATTTTCTTTATTAGGGTCAAGATCTTTGGTTACGCGACCTAACCATCCTTCGGTACCTAATTTATCTGGCTCACATGTGTGCCAGATATCCATGGATCGGAAATGGGATCTAGGTGAATTCGCGTAACCTACGCCGTTAATAATAGCAACCTTTCCTTGGTCATATAGCCTTTGCATAGGAGCCATCTCAGGATGGAATCCTACGTTGTCATTAATCTTTAGAATACGGTCCTCAGCGACCCCGACTGCAGGACGATTGTCTCTATAGTGTGGATCATTGTACGGGATCACTGTATTAAGGTAATCGTTGCCACCGGTCAGTTGCAAAACTACTATGACCGGGTCCTTTTTGGTTGAAGCCATTTACCTTTCCTCCTTCTAGTAACTTATATCTGATGACAATTCTGTGAGGTTATGCGTACTGATAGTCGCGAAGTGAAACTATCAATTGGAGCATTTCGCTTACTCTTTCTGATGAAGTTTCGGACTCATTACCCCAATTCAAGTCACCGTTTATCTGCGCATGGTCCACCAATTCTTGGCGGGTTTCCTTATTTACTTCCAAAGGGCCCATTAGTTCTAGGCAGGAATCAACGAAAGCACCGGGGGATATGCTATTGTCCGCCTTGAGATGGTCTATCATGGATTTAACTCCGGGTCTGCCTGTATCACCGACCATATCTGCCGTGAAGTTAATCCTTCTCATCAGCGATCCGCTATTGATCCACTCAGTGCCAGTGTGCCATCCTTCAACACTTGGAGGATTCAGAAGATCCTGTCCCATGTAATTAGGTTGACGCGACATCTCTCCAATACCGGGAGCTGGGAATTCAAACCCACCTACTAACTTCAATGTACCTACTACTACTTCTGCGGGGCTCTTTAGCCGAGCGAATCGAGCGTTTTTGAAGAATTCAGAGTTGAACAGCACTCTAAGTGTTGAACGTATGTCGTAGTTAGACTCTACTAATGCATCCGCTAATGTATCTATCGCGTCCTGATCTTGAGGAGGTGTTACTGCCCAGGCTGGTACCTGTGCTTCATCTGCCACAAAGAAATTATAGAGGTGGCGGGCAATGAAAGATGCTGTTGCAGGATGGGCACATATGATATCTATTACGTCCTTCCCATCAAAGTTCCCCGTTTCACCCAAGAAAGTTTTCTCACCGTGGTCATGGTCGTCTTCTTGGTAGGTAAAATGCCAGTCATGACGACCAATTGGCCCGCGGGGTAATTTGGGTTCAATTGTCCAACCGGTAAAAGCTCGGGAGACTTCACGCACATCAACTTCGGTATAGTTGCCAACTCCCATGCTGAATAGTTCCAAGAGCTCTCGCCCCCAGTTTTCGTTTACTGCATGAGCGTGGTTTTCGCAGTTATCCAGCCAGTAAATCATTGCCGGATTCTGGGCCATCGACATTAGTAAATCTTTGTAACTACCCATTCCTTTTTCTCTAAATTCCGCAACCATCATGGTAATTTCGTCGTAGTGATCTACTTTGGATACACCTGTGGCGAAGAGATGATGCCAGAATAGAGTCATCTTTTCTTCTAAAGGCCGTTTGGTATTCACCATAAACCAAAGCCATTCGACTGAACCCATTCCGGGCAATGTGCCGGGCTTCCATGTCCATGGGTGGTATCTGACTAGTTCGTATCTATCCAATGCCGGTTGTGCTTCGGTGTTGAGAAGTTCTTCTACAGTCTGTTCGTATCCTTTTTCGACTAAAGCTTCTAGTTCCTCTCTAGTTGCTCCAAACCCTGCTCTCCGCATTAAGTGAGCCATCAACGCGATGTCCTGTTTAGCCATCAGTAACCCTCCGATCTATTTATTGTTTAATAATTGGGTCGGGGTATAAGTAATCACATTATCTTTGAGATTATTGAAAGTTGTCAACATTTATATGCTTGAGTAGGTACTCGTTAATAGAACGTCTCCGGAACCTCTTTACAGGAGTGGCGCAGCTTGACACTCCTAGGGTCGGTTGCTAAACTCCGGAAGTATCCCCCTATTGGATTCTACGTATAAGTTTGTGTCTCTGCGACGGCAATAGCGAGGCATATGCGTCTTTACTATCGTGGACTGATAGAAACCGGGAAGGAGGAATCAATATGGCTCCTGAGATTATGAAGGGACTCAAAGATGTCTATCTAGATACTACAGAGTCCAGTTTCATCGATGGTGAAGAAGGTAAGCTTCTTTATCGTGGTTACAATATCCACGATTTGGCTGAAAAATCCACTTTCGAGGAAGTCATCTATTTGCTACTTTATGGCAATCTTCCCAATCGCAGCCAACTAGCTGATTTTGATAAAGTTTTAAAGGACAATAGGCGGATCCCTGACGAGGTGATTCAGGTCCTAGATTTGGTCAAAAATAGTCACCCTATGGATGCATTGAGGACTGGAATTTCTGCTCTTGCCGCTTTTGATCCTGAGGTTGATGATAATTCAACAGAGGCAACTGTAAGAAAAGGAATTCGTCTAACTTCCATGAGTACTACTCTTGTGGCAGCACATCACAGGCTTAGGCAGGGATTAGAACCGGTGGCCCCGAACCCGGATCTCAGCCATGCAGGGAATTTCCTGTATATGATGTTTGATGAGATTCCAGATGAAGAGACCACGAAGCTGTTGGATGTTGATTTTATTCTTCATGCTGAACATGGCGCTAACGCGTCCGCTTTTGGTGCTCGTGTTGCGGCAGCAACTATTTCGGACCTTCACTCTGCAGTTGTAACCGGGGTTGGGGTTCTCAAAGGACCGGCCCATGGTGGTGCAGCCGAAGAGGTCATGAAGATGGCTCTGGATATTGGTCAGCCAGAAAATGCAGCTGAGTATTGCCGAAATATTTTGGACAACGGCGGTAGGATTATGGGATTCGGTCATCGAGTCTATCGTGCCGAAGATCCGAGGGCTCGCCATTTGAGGGAGCGGTCGAGGGTCTTGAGCGAAAAGATGGGACAACCTCACTGGTTCCAAATATTGACCTACGTTGAAGAAGAGGCGATGGTTCCTTACCGGTCCCGAGGCATATATGTTAATGTGGACTTCTTCGCTGGATCAATTTATTACCTTTTAGGATTTCCTGAAGATATTTTCATACCAATATTCGCCTTGGGTCGTATACCTGGTTGGACTTTGCAGTGTGTGGAGCAATATGAGAATAATATTCTAATCCGTCCACTTCTCGAATACAAAGGTGAAATGGACCTTGAATATGTCCCATTAGAGCAAAGAGGGTAAAACTTTATTGATAAAAAGTCAGAAAAGAGGAGGCTTTAAGCCTCCTCTTTTCTTATGGCAAAATAAAATATTGTAAAAATATTGTAAAGGAACCGGTTAAAAAGCTTTAATCATTGGCTAATTGAAAGATTCTATGAAAATTGTCAAAAATTTTCCGGAAACGGAAATCAAACGCCGGATTCGATTGCGCAGTCGTATTACTTTTGCAGAGTTTATGGGAATAGCACTTTTCTGGCCCGAAGGAGGATATTACACAGGAGAATCTCCTATTGGAGCCACCGGAGATTATTACACAAGCCCTTCTGTACATCCTGCGTTCGGTGGTTTGTTAGCTATGCAGATTTTCCAGATTTGGGATCTCATGGGAAGACCAGAAATATTCCCTATTATAGAGGCAGGGGCGGGCAACGGATTATTGGCGAGGGATATCCTCTCCCGTGTTCTTGGTTTGAGCACGGATTTTGCCAAGGCAATCCGATATGTTTGCCTAGATTATCGGTCGGACCAGGGATTGGAGGGTGATGGTTTCATTGGTGGCGACAGTTTGTCTGTCGATAGAGTGGCGGGTACAATGCCAACTCAGCAATTAATCGATGATGTCGGGAGCATTTCGAACTATTCTTTACCGTTTTCTGGCGTAACTGGATGCATAATATCCAACGAACTTTTAGATGCATTTCCTGTTCACCAGGTGACGGTTCGACAAGGCATGTTTCAAGAGATATTTGTTTCCATGGTTGATGGGAGTTTTGTCCAAACTGTAGGGAACCCTTCATCCCTAGAGTTATTCCATCGTCTCCGAAAACATGGAGTCGAATTGAAAGAAGGGCAGGTAGCTGAGATAAATTTGGGGATTGATCGCTGGGCCTCAGAAATTGGTTCCGTGTTGGACTCCGGCTACGTGATCACCATAGATTATGGTGATACGGCTAGGCGACTCTATTCATTCCAGGAACGACCTGATGGCTGTTTGACCACGTATTATAAACATACTCAGATAGATGATCCATTCAAACATATAGGTTTCCAAGATATAACATCTCAAGTTGATTTTAGTGCTGTGGTGACATCTGGTAGAACAAATGGCTTGGAATATTTAGGCTATACCACCCAAAGGCAATTCTTGAAAAACCTGGGTTTGGACATATGGTCCCGAGAATTGGATAGAACTGGGATCACTTTCAAGGACGCGCAAGTCAATAAGGCGGGAATATTGGATTTAGTGCGGGTCGGCGGTCTGGGTGATTTTAAAGTACTGCTACAAGGCAAAAATGTTCCTACTGATAAACTGTGGGGCTTTGACACGAATTCATGTGCTGCTGGCAGGGTCGATGCGTTTAACTTTAATCCTGTCCCTTTATTGTCTGGAGACCATATCAGAATACTGGATGGTCTTTATCCTCGCCCAGAAACTGAATTTACTCTCGATGAACTTTGGCCATCAGATTCGCAGTGATTCGAGGATTGTGAATGGCTATTGATTCAAATCTATTAACTCGTCAATAAATTGGATGTAATAGTCAAGGTCATAATTTAGGTCTAGAGTCCGTATATGCTTGGTATTCTTCGAAAAATCACGCTGAAACTTTTTTTGAAGGAGACTAGGATAGCGTAATATCTGAAGTATCGATGTTCTTCCGTTCACATTTGACAGCCGTCGTGAGAAATCCGCTATGGGCGACCATCCGGTGCTCAGGCCGAACGCTCTGCTCTGTTACATGCCAAGGTCTCAAAAGGGTTTCAGTAGTTTCTATCCGTTGGAATCGCCCGTCATCCTGTAGCGCCATTACTAGTTGGTGGACCTGGAGTATAGTTGGTGAGAAACTAATTAGTATTCCGCCTAGAATTAATGCATTCCCAACACCGCATACTGAATTCCAGGGCTCGGGGACATCTAAGACGACCCTGTCCACGTCCCGTTCCGTAAGATTTATATAGATATCCCCCACTTTGACGTGAAGATTATTAGCACTGGGTAAGATTTTCCCAATATTATTAAGGGCCTTAGGTATAACGCTTTCATTGATTTCATACGTAGTAACTTGACCTGAATCACCCACTGCCCTTAAGAGTGCGAGAGTTAACGATCCAGAGCCGAGACCAGACTCTATAACTGTGGCACCGGGAAAGATGTCCCCAAGACTTATTATCAATCCTAAATCTTTAGGATATACAATCTGAGGTCCACGAGGCATTTCCAAGACGTAGTCGCCCAAAGTTGGTCTGATGGCAAGTAAAACATGTCCTTTGTCAGTTCGGTACCAACCACCGACGCTTTTATTAATTAATTGATCATGAAACAGCTGGCCAAGGTGGCTATGGAATATCTGTTCTCGATTGAGGGTGATAAGATATTTACGGTTTTTTCGATCTAAAAGTAGAACTAGATCTGATTCTTCAAAATAATTCTTTCTACTAGTAGCAGACACTTTTCCTCACTTTGTGCTATACCTTGGGGAGGCTCTTATTCGCTTCAATTATCGAGCACATCTAAGGAAAGCTTAAAGCGTTCCAAATTGTGGATCTTAATGTTCGTAGCTGATCTAGGTCTTCATTAATCAAGATTTGACAGTGGAAGACGGAGCAGAGCCTTCCAGGTAGTGTGTATGCTCGGGGGCATAGGGATCAAGTGTTGGGAAAAAGACTAACAGCTTCGCAGTTTCGTCTCCCACTATTTTAAACCCATGTTCCGCACCTGGCGGAATAACAAGGGTATGATCTTTTTCAACTATGTGTACTTCTCCGTCAATACGGACCTCTACTTGCCCTTCAATAATCATGATAAGTTCATCCATTTCGTGTGTGTGTAAAGGAGCTCCTGATCCAGGTTCTGCCGTGTTGATACTAAGAGTGCTTGTCACTCCATGCTCCGCCAGGGTAATGTCCCATTTGCGATAACCAGGTCTCCAGGGAACTTCAGGGGCATCTCGATTGTTGATGATTGGCATTTGTCCTCACATAATAGATAAAGGGATCGGGTTAATTTATTATTGTACGCTATTTGATATTTAAAGGCGCTGGACGAATTAAAGATATCAGCAAGCGAATATAATCTGATGAGACGGGGTTTGTCATGAACGAACATTTATATTCTATAGAAACGGCCAATCATTTATTGCCCTGGTTGGAGCAGCAATTTAAGAACCTTAGGATGGTTAACGGAGATTTAGCTAATCATAAAAAAACCCTTGCGGACTTGCTCAGGAATCGGGGAAACAATGGGCATTCAAGCAGTGAAGAGGTTATTTTAAGCACAAGGGAAGTAGTTGACGGATTAACTGCCAATATGCAAGAAGTTCTAAAAGGAATAGATGATTTAGGTATCTTGGTTAGAAATATTGAGATGGGGCTAGTGGACTTTCCCGCCGAAAGAGACGGACGGTTAATATATCTGTGTTGGATATCTGGCGAAAGTACGGTCGCCTTTTGGCATGAGACTAACGTCGGATTCACAGACCGCCAATCACTTTAAAATCTCAATTTTAGACCCTTAGTGATATTGTGGTTGCATTAAAAGTGTAGGTATTTGGAGAATCTATCGCTATTATAAAAATGACGTTTGAATACATTGTAAATTTAGTTAATATTTTTTGAGAGGTGCTATGGTCGCTTATGTAATTGCTGAAATCGAAGTGAACAACCCTGAAGAATATGAGTCATATCGAAAGGGAGTTCCGGAGACTGTGGAACGTTACGGCGGGAAATATTTGGTTCGAGGGGGGGCCATTGAAGAGGTAGAGGGAGACTGGGTTCCGCCCAGATTGGTCGTAATACAGTTTGATGATATGGAAAGAGCTAAAGAATGGTATTACTCTGAACACTACAAGGATTTAAAAGCGATTCGCCATAAGGCAGCCACCTCCAAGATGGTTTTTGTCGATGGACTTTAAGCGCCAATTTGGTTGGTGGCCCAATCATATTTCGGAGAGGGATGAACGATGGAATTGTCAGGTAAAGTTGCTTTAGTAACGGGATCGGGACGCAATATAGGTAGATCTATTGCATTGGAACTGGCTAGGTGTGGGGCTGATGTGATAATCAATGCACGGTCTAATCAGGATGAGGTTGACCACGTCGTTAGTGAGATTGAAGCTATTGGTCGGAAGTCTTCAGCATTTCTAGCTGACGTCGGAAATAAGGCAGAACTTGATCAAATGCTAAACAAGGCTTTGTCTGACTTTGGGCGCATTGATGTTGTGGTTAATAATGCCGCAGCGCGTCCTCATAAGCCCTTTATAGATATGACTTATGAAGATTGGAGAAATATTTTAGCCACTGATTTGGATTCTGCCTTTCTCTGCACTAAAGCCGCTTTACCAGGGATGATAGAACGCAAATGGGGAAGGGTCATTAATGTCAGTGGTCTTCAAGCTTTTCAAGGCCGTCACGGTGGAGCACACATATCTGCTGCTAAAGTCGGGTTGATCGGTCTGACGAGAGCCCTTGCAACTGAATTGGCACCAGAGGGTATTTTGGTTAATTGTATAGTTCCTGGGCTTATTGATACTACAAGGCCGGGGCAATCACCGAATACTAGACCTCCCACCCGTTTGGGGGATATACCAGTTGGTCATATGGGAGACCCCGATGATATAGCCAGCATTTGTCGCTTCCTGTGCTCTAGTTCGAATGGTTTCATTACAGGGCAAACCATTCACGTAAATGGCGGAGAAAGGGGTTTCTAGACCCTAGTTCTGGTCACTTTTATTTAGCGTACCGTTAGGATGTCTAAATCCATATCTTTGCTGTGATATATAATTGTATGTCGATATAGTTGATTGTTAAGTTCCAAATTCTATGCCAGCGCCAACGATTTCGATTTGCATGGATCTTGTATCTGGTGCGCCTTCGTCGAACGTCACACCGACCGTAATATTGAGACCAAAGTTGATTTCGGGATTGCCCGGAATATCGAATTTGCCGTCCAGATGATCGCCTTTCAGATCAATGTCCATGTGTTCTGCGATACGTTTTTCGCCGTCATAGACTATTATTTCGTTAACTGTAGCGTGGGAACGTGTTCTGAAGCTAAGCAGTGCTGATGTAGCGGTAGTCTGAGATCCGTTTTGGGTTGTAGGGGTTGGAACGGGGAAATGAACCCATGTATTTTGACCTCCCATTCCTTCTATTCTTACAAAAGGTCCAGTGTGCCTAACTGAGGTTATGCGTGCCAGGTATTCGACCTGCATGGCGCTACCGTGTACCCAGGAGGTTGATTGATTGTCTGGCATCTGATTATCTCCTCTTTGTAATACCATTTATGTTATTTGAGATAATAAACTGTCGATCTTACGGAAGGATTATAATCCTCCTCCAAGCATTGGCACAAATCCCAGCGATGTATCGGGTTATCGCCTTTAGTTTTAATGAAAAATAAAACCCTGTTCTAAAGCTAATAATCTAGATTTAACTTCTAACCCTCCCGCGCCGTATCCATGTAACTTCCCGTTGCTTCCAATTACTCTGTGGCAGGGGATAATCAGGGCTATCTTATTCCTAGCCATCGCTTGTCCTGCTGCTCTCGCAGCACCGGGGCGGCCAGCGGCAGTGGCCAGCCAAGAGTAGCTGCGGGTCTCGCCTGGAGGGATGGATCTACACGCTTGCCACGATGCTTCAAAAAAGGAAGACGATTTTTCTATGTCTAGTTCGATAGAGTCCAAAGCGTCGTTTTGACCTTTAAAATACCGGTCAAATTGTTTCAACACCGAATCAAAAACCTCAGGTTCCAATGTGGCTAGTTCCAGTGATGGTCCCAATGCGTCCAATGCCTCTTGAGGGTGTGGCTTAAGACTCAAACGTCTGAGTCCCTTTGTCGTACTTAAAAGTGCCATCCAGCCAAGCGGTTGCTGCACGATAAAATAGGAGTACGGACTCATGAGTTCTTTTTTAATAAAGCCTGAATTAGTAACGGAAACCTAATTTGTTTCCAGGAGTTAGCTAGAACTTCGTTAGCATGTTCCGAGGAATCTTTTTTGGCGTAAAGACTCGTGACATAGTTGCTACAAATAATCTGCAACTCCGGTTGATGTTTTGGCAAGATAGGATTAAGGAGTGCTTGTAACTCATAGGGAGTCAAATGTCTGGTTGTCCCAATTGAACTCATATTGCTAAAGAATAAAAGTTTCTGGAAAACAATCACCGCGTTAGATGAGGCCGACATGGTTTTAGCCCAGAAGATCGAGACAGATATAGTTAAAAGGGTCGTTGTTGACATAACAGCTATATACCAAGGCAAATACGGATTTATAAATTGATCCCAGATGGAAAGATTTCCGCTAATACCCGGTCCATTATCATGGGACATATCATCATCGTCTTCGCAATCTTCTTCG
>Ga0209034_10000693_pt1 | contig 16739 bp, 14 predicted proteins | sample MarorgKNORR_S2LV_2_FD_188219 | JGI IMG/M metagenome (GOLD analysis project Ga0209034, IMG submission 188219) | Marine microbial communities from the Southern Atlantic Ocean, analyzing organic carbon cycling - 250m_A/KNORR_S2/LV (SPAdes) (version 2) | ecosystem: Environmental > Aquatic > Marine...
GGTCCTGGATCGCCGGGGCTTGGGTGAACTCGTGGGGAAGCACTTCTCGGGTTTCGTAGTCTTCTAACCACACCGATGCTATCAGCCCGATGCGTACCATGTTCTTGCCGCCCAAAGGGAAACTGTGGCGCATAAGGTAGTAGCTGGGTTCGGGATCCTGCTGTAGGACTCCGTCGGCCCGCCAGCGGTCGAACAGGTCTGAAGTGGCTGTGTATTGCTCTTTGGCAGAAGAGTTCCAGTCCAAGCCTTCTCCGGCTTCCAGATGGATGACGTTATATGGGTTCTGTGCCTTGAGGGCCTTTTGGGTGTCCTCGTCAATCATGTCATATGGCGGGCACAGGACCGAGGCCATATCCCCTACTTTTTCTGGGCTAAAGCGCCAACCTCTGAACGGGCTTACCTCTGCCATTCCACCACCTGTGCGTCATGTATTGTACCGTGAGAAGGCTCGATTATAGGTTAACCCCAAGAGCCAGTCCACAGACGGGCCAGCTGTCGGTTCCGTAAGGAGTTCTTAAGATGAATAACGTTCTTCTTGTGATATACTTTGTGCTTCCCCAGGCACGAGTAGAAACGTGATATCGTCCCCATAAGGAAGGTAGTCCATGGCAGGCCCAATCAACCGTGTAGAAGGTGGCACCATAACTAACGCTAAAGGCTTCAAAGCTGGCGGCACCTATGTTGGGATCAAGACCTTCTCGGAAGACAAAATGGATATGGGACTGCTTCTTTCGGATACCCCGTGCTCGGTTGCCGGCGTGTTCACCAAGAGTACTCTGGTCTCACCGTCAGTGACTGTGAACCGGGAGACTCTGGCTGCCGGCGGTCCAGTACGCGGGCTGGTGGTCAATTCGGGTATAGCAAATGCGGGAGTCGGCGAGCAGGGCTATGTAGATGCTAAAGAGATGGCCGCCGTAGCCGCTCTCGGCCTGGGCGTAAAACCAGAAGAAGTTCTTGTGTTCAGCACCGGTGTCATCGGTGTTGAATTGCCCATGACGCTGATCAGAAAGGGCGTCGATGAGATAGAGCTGAAGGATAACGGCGGAAACGCTTTGGCTCGGTCCATGATGACCACCGATACCAGGACAAAGGAAGCTGCAGTAACAGTGAATGTGGGAGGCACCGAGGTCAACATCAGCGGCGTAGCAAAGGGCTCGGGTATGATTCACCCTAATATGGCGACGATGCTTTGCTTTGTGGCTACCGATGCTGCCGTTGAGCAGGACTATCTCCGGGCAATCCTTCCGGATATCGCAGACAGCACGCTTAATATGCTGGATATCGATGGCGATACGAGTACCAACGACAGTTTAGTGGTCTTAGCCAACGGGGCTGCGGGCAATGCTGCACTTTCTGCAGCCAGCCCAGATGCTGGCAGTTTCCGTGATGGCCTTATGGAAGTCTTAGTCCAGTTGACCCGCCAGTTGGCCCAGGATGGTGAAGGGGCGACAACTTTGGTGGTTGCCGAGGTCGAGGGCGCCAAGAATGTTGCCGACGCCCGGTTGGCTGCCAAGACTATCACCTCATCGTTGCTGGTTAAATCTGCGGTGTACGGAGCAGACCCCAACTGGGGTAGGCTGGTCATGGCCCTTGGCCGCAGCGGGGCCGAAACTGTCGAGTCGAAGATCGATCTATATATCAACGGAGTTTGCATCATGGAATCTGGCAAACCCGTGCCGTTCCACCGGGACGCCGTTGTTGTTCTCATGCGTGGCGATGAGGTCACGTTTGGAGTTAACTTGAATCTCGGGGACGGTCGTGCCACCGCTTGGGGCTGCGACCTCACCGAAGAATACGTGGTCATCAACAGTGCCTACACGACCTAGACAAGTTTCTATCATAAATGTTGGCATGAGCCTTTTTGCTCGGACACGTCTGCGTCCGATTTCCCGATAACATTCGGGGAGTGGCGGCCGCATTCAGCCGGAAGGGCCTGCGGTAGTCTGATTGCTTCTCCGGCGGCTTTCGCGATCCCTCTTATGCAGCCGATTCCATTCCCAATAGACCCTATCGATACTCGATTCTGTTTTAGGCTTTGGAGGAAGAATTGGCGGTCCAACCGACTTCCGGTCACCCAATAGTGGTAAAGATCGGCGGCAGCACCCTGGGTAGTCATGACACCAGTCTTAGGGACTTGGTGGCGCTACAGGAGGAAGGGCAACAGGTGGTGGTGGTTCATGGTGGCGGTAACGTGATATCCCAGTGGATGCAACGCCAAGGCCTGGCGCCCCAGTTTGTGGGCGGCCTTCGGGTCACGGACGCACCCAGCCTAGAGATAGTGGTTGCAGTCCTCGGTGGGTTAATCAACAAAGAATTAGTGTCATTGATGTACGAGTTCGGAGGCCGGTCGGTGGGCCTGAGTGGGATCGATGGTTGCATGGTGGAAGCCGAAATAGGAAATCCAGAGTTGGGTTTCGTTGGAGAGGTAACCAATGTCAACGTCGACCTGATTCGAGTTGCTCTCGATAGCGGGTTCATCCCGATGATTGCCCCGTTGGGCGTCCATGTGCGCGACGGCTCCGAAAACGCCGGTAGCCCGTTGAACATCAATGGAGACACTGTAGCCGGAGAACTGGCTCGCGCACTGGAGGCCCAGCAGTTGGTGTTTCTGACCGACGTTGCCGGCGTCATGGACGGCGGCGGTCGAGTCATCAGAAGGTTGGACCGGCGCCGGGCCAACATCCTTTTCAACTCTGGTGTGATTCAAGGTGGCATGATCCCCAAACTTTCTGCCTGTCTCCGGGCCCTCGAACAATCCCCTGTGGCTAACATCATAGATGGCAGACAGCCAAACGCACTGTTGGAATGCATACGCGGTAATTCCACTGGCACTACTATAGTTGGTGATTTTAGAAGCGCGCGCCGGAAGGCGCCGCCAAGTCCATGAGCTATGACCTGACCAACGACGCAGAACAACCAGACGGGCCGAACTTACCTGGAATCTCGGCGGTTGTACTACTGCGAGTTCGAAACGGCTGCATAATCGCCATTGGTCTTCTGTTTGCCTTCTTGATCCTGTGGTGGCTGAGGACGGTTTACACCGACCTGCTGTGGTACGGCGAGTTGGGATATCGGGATGTGTTCACCAAGATCTTGGTTATAAAGATCTGGCTCTTCATCGGTGGCACGGTAATGACTTCCGCTTCCCTGATGATTAATTTCTATTTCACATTTCGGTTCTCTAGAGGCCCTTCCAGTCTCCCAATCAATGAAGACACCATGCGTCTGTTGCGGGCTATGCTGGTGGCGGCGGTTTTCATTACTGTTCTTATCGCCGCCCCGGTTTTCGGATCGGCCGCTGCTGGGCGTTGGGAGATCTTCCTGCTGGTTCTGAACAAGGTGTCGTTCGGAGTCTCCGACGCCGAGTTCGGTAAGGACCTATCATTCTTCATAGTCACACTCCAGATGCTCAACTTCATCCAGAACTGGGTGATGGGCATACTGATCGTATCTGTCGTCATGTCGCTGTTCCTCTATGCGGGAATCTATGGTCTTAGGGGGCTGAACTTCGTCCTGGCACCTCGCATGTTGAAGCACATCGGCATTCTAGGCGGCTTGTTGATGTTGAGCATCGCCGTTGGGCACGTGGTAGCCATATACGGCCTGGTGGTGTCAGCCGGAGGCTTGGTCGCCGGTGCAGGATACACTGATATCCACGCCAAGATTCCGGTGCTGTGGCTGATGACGGCAATAGCATCTCTGGCTGCGGCAGCGTTCTTCACTAGCCATTACTTTGGCGGATTAAGGCTTATGATCGGTTCTTCCAGCCTCTGGGTCATAATGGTGCTGTTGGCCAATTTAGCCTTGCCGGCGCTGTTCCAACGGTTTCAGGTGGACCCCAACGAATTCGAAAAGGAGAAGGTCTACATCGAACGGAACATCGAGTCCACCCGCATCGCATACCAGTTGGATCAAGTGGAGCGAATTTCGGTGCCAGCTGTGGGCAATCTGGACGCCGACGTGATAAGAGAAAACCCGGCGGTGATCGAAAACATCCGACTCTGGGACGTGGAGCCACTGCAAGACGCCTATAACCAACTCCAATTCATGGAACTTTATTACAACTTCCTTAACATGGACTCGGACCGGTACGTCTTGGATGGGAAGCTGCGCCAGGTGTTATTGGCGGCTAGGGAGTTGGATCCAGACAACCTTCCCGTCGACGCGCGCAACTGGGTGAACCGCAGACTCCAATATACACATGGTTACGGCTTGGCGATGAGCCCGGCTACGGGATTCACGCCCGAAGAAGGGCGTCCTGAATTCTTCATTCAGGATATTCCCATCCGAGGGAAGATTCCCATCGAGCGACCCGAATTGTACTACGGAGAGTCGCCAGCGCCCTTCGCCATAGTGAACAGTTCGGCCCCTGAGATTGACCCTTCAGGAAGCGAACTGCATTACGACGGTTTAGGCGGCGTGATATTGGGCTCAACCCTTCGCAAGTTGGCCTATGCTTGGCAGTTCGCCGACGTTAATATCCTGCTCAGCGATCAAGTCTCTTCGGACACCCGCATCCAGTACCGCCGCCAGATAAGTACTCGGGTCAATTCATTGGCGCCGTTCCTGACCATGGACGAAGACCCGTACCCAGTGGTCGACTCTTACGGTAAGTTATGGTGGCTGCAAGACGCTTTCACAACCACCGATAGATACCCTTACTCGACTTTCACTGAAGACGGCTTTAACTACATCCGAAACAGCGTCAAGGCTGCGGTTGACGCGTTCACCGGCGAGGTCTATATCTACGTCATGGACCCCAACGACCCGCTGTTGAAGATGTATCGGCGCGCCTTCCCGGGCCTGTTTCTGGACTTCCAAGAAATGCCTGCTGACCTCCAGTCACACATCCGTTACCCTAACGGTCTGTTCTCGGCTCAAGCAGACATGTATCTGCGCTATCACATCACGGACCCTCAGATTTTCTTCAACCAGTCTGAACAATGGGCCATCCCTCAAGACACTCGATTCGGCCAGAGCGGTGTGGATGTCCATCCGTCGTACCTGATCCTACAGATGCCTGGCAGCGACACCGAGGAGTTTGTGTTAATGTTGCCCTTCAGTCCGGCCGGAGATAAGAAGAACCTGGTCGGCTGGCTAACGGCACGGAATGACGGCAAGCACTATGGCGAACTAAACGCCTTCGTAGTGCCCAGTGACCCGCAGGTGGATGGTCCAGCCCAGGTGGAAGCTCGTATTGAGAACGACCAGACGATCTCCCAGCAATTCACACTGTGGGACGGGGCTGGGTCTCAGGTCGTACGAGGCCAGCTACTGGTCATACCAGTCGGCGATGCGATAATCTATGTGGAACCTTTGTATCTCCAGTCGGAAGTGCTAGCATTTCCGGAGCTTAAAAAGGTGATTCTAGCCGACGGCAGCAACGTCGTCATGGCGGATAGTGTCGGCGAAGGATTGGCCATGTTGCTGGAGGGTGGGGCGCTTCCCGATGGATTGCCAGGCGGCGCTGCGGGGGTAGGTGGGGACGGCCAGGCAACTCCAGGCCATGAAGACCTGCATGTGATCGAAGATGCGGTCGATGGCTTGGACGAGGCCTTGAAAGAGCTTCAAGAGGCTGTGGAACGCCTACGAAAGTCCTTGAACAAGGACTCGCAGTAACCAGACCGATAATGGGGAGGAGACCCGCTATGAGCAAGAGCAGTGATTGGATAGAGGTTGAGAAGAAGTATTACGCCCAGACAGTACGCCGCCAACCGGTGGTGCTGGTCAAAGGCGAAGGCACGCGCGCTTGGGACGCCGACGGCAAAGAGTATCTGGATTTCGTAGCCGGCTGGGCCGTTAACCAATTGGGCCACTGCCATCCGACGGTGACCAAGGCTATTGCGGATCAGGCCGCCACTCTGGTTCAGACTTCCAACCAGTTCTACAGCGTGCCCCAACTACAACTGGCCGAGACGCTGATCGAAAATAGCGCACTCGACCTGGTATTTTTCGGCAACAGCGGCGCAGAGGCCAATGAGGGCGCCATGAAGCTGGCCCGGCGATACGGTAAGCTCCACCGCGACGGCGCTTACGAGATAATCACAGCTCTGAATTCCTTCCATGGCCGAACCATGGCTACTGTGGCCGCCACCGGCCAGCCTCATTACCAGGAGAACTTCACTCCGTTACAACCCGGATTCGTCCACGTTGACTACAACGACGTGGAGGGCATCATGAACGCCACGAATGACAGGACAGCGGCGGTGATGATTGAGCCGGTACAAGGTGAGGCCGGAGTGATCATTCCTGACGACGACTATCTGAAGCGGGTAAGGGAGTGGTGTGACCAGCAGGGCATATTGCTGATTTTGGACGAGGTACAGACCGGTATGGGCCGGTTGGGCAGCTTGTTCGGCTATCAGGAATATGGTGTCGAACCCGATGTCATGACTCTGGCCAAAGGTCTCGGGCACGGCGTGCCTATTGGAGCGTTCCTGTCCAAAGAACATGCCATGGCCTTGGTCCCGGGTGACCATGGCTCGACCTTCGGCGGTAATATGTTGACGACCGCCGCTTCTTATGCAGGAACTAAGTTTCTGATTGATAACAACATCCCCAGCAAGGTCAAAGAGATGGAACCTTACCTGCTGGGCGTACTGAACGACCTGAAGGGCCGGTTCTCTTTTATCACCGAGGTACGTGGCAAAGGCCTGCTGGCTGCGATGGACTTCGACAGTGACATATCTGGGCAAGTATTGACTGCGGCCAACGAGGCAGGGATCTTGCTGAACGGTCCCAGACCCCACACGATCCGCTTCATGCCGCCTCTGAACATCACCAAGGAAGATATCGACGAAGGCGTGGAGCGCCTAGGTAGGGCACTGGCGACCATCTAATACTGGACGGATAGAATCATATAATGGCAAGACCAAAGATAGTGTTGGCTTACAGCGGGGGATTGGATACAACGGTGGCTGTCCCTTGGCTACAGGAAAAGTACGACGCAGACATAATAACCCTCACTATTGACCTGGGTATGGTAGATCTGGAGTCCATCCGCCAGAGGGCGCTAAGCATCGGTGCGGTGGAGGCTTTGACCGTCGATGGTCGGGATACCCTGGTCAATGAGTTTCTTTTCCCGTCACTCCAAGCAGGGACGGTATATGAAGAACAGTATCCTCTGGCCACAGCACTGGGCCGTCCGCTTATCGCTCGGTACTTGGTGGAGGCGGCCAAGGAGCACGGCGCGTACGCTATCGCCCACGGCTGCACTGGCAAGGGTAACGATCAAGTTAGGCTGGAAGTCGGTGTTGCTTCCTTGGGGCCAGACATAGAGGTCATTGCTCCTATTCGTGACTGGGGCATGAGCCGTGATGACGAAATCGAGTATGGTCAGGCGCGGAACCTGCCCATCAACGCTAATCGCAGCCGATTCTCCACTGACGAAAACCTGTGGGGCAGGAGCGTAGAGGCAGGAGAATTAGAAGACCCTTGGCTAGAACCTCCTGAAGATGCCTACGCCTGGACCAACGCGGTGAAGGCGACACCTGACGACCCAACCTACGTTGAAGTCCATTTCGAGTGTGGCGTGCCCAAGTCGTTGGACGGCGAGCGCATGGCAGGGACTGATCTGATCAATCACCTGAACACCGTAGCAGGCACCCACGGTATCGGGCGCATCGACCACGTTGAGAACAGGTTAGTGGGCATCAAGTCGCGTGAGATATACGAATGCCCGGCGGCCACACTCCTGCACACTGCCCACACCGCTTTGGAAGCCATGACCTTGACCAAAGACCAGGCTCGAACCAAGGCTCGTATCGCTTTGGAATACGCCGACGTGGTCTATAACGGGCTGTGGTTCACAGCCCACCGGGCAGACCTAAATTCCTACGTCCAGAGTACCCAGCGGTTTGTAACCGGTGATATCCGAGTGCGCTTGCATAAGGGTACTGCCACGGTAGTTGGCCGCCAGGCGCCCAAGGCATTGTATAATCATGGGCTGGCGACGTATGACCGCTCGGACGAGTTTGACCACGGCTCTGCCGAAGGATTCATCAAGATCTACGGCCTGTCGGTAAAGACTGAGAACCAGGTCCAGTCGGATTGATCCTCTGGTTCTTTCCATAGCCGAGTTCCCCACTTTTGTAGTACCACGTTCCTGGAGGACCAATGACAGTCGCCGCCCGCATGAATGATCTGGGCACTGAATCGGCTTTTGAAGTGCTGGCTAAGGCCCGGGCTCTAGAAGCCGAGGGTAAAGAAATAATCCACTTAGAGATCGGAGAGCCCGATTTCGAAACTCCTAGGCATATCGTCGAGGCGGGCATGCAGGCTATCAGCGACGGTTTCACTCATTACGGACCAACTGCCGGGTTGCCCGACCTGCGGGAGGCCATCGCACGGAACAGCCGTGAAGTACGAGGTACCAACACCGACCCGGCCAACGTGGTGGTGACGCCTGGTGCAAAACCCATCATGTTCTACGTTCTGTTGGCATTGGCCGAACCCGGCGTGGAAGTCATTTACCCGAATCCAGGATTCCCAATCTACGAGTCCATGATCAAGTTCGCCGGAGCCACTCCGGTTCCCATGCAACTTCTGGAAGAGAAGGACTACCATCCCGACTTGGATGCGCTGCCAGGAATGATTACTGACCAAACTCGGCTGATCATCCTGAACTCGCCGGAGAACCCCTGCGGGTCAGCCTTGACCAAGCAAGAACTAGAGACCATCGCAAGGGTTGTAATGCAGCATCCGGATCTGTATGTGTTGGCCGATGAGATATACAAAGACATCCTCTACACCGGTGAACACTACAGTATCTCGTCCATACCGGGCATGCAGGAACGCACCATAATCCTGGATGGATTCTCAAAGAGCTACGCTATGACCGGCTGGCGGATGGGCTATGGGATCCTCCCCGAAGAATTGATTCCCCACGTGGTGAAGCTAGCTGTAAACAGCGTCTCTTGCGCCGCGTCCTTTACCCAGAAGGCAGCGGTGGCCGCGCTGGAAGGCCCAAGGGACGAAGTCGAAGCCATGGTGGCTGAGTTCGGCATCCGACGCAGGCTGATAACTGATGGACTGCGTAGTATTCCAGGCATCAATTGCCCGGAGCCGGAGGGGGCGTTCTACGCCTTCCCTAGCATCCAAGAAACTGGGCTGACCAGCATGGAATTCGAGACCAGGGCAATGAACGAGGCGGGAGTTGCTTTACTGTCCGGCAGCGCCTTCGGCAAGTACGGCGAGGGGTATGTACGGCTATCCTATGCCAATTCTCAAGACAATATTCAAAAGGCCATCAGCCAGTTGGACAAGATGGTCCGCACCCTCTAGCCACTAACGAACGGAGATTGAGATGGGCGAGATCAAAGTAGTGCATCCAGACGGTCTGGAAGTTGAGATTCAGTCTGGGGCGATGACCAGACTGGCCGGAGTGTCCGAAGCCCTGACAGGTTCCACGGGCATCCACTTAGCCGTGGCCACTATCCCTCCCCATTGCGCCTCGAGTCCGCACTACCATGTGAATTGCGAATCAGCCATCTATGTGGTCAAAGGGAAGGGCCGTTTCGTGATTGGTGATAACTTGGACACCGAACTACCGATCGGACCTGGAGATTTTATCTATGTGCCTGCTGGAGCCGTTCACCAACCGGTGAATGATGGTTCGAATGACCTGGAGATAATCGTGGCCCGCAACACGCCCGTTGAGATAGTGGTGGAAGTGGAGCCGTCCAAGGCATAGATAGCTCTTACACGCCTTTTAACGGCTTATATTGAGCCTGTAAAAAACTGTGGTTTAACTGAGACCCTGGTTCGACATGATTATCATCAGCGGTGGTAGTCTGGAAAGCCAGAACCCCTACCCACGTACCAGGCGATGGGCTATACTATCCGCGCTCAAGCTGACCAGTAGAAATTCTGGAGGAATAACATGGACCTGGGTCTATCCGAGATACAGCAGATGCTGAAGACCAGCGCCCAGGATTTTTTGTCCCGAGAATGCCCCCTGACTCTTGTTCGGGAGATGGAGGAGGACTCACGGGGATTCACTGATGAACTGTGGCGTCAGATGGTTGGACTTGGTTGGACCGGCGTGGCGTTCCCTGAACAGTATGGGGGCACTGGCGGCAATTTCGCCGACCTGGGAGTGTTGTTGGAAGAGATTGGCCGCTCTCTAGCGCCTTCACCATTCTTCTCCACCGTGGTGCTGGGCGGAATGACCGTCTTAGACGCCGGTTCGGACGCTCAGAAAGACGAATTGATCAGCCGCATATGCGCCGGGACCATAATTATGACTATGGCTGTTTCAGAGGACAGTGCGACCTATGAACCCTGGGGCATCAAGGCTACTGCCAATCAGAAAGGTGGTGGTTACGAGATCAGCGGCACCAAGTTGTTCGTGCCCGATGCTGAGGCATCCGACGTGGTCATAGTGGCAGCGCGTACCTTGTCAAGTTCTGATCCTGCTGATGGCATATCCCTGTTCTTGGTGCCTTCCGGGACCAATGGACTGAATATATCACCGATGCAGTCGATAGGTAATGAGCGGGTGTTTGAAGTCAACCTGGACAAGGTCAACGTGCCTGCGGATGCGGTACTCGGTCCTGTGGGTCAGGGTTGGCCCATCGTCGAACAGAGCATCATGAGAGCCACGGCGGCCCAATGCATCGAGATGCTGGGCGGGGCCGAGGCAGTGCTGGACATGACCGTCGAATACGCTAAAGGCCGCACCCAATTCGGCCGTGCCATTGGCAGTTTCCAGGCGGTTCAACACCACTGTGCGCGCATGGCCACCGACGTCGAAGGCTCTAAGAATATCGCTTACCAGGCGGTCTGGCGGCTGTCGGAGGGCTTGTCGGCCCAGAAAGAAGTAGCGATGGCGAAGGCCTGGATCGGCCCAGCATACCGTCGTGTATGCGGCACTGCCCACCAGTGCCACGGCGCCATTGGGTTCACAAAAGAACACGACTTGCAGCTATATACCCGGCGGGCTAAGGTCCACGAACTGACGTATGGTGACGTCAACCATCACAAAGAGGTTGCATTGCAGCACCTCGACGATGAGTAAGAATTACCGCACCCCGGAGGCGAACTAGGCATGACCACCACTACAGAATGTGTTTTCTGCAACATGGCGCAAGACCCAATGCACGCTGCCCCGGTTTATCGGGACGACCGGGTTTTTGCCGTTAAAGACATCAACCCCAAGGCCCCCGTGCATATGCTTATCGTCCCTAATATGCATATAGCGTCATTGGCCTACGTCGGCCCAGGACAGGTGCCCATCATGGGTCACATGTTCGTGGTAGCGGAAGAGATTGCCCGGCGCGAAGGTATCACCCTCAGTGGATACCGACTGGTGTTAAACCAGGGTGATGACTCGGGCCAGGAGATTCCTCATCCCCACATGCACCTCCTGGGCGGCAAGAAATTGGGAGCTATGGGCTAGGCCGCCCGGTCTAACAGTTACTGCAGTGACCGACTTGCTTCAAAGCCTCCAGAACCGCCTGGAGGGCCTGCCCGACGGACTGCAGGCACATATATATCGCGTCCGTGACGTGGCTATGGAGTTGGCCTCTCGTCACGGCATTCCCTTAGACCGTGCCGAACTGGGCGCTCTGGCACATGACGTATGTCGAGCCGTTCCAGGGGATGAGCTCCTGAAGATGTCCGCTGACCTGGGAGTGTTAGTGACCGATGTGGAACGGGATTTTCCTCTCCTGCTCCACGGCCCGGTTGGTGCTGAACTCCTACGCATGGAAGAAGGGCTTGCTGAACACAGTCTCTGTGAGGCGGTGCGCTGGCATTCAACCGCCCATGCTTCTCTGGACGATCTGGGCAAGCTGGTGTTTTTGGCCGACAAGTTGGACCCACATAAAGCGGCCGTCTACTCCTACCAAGCCAAGCTGCATGATATGGCACTAGAGAGTCTGGACCTGGCGCTGCTGGAATTCCTATCCCGTGAGATGGCCGTGCGGCTCGAAAAAAGAGAGACTGTCCACCCGGCCAGCTTGGACGCGCGCAACAGCTTGATCCTAAAGCTCAAGAACTAACTCCCAGGGATTGAAGCTTGACCGCAGTTAGCGCATCATAAGTTAACGGCAACCACGCCGGAGAAGGCGACCAGCCTGAGAGGTTCCGATGCAGATTAACCTGACACCAGAAGCCGTTCACCATATCCAGAGCAAAGGCGGTCAGGCGGCCGTCGACCTGCTTTCGTTCACATCTTGAGGCGGCAACTCCACTGAGGTATCGGTCGATACCCGACTCTCCCGTCGCGACGTCTCCCCGTACCGCAAGATAAAACAGGACGGTGTGGAGTTGTTCATCCCACCCAACTTGGCCCAGCACACCACCACAATGAACATCGACAGCAAGAAGTTCTTGTTTTTCCGGAACCTCAAAGCGGAGCTTGAACTGGAGAACGGGTTAGTGTTGGGTCGTCGTGACTCGTGGGCTTGATGTCCAATGACCTCGTTTATCGGCTCTGGTAGTTGAAGACCGCTTTATCATTGGCAATCCTGAAGAGTGCCTAGAAGAGACCCACAGGTATAAAGATCTGGGGGTGGATAAACTGATACTCCGTTCCCAATGGACAGGTATGGAGGGCGAGGTAGCTACCAAGTCGTTCCACCTATCCGCTGAGAAGGTCATGGCGAAATTCGTTTAGTTATTACCTGGCTCGCCGACCCTGTGTTTCCTTGGAAAGATATCGAAGGCTTCCCCAACGTTAAAGCAACATTAATACGCGGCGTTGCGACCTATTTGGCGTGGTATTTCGGGGTTCTCTTTTCCACGAAAGACCGGCTGGCCTCTTTGAAATCCTCACTCAGATGCAGTTTGAGAGGCAGCATCTGCATGTCGGCTTCGGCCCCGGTCTGAACCCACTGACGGCGTGTCAACTTGACCGCGGCCCTGGTGGCCAGTGGCGGCGATTTTAGAACCTTCTTAGCCAGTTCCTCAGCGGCTCTGACGTGCTCGCCGGTCGGTACCAGGCGGTTAATAAGGCCCAGCCGGTACAGTTCTGACGCGTCTATGTGCTCCCCTGTGATCACCATCTCCGAGGCTATCTTGGATGGCATGAAGGCGTTGACCTTGGCCCAGATTCGACCGCCGGGCAGTCCCCTTCGGGTCTCGGTGATGCCGAATTTGGCGTCCTCCGAGGCTACTATCATATCGGACTCCGCGGCTATGACTATTCCTGCGCCCAGAGCGTATCCGTGGACGGCTGCGATTATTGGTTTCCAGTTGATGGCGCGGCCCATGTAGCCCTCGGGATTAGGCCCTCGCTCTCTCCGTGCGCTCTGCTCCGGCGTCATGGCCACGAAACGCTGCTTGATGTCGGCCCCAGCACAGAAACTCCGGCCTGCACCGTGTACTATGGCCACCCAGGCTTCGTCATCCAGATCAAACTCCAGCAAGGCTGAGTGCAGGTCTTCTTCGAACTGGTCGTTCACTGCGTTCAGTGCTTGAGGACGGTTAAGCATGATGTAGGCGATATTATCCCGCCTTTTGTACATCATGGTTTCGTATTTTGTAATGATTTGGGGTTCTTCAGTTGATGTTTCGAGCACTGGACCACCTCTATGCGATACGTAGTTTGTTTTAATTTCCAGGCGTGGTTGATCGTGAATTTCAAGAAATCAGAAAATCTGTTCGAAAACAGTTGACATCTGCAGAACAAGTGTTCTAAACTCAGTAAGCAATATTAGAACATTTGTTTTGGAGTACCGACATGACCGCTTTAGATTGGCCGATCATTTCCAGCCCTGTTCTTGATGCCATGCCCGAATTTTACCATTACGAAGATACGGGTTGTGAGGTTTCTGGTGCCTGCCTGGACTGCCCACTACCTCAGTGCAAATACGATGACCCGGCCTGGTTTCAGCGCAACCGGAGGTTGGCCAGGGACTTTAAGATCTGGTCTGCTATGCAGCAAGATGACTTGACGGTTGAAGACGCCGCGGAGCGCTTTTCTGTCACTGTGCGCACCATCTTCCGGATCATGCGCCGCTGCCGCGACGCCACTTTGATCAATCAGGAAGAATTGGTGGTTTTCGCTGGGGATTAGAGATTCTTTTGACATATAGGAACATAAGGAGGGCCTCCCGGCTAATCAGGAGGCCCTCCTTATGTTGTCTGGTAGAGCAATCCCCTCAACCGCCTTTTACGGAAGAGTGGCTTTTAGTTTGTTAGCCCTGTTGAACCGCTTGGTATTCCTTGATGGCTGGGATGACTTCTTGGCTTAGGAGGTCTATGTTGCGCATGGCTATCTTGTGGGACATGGGGCCCTCCCGGCCCCAGAGCACTATAGTGCCCGGGTTGATGAGGTCAATAATCCTCTTGAGCTTTTTGGTGACTGTGTCGGGATTGCCAGTTATGATTTGGACTGTCTCCTGAGCCTCATCGTAGGGCAGGCCGGGTCCGCCGGGAGTGATGTTGGAAGCTGCCGTCCGGGCCGCCTCCCGTGCACTCTGGGCTGATGATCTGGAGATGTATCCTGGAGGCGCCTGCCAATGGGGCGGCGTGATTCCGAACGAAGTCCCCAGTTGCCAATAGAAGTTCTTGCCCTCTTCGTAGGCCTTTTCATCAGTGTCGGCAACGTTTATTCGGACCGCGTAGGCCCGGTGTTCTGACGTAGGTGCCCAGCCGTCGGCCTTGGCGGTCTCGTCATAAAGCTCATAGATACCTTTGAGCAAGTCCACTGGCGGGGCTAAGGCCACGTACGGATATTTGTGCTTGGCTGCCCAGACCACCGATTCTGTGGATGCCACGCCGGGAATCCAAATAGGCGGATGAGGTTTCTGTAACGGCATCACCCAGGGGTTAACCACCCGGTATTGATAGTGCTTTCCCTCGTAGCGAAACGGGCCGGGGTTGGTCCAGGCCTTGATGATGACGTTATGGGCTTCATCGAACCGCTCCCGGTTATAAACCGGATTAGTGTTGGTGGCGATGCTCTCCTGGCCTATTCCTCGTACGAATCCGCACACCACACGGCCTCCGGAGAGTATGTCGATCATTGCGATCTCTTCGGCGATTCGGAGGGGGTTCTCGTGAATGGGTAAGACGTTGCCCAAGAAAGCGATCTTGCCTTTCTTGGTGGTTCGGGCGAGTACTGAGCCAATCACGTTCACCGAGGGCATCATGCAAAGAGGATTGTTGTGGTGCTCATTGATCATGACGCCATCGAAACCGGACTCGCTGCAGTACTGGAGCTCCTCGAAATACATCGAGTAGAGCTCCTGAGCTTTTTCGGGACTGAAGAACTCGTTGGGGAACATGAGGTTGTTGTAGCCAAGTTTCTTGGCCTGGTCTTGCGGGTATGCGGTGTACCCCATCTCGGTGAAGAACAACACTTCGCGTGACATGTAAAACCTCCTACCCATCTGTGTTCGAACCATCGTCGCAGATTGCGGCCAGTATGGAATCGGCATTATTCGATGTCAACTTGACAGTGGAATGTAGCAGCACCAGAATCATGGCTCGACGATTCATATTTAGAGCAACCGCCGGGAGGGAACCGAGGTGGTCTATAACACCATAATTCTGGACAAGTCGGACCACATCGCGCGGCTGACTCTCAACCGACCGGAGCGCCTAAACGCTCTTAACGAAGAGATGTTCGCCGAACTCAACCACGCCCTTGAAGACGTGGCCGCAGACACACATCTGCGCGTGTTCATCATCACCGGGGCTGGTCGGGCCTTCTGCGCCTCTGCTGACATCAAAGACGAAAGCCGTGGCGGCGACCAGCTGCTCGGGCACAAAGACCCGTACGAGACCTACCAGTTCATCCGCGCCATGCCCCAGGGCGTGACGTCCAAGCTACACAACCTGGCCATACCGACCATCGCTATGGTTAATGGCCTGGCGATTGGCGACGGGTTCGACTGGGTCCTGGCTTGCGACATCAGAGTAGGCTGTGAGAACTCTCGATTCATGAACGCCTTTTTGCAGATGGGTCTGGTATCAAATACTGGCTCAACCTGGCTATATAACAGGGCCATGGGCATCAGCAAGGCGTTGGAACTTCTCTACACCGGAGACTGGTTGGAATCTGAAGAGGCAAAGGAGTGTGGGGTTTTGGCTCATCTCGTCTCCGCTGATGCCCTGGAAGAGACGACCATGGACTTGGCGCGTAAAATTGCAAGTAAGGCACCCATACCTAATCGTATGGTCAAGGGCATGATATACCGCGGTCTGACCCAGACGCTGGATGAGCACCTGGCCGAGGCGGCACAGGCAGAGGTGCTGACCCTAACCAGTCAGGATCATATAGAGTCGTTGGCGTCGTTCCGAGAGAAACGACCCCCTCACTTTAAGGGTGAATGACGAGGTTCATACGTGGCTAGCTTACTAGAAAAATTAAAGGCGACTGTAGGGCAAGAGATAGTGCTGCGAGCCCCGGACGAGATTGGGCGGTCCTCATTGCGGCAGTACGCATTGGCTATCGGAGACTTCAACCCGCTTTACTCGAACCGTGAGTTCGCCCAAGCCAACGGGCTCCGAGACGTGATGGCCCCGCCGACGCTCATCTGCGACACCTGGCAGTATGTTGACAGCGATATGGACGAACGAGGCGACCTCCTGGGACGCGGACCCATCCGTGAACTTGAGGGCCTGCGGGCTGGCAACGAGTATGAGTTCTTCCAGACCATACATCCCGACGACGTTATTACTGCTCATTGGACGGTCAAGGATGTCTATGAGAAGACAGGGCGCACGGGCTCCCTGGTTTTCCAGGTAATCGAAACCACTTTCTACAACCAGTCTGACGAGTTGCTAGC
>Ga0209034_10000695_pt1 | contig 16724 bp, 13 predicted proteins | sample MarorgKNORR_S2LV_2_FD_188219 | JGI IMG/M metagenome (GOLD analysis project Ga0209034, IMG submission 188219) | Marine microbial communities from the Southern Atlantic Ocean, analyzing organic carbon cycling - 250m_A/KNORR_S2/LV (SPAdes) (version 2) | ecosystem: Environmental > Aquatic > Marine...
CTGTTATCGACGCTGACCCAACATTCATCGAGGACACTTGGCATACCGTCGGCTTGAGGGGAACAGGTTCCCACGATGTTGTGCTCGACGATTTTTTCGTGAGCGACGCCTGGTGTGGGGTGGTGCCAAACAATTCCTTGCCTCTCCCCGATTTACCTTTTTATCGATTGCCGTCGGCTCTGAGATTTCCGTTTCCTAAGACTGGAGTGGCGAGCGGTCTGGCTCGTAGAGCCATCGCCGATTTCAAGTTGTTAGCCCAAGCGAAACGGCCTCTGAACTCGAAACTTCCGTTACATGATCGACCAGATGCTGCATCTGCTGTGGCGAAAGCCGAAGCTCTTGTGGGAGCGGGACAAGCGTGGGTTTATGAACAGCTTGATTCCATTTGGGAAGCCGCTGAGAATGATGATCCAGTTGACCTCGACGTTCACGCGAGGGTTCGGTTGGCGTGTTCATGGTCGGTACAAAACGCAATCGCCGCTATTCAGCATTTGGTAGACGCTGCGGGAAGTACGGCCAACTTTGAGGCTTCGGGTTTGATGGGCTTACTTGACGATGCTCGAGCCGTCGCTGGACACTTCATGGTTGGTTCGTACCAAATCGACACGGCTGGGCGAGTCTTACTCGGTCTCGAAGCTGGCGATCCCGCGTTTTAGCCTTGCAGCGCCTCAGACGCTGATCGTTACGTCAAGCGAACTGCTATCCCTTCAAGCTGAGGGGTGGACGGCGGAAAGCGTTCTAGAACCAGGGGATCGTGTCCGGGAATGATCACGCCGTCGGGGCCAGCGAGGTGTCGGAGGGTCTCCCACCCTTGAACCATTTTGGACAAATCGTCGACGATGGGAAACGGGCGGCCCTCGTCCATGTTGGCCCAGTAGTGACTGGCGTCCGAAGCCAGAACTACTACGCCGCTGCCTGTGTCTATACGAACGACCTGCATTCCACGAGTATGTCCCCCTATGTGGTGCAGTGTTAGACCTGCTGAAAGTTCTACGTCACCGGAGTGGAACTGGACTTTTTCAGAAAAAACTTGGCCCACCAGATCCTGGATATGTCGGACATTGAACGCATGTCTGTACGCCTTGTGGGTCATGTCGCGACCGGTAGCAAAAGACATCTCGTCGTCTTGGACGTGAAAGGTTGCCTGAGGGAACTGGTTTACTCCCCCAGCGTGGTCGTAGTGGAAGTGAGTCATTATGACATCCGCCACCGTTTCAGCATTCACTCCGAGCAATGCCACACTTTCGGAGGCTGTTCGCAGCAGCGTACGCTTGCGAGACTCAGCATCGTCTTGTTCAAAGCCAGTGTCGACGACCCACTCTCGACCGTCGGTGCGGCGAATCAGCCACACGAAATAGTCCATCGGCATGGGAGCCGTATCATGGGGGTCGCCGCCGATGAAATGCTCAGCGCGGACCGCGTCACGCTCAGCAAATTTGATCGCGTGTACCTCGTATTGCAACAACGGGCCCTCTTTGTTCGACTCAGGAGATGTAAAAAACACGCTAGTAGCACCGGTGCGCTGTTTCGGCCCTACGATGCGGATCGTGACTAGGCCGAGGGGGATCGGTGGGTTTCGAATTTAGCGAGCTTTATAGGCAAGGTCTGCCTCCATCCGAGGCCAAATGGGCCGGTATTCCCGAATTCAGCTTTGTCGGTGGAAACAACGACGAGGAAAATGTTCCCGTTGCCGGCCTAACAGAGGCTGTCACGCGAGTACTTCAGCGTGAGGGTCGCAAGTTGGCTGTGTACAACCTCGGGGGTAGTCCACTGGGGTACGAAGATCTTCGCCAATTCATTTGTCGCAAACTCGGGGTGAGAGCCGCTACCTCCGTAGATCCTGACGAAGTTCTCATCACCTCAGGGTCATTACAGGCTTTAGATCTCGTCAACGACCTGTTGTTACTTCCTGGCGATAGCGTCATCGTCGAAGAGGCAACGTATGGCGGAATGATCAGCCGTTTGCAGCGATTAGGCGTCGTGGTCCACGGCGTAGGTCTTGACCAGCACGGAGTCCGACCAGACCATCTTCTTGAGTTGCTTGAAACCTGCACGTCACAGGGGCGGCCGGCCAAGTATCTGTACACCATTCCGACGGTTCAGAACCCGACCGGGTCTTGTATGCCCCTGGAGAGAAGACTTGAGATTTTGGCGGCAATGGATGGTTACCAAACAGCAATATTTGAGGACGACTGTTACGCCGATTTGCTGTGGGGTTGTGACCGACCACCTACTCTTTGGGAGCTCGACAACCCGGGTCGGAGAGTCATCTACTGTGGCTCGTTCTCGAAATCCATCGCACCGGCGTTGCGGGTGGGATACCTCGTGGCGGAATCCTCCGTTCTTCAGCAAATTCTTTCGTTGAAGACCGATGCTGGATCGGGCGCGTTGGAACAGATGGTCGTCGCTGAATATGCGAGCGCCCACTTTGACAAGCACGCAGAACGTTTGACGTCAGTGCTCCGAGAGAAAGCTGAAGTTATGGCTGAAGCTATAGAAGAAAACTTTGGGGACTCCGTCGATTTTGAAATGCCGCAAGGGGGAATCTTTATGTGGCTCACGTTTGCTGACAACGTGGACACAGCTGATTTTTCGGTTGAAGCCGCTGAAAGTGGAATTGAGTTTAATGCTGGTGCTGGCTGGTCAGTCGATCCGCTGTGGGGCGCTAACAAGATGAGACTTTGTTTTGGTAATCCGTCTCGAGAAGCGATTCAGGACGGTGTTCAACGCTTAGCCCAAATCATGGGTATGGCATCTGCTTCAGCCGATTAGTAATGGTTCAGGATGACGCTTTTGTCTCATCATTGAAGTGAAGAACCTGATCCCAACCAGATGGAATGGACCCTTTCGGGCCTATGGCTACTAATTGATTGCCCTCAGGTGACTTCGACCTGTCGGCTAAGGCCCGCAACTCCCACTTTCTTCCAACTAGCTGGAACACCATTGGCACTTGAGGGGCTTCAGTAAGACGAACAATGCCTTTTATGCGCTGAATATCTTCAGGCAGGTTCATGACCAATGATTCAAAGGCGTCTCTCGGTATTGGCCGGTCGGATTTGTGGGTCCGAGACTCGAATTCCCCAATATGGCTGGCGCCTGCGCGGACTTGGCTTACGGTTCTACCGAAGAGCAGGTCCAAGTTCACCTCTGAGTAACGGGTCTCAATCACCAAGGCGTCGTCGTTCACCCGGCCTAGTTCGCTGAGAACGGCCGCCACGTCATCGGCGAGGTCGACCTTGTTGAGCACAATGACGTCCGCTGCACTCAACTGGCTAACTACGGTCTGCCCTACGAGTGGATCTGCAACTTGTTCTCTCAGTCGAGCTGCGTCTGCCACCACGACGATGGCGTCAAGCGCTAACCCTGGTGCGTGTCCGTAGGCAGCTACGGCTCCTGGATCAGCGACGCCGCTGGCTTCAATGACAAGTCGTTCGGGCTTGGGCTGTAAAGACAGGACCGATTCCAGTGCTGAAGTAAACCCATCGACGAGAGAGCAGCAGATGCAGCCGTTAGTCAAGCTGATTGTGCTGTCATCGCTTGCCTCAATCAGCTCTTGGTCGATATTGATGTCGCCGAAGTCATTAACTAGGACGGCGATGCGTTCTGAGGCGTTATGTAACACGTGGTTGACCAGAGTGGTCTTTCCAGCCCCCAGATAGCCACCAATAACAGACACCTCCATCGCAGCAGCCGAGGGGTCCATGTCGCTCTTTCCTTACTGTGAATCAGCTGGCTGTGGGACGCCGCCCAGTACGGTGCCCCATACTGAGATGTCTTTGAGCTGCTCTGGGCTCACTTCGTAAGGGTCGCTCTCAAGTACCGCGAAATCGGCAAGCTTGCCCGCTTCAAGAGAGCCGATGTCGTGATCTAACTTGAGTTGGTGAGCGGCGTCAAGTGTGCACGCTTGGAGCGCCGTGCTCACGCTGATTCGTTCCTCAGGACCTAACACTCTTCCGGAGGCGGTGAGTCGGTTGACCGCACACCAAGCTGTATGCAACTGACCCATCGGGGTGATTGGCGCATCGCTGTGGACAGCGAACCTCACACCCTCTCGTTCAGCGGTAGCACAAGCGTCCATTCGGGCGGCGCGCTCTTCTCCGACGGTGACCGAGGCGTGTTGGTCCCCCCAGTGGAAGATGTGATTACTGAAGATATTTGCGTTCATTCCTAATGCGGCCATCTTCTTGTATTGGGCCGTCGTTGTTAGTTGGCAATGTTGCACTGTGTGTCGGTGATCCCATCGGGGGTGCTTTTCTAATGCTTCTTCGACGGCGTCAATGAACACCTGGGCTGCTTCGTCGCCGTTGCAATGGCAGTGAACAGTGAGTCCGGCGGCGTGATAGGAGCTGACTATCTCAGCCATCTGTTCAGGTGGAATCAACCAAAGCCCATTTCCTGGGTGACCTGCTGGTGGATTGACGTAGTGAGGCCAAGAAACTCGAGCAGTAAACCCTTGGATGGATCCATCGAGCACCAGCTTCACTATTCCGAAACGGAGCTTCGAGGTTTGTTCCTCGTCGCGTAATCGCACAGCAAGCAGCGCCATGTCGTTTGATTCTGTTTGTTGTCCACCGAAGTCGCCATGCCCCACCGCGACTACCACTCGAGCGGGGTAATTTGGGTCATCGGTAGCATCGCGCCAAGCCTCTAATTGGCCCTCCATCGCCAAGCGAGTCGTACCGAGATCGGTGACCGTTGTGACACCACAGTTTCGTGCTTCACGGGCGTAGTTCCATTTCGCGTTCGGTGACATGATCGCGGCTCCTAGTGCCGCGAATCCCCCTTGTGCCAGGAACATAGCGGCCGGCTCTTGAAGTTCGCCGTTGGGTTCCCCGTCAGTGTCTCTAGCCACTCCCGGCGTTGGGGTATGGCGATCGATGTCAGAGCGCCGCATCATTTCGGAGTTGATTGTCGCGAGGTGCCCACTCGCGTGGTACACGAAAATCGGACGCTTCTCTGAAACCTGATCAAGGTGTTTTGCGACCAGCCGCTCGCCTTGGAGAAAGATGGGGTCGAGTCCCCAAGCAATCAAAGGCTGCTGCGGGTCCTCCAAATCTCTTTCGCACTCTTGTAGACGTTCAACTACCGAGCTGAGGTCTCGACAGCCAGACCAGGTGCGGCCCGTCGGGTCGACGCGGTCGTAGAAACCAACATAGGGGAACTCCCACACCCCGCCGGTCATGACATGAGTGTGCGCTTCGACGAAACCGGGGAGCAAGATGTGATCCTTGAACTGGTCGTCAACTTCGTAATCTCCCCACTGAGCCAGATCTTCGATCGTTCCCAACCCAAGGATTCGGTCACCTTGCACGGCTATAGCCTCAGCGAACGGCAACGCTGGATTCATAGTGATGATTCTCTTTGCAGTAAAGATCTTGAGGCTTGCGTCGCCCATATCTCAACCCCTCGTCCAGTTTGATCTCAGCCAATGTTGGCACTTGTAGGTGGTCGGGCCAAGAAGACGCCTCGAGCCTAGGTCTCTCGGAGGGGCGGCAGCGGGTAACCGACCTCAGAACTCTTCAGTGCAGGTTTTGGTGTGCTAATCAGCAATTAGGTGCTACGAATTACCTGCGTTGTTGAGGCGCACTAAGGCAGGATTGGCTTTCACCAACGAAGCTTTTCTTATTGAGGGCCGTTGTGGCTGCTAGAACCAACTCCAAGCAGAGCGGCGGAGGGAGCGATGAAAAACGAGGACGAATTGAAATTACGGTCAGCAGCTTGGTTCGACATTCCTGGTGATCCGTTAATGACTGCACTCTATTTGGAGCGGTATGTGAACTTCGGTTTGACCCGAGATGAGTTGCAGTCAGGTAAACCCATTATCGGCATCGCTCAGACTGGCTCGGATCTCTCTCCTTGTAATCGACATCACCTTGAACTTGCCAAACGAGTCAGAGAGGGGATCCGAGAGGCGGGCGGAATTTGCTTCGAATTCCCCGTTCACCCAATCCAGGAAACTGGAAAGCGGCCGACCGCTGCTCTTGACCGCAACTTGGCGTATCTAGGTTTGGTCGAGATTCTTCAGGGGTACCCAATCGATGGTGTTGTTCTCACCATCGGCTGCGACAAAACAACGCCCGCATGCCTAATGGCTGCCGCCACGGTAAACATTCCAGCGATTGCCCTGTCGGTGGGTCCCATGCTTAATGGATGGCATCAAGGAGAACGGACAGGTTCGGGGACCATTGTATGGAAGGCCCGCGAACTACACGCCTCTGGTCAGATTGACGACGGAGAGTTCGCCGATCTCGTAGCGTCTTCCGCAACATCGACGGGTTACTGCTCAACGATGGGAACCGCAACCACCATGAACTCTTTAGCGGAGGCGCTGGGGATGCAGTTGCCCGGCTCAGCTGCGATACCTGCGCCGTATCGGGAACGGGCACAAGTGGCATACAGGACAGGTCTTCGGATTGTCGAAATGGTCCGCGACGATGTTCGGCCGTCCGATGTCATGACTAGAGAAGCCTTCGAGAATGCCATCGTTGTTAATTCAGCCATCGGTGGATCGACCAATGCCCCTATCCACTTAAATGCAATAGCGCGGCACCTTGGGGTCGCACTCGACAACAACGACTGGCAGAAGTTTGGGCTTCACATCCCCCTTCTCGTCAACATGCAACCTGCTGGCGAATACCTTGGTGAGGATTATTTCCACGCTGGAGGGGTGCCTGCAGTTGTCAAGCAACTAATGGACTCTGACCTCTTACCCCACCCAGAGGCGATGACGGTGAATGGGTCTACCATCGCGGAGAACTGCGCGAAAGCCGAAGTTCTTGATTCCAACGTGATTTGGCCCGTTGACACTCCGCTCGTTTCCGATGCTGGCTTTGTTCACCTCTCCGGAAATCTGTTTGACAGCGCAATTATGAAAACGAGTGTCATCGGCAAGGAGTTTCGGGACCGATATTTGTCTAACCCTGAGGACCCGGACGCGTTTGAAGGGACAGCCATCGTGTTCGAGGGGCCTGAGGATTATCACGAACGGATTGATGACCCATCGTTGGGAATCGATGAACATTCGATGCTCATTGTTCGCGGTACCGGCCCCATCGGCTATCCCGGCGGTGCCGAGGTGGTCAACATGCAACCTCCCGCTGCATTGTTGGTACGCGGTGTCCACTCTCTGCCGTGTATCGGCGATGGCCGCCAATCTGGTACCTCGGGTTCCCCCTCGATTCTGAATGCTTCCCCGGAGGCCGCGGCCGGAGGTGGCTTGTCGATACTTCAAACCGGTGATCGAATCAGAATTGATTTGGGGCGAGGAAGTGCCGAAATGTTGGTACCTGAAGATGAATTAGAAGCTCGCCGGGAACGACTCGAAGAGGCTGGAGGGTTCTCGTTCCCTGACAGCCAAACCCCTTGGCAAGAAATACAGCGAAGCATGGTCGCACAGTTCGACGAAGGAATGGTGCTGAAACCTGCTGTGAAATACCAAGACACCGCTCGCACATTTGGTCCGCCAAGAAACAACCATTAGAGGTCCTGTTGTACGCCGCAGTTGCAGTCGTCGCCGGCTTAGCTCTTCTATCTTATTCTGGCGGCTGGCTCGTCGATGGCGCGGTGTCTCTAGCTCGATCACTCAACGTGAGTTCGGTGGTCATCGGCGCCGTGGTCCTCGGTTTCGGGACTTCTGCCCCTGAGCTTGTTGTGTCGACGATCGCCGCATGGCAAGGAAACCCGGCCCTTGGAGTCGGAAATATAGTCGGTTCCAACGTCGCGAATCTGACCTTAATATTGGGCAGCGCAGGCCTCATCACCGCCGTGAATTTGACGCCATCAGTCATTCGTCGGCAGGCTCCGCTGTCAACCGTTTCAGTGGCGTTGTTTGCCTTATTGGTCGTCGACGGAACGTTGAGCCGCACGGACGGCATCATTCTGAGCGTTCTACTAGTCGGCGCAATCTTGTTGATCTCGTTGAAGACTCCTTCTGAAGGCGTTGAGTCCTCGGCTCCTATGCAAATCAGCGCTCTCAGGAGTTTGTTCAAAGCAATCGGTGGCTTGATCGGTGTCTTGGCTGGCGCTCATTTCGCCGTCGATGGAGCGACAACTCTTGCAGAGAGATGGGGGTTGAGCGGCGGTTTCATCGGGTTCTCGCTTGTAGCTGTGGGAACGTCGCTCCCCGAGCTGGTCACGGCCGTGGTGGCTGCTCGCAGAGGTGAAACCGGCCTCATAATCGGCAACCTATTTGGCTCCAACGTCTTTAACTCGCTGGCTGTTGCTGGCGCCATGGGTCTGGTCGGCGCTGGGAAGATAGGAGACCCTTCGTTAACAGGCTTCGGGGTAGGGGCCATGTTGGTAGTGGTTGTCCTCGCATATTGCCTTGGGGTCAGAAATGCTCGTATTAGCCGGACCGACGCTCTGTTACTCCTGCTGGTCTACGCGACAGTTACCGCAATCCTCGCTGTGGTCTGACTGAGACTGCTTAAAAGGTCCAGGGGTACTGCTGGGTTTGGCTGTAAGAGGTGTCGTGCTTCAACAGTCGTGTTCTCGTGTTTTCATCTGTTGCGGCATCCACAGCGGTAAGAGCCATCGCTAGCGCTCCTTCTACTGCGGCCTGATCGGCAACCGGTGTTCGACAGTATGCAGCGAATTCGGGCTGGTGATTCACTGCGGAACCTGAGTCCAGTCCTAACATCGGATGGATGGTCGGCATCAGAAGAGACACGTTGGCCATGTCGGTGGATCCTGCGCCTTTGCGAGGTGTTGAATCAAAGGTCCGTCCCAGAGCCTCAGCGTTCTTCCGATATTTGTCGACGAGGTCAAGGTCGTGGGCGAACTCTGAATACGGCGGCCCCAACGGCTGGATTTCCAAGGTTGCACCGGTGGCGGTTGCTCCTGCTTCGAAACATGCCCTGATGCGAGGTTCAAGTCGAGAAAGTGCCTCAAGGTCTGTTGACCGGTAGAAGTACCGTGCTGAAGCGTTGCCCGGAACAATGTTGGCGGCTTCTCCTCCCTTGGTGACGATTCCATGAACTTGGTCGTCGGGATCAAGATGCTGCCGTAGCAGCCCTATCCCAACCTGGGCCACGGTGATCGCGTCTGCCGCGTTGACGCCCAGATGGGGTGTCACGGAAGCGTGTGCTGTCCGGCCGTGAAAATGGAAATCGCATTGAGAGATAGCGAGCGTAGGGAATCGATCGCCCTCGCTAGGCGCAGGGTGAACCATCATCGCCAGATTCGTGCCGTCAAATGCCCCTCTCTCAAGCATCAGGATTTTTCCTCCCCCTTGCTCCTCCGCAGGGGTTCCAAGCACTCGAACGGTGATTCCGAGGTCGTCCGCCACGTTCTGGAGAGCGAGACCTGCACCCACTCCGGCCGCTGCGATGACGTTGTGCCCGCAGGCGTGGCCAATGTCTGGCAGTGCGTCAAGTTCGGCACAGATGGTCACAATCAATTCGCCACTTCCGTAGGTGGCGCTCCACGCGGTCGGCAAGTCGGTGATTTCAGTTTCCACTTCAAACCCGGCTTCGGCCAACACCTGTGATGTCATCGCTGCTGTTTTGTATTCTTCGAAGGCTATCTCTGGGGTGTCCCACACCTGATGAGACAGGTCAACGATGACATCAGCGGCTGCGGTGTTGTCGGAGGCAACGGTCTCTTTAGGATCGAGGGTCATACAGCGAGGCTAGACGGCAATCTACGGTGAGAACGACTTCAGGATCGGAGCGAACATGACAACAACCGTCATCACAGGAGCCAACAGGGGCATAGGTCTCGAATTTGTGCGTCATTGCATGGCGCGGGGCGACAAAGTAATCGCCGGATGCCGTAACCCCTCTGATGCTTTAGAGCTTTCTTCTATGACACCCGCCGATGTCTTGCGTGTTGATGTTGGCGATGAGGAGTCCGTCAACGAATTTGCTGAGTCAATTGACGAAGACGTCGACCTTCTGATCAATAACGCTGGGACAAGCGCTACGAACCTGGGTTTGGAGCGGAGCGCGGCAGGAGTTCTGAGTGCGCCGATCGATCTGACGCTCGAACTCATTCGAATCAACGGGTTAAGCGCAGCAAGCGTGACGAGGAGCCTCCTTCACCGTTTCAGCGAAGGAAGTCAAGTGGTCAATATCACCAGCCAAATCGGTTCGATGGTGGTAGGCGCAAACTTCGATGATCTGCCTTACGCAACTTCCAAAGCGGTAATGAACATGGTGACGGTGCAACTCGCGGCTCAACTGCGCGACAGAGGCGTCACAGTTGTGGCTTTTCATCCAGGCTGGGTCCGTACCGATATGGGTGGGTCGAGCGCGGACATCGGCGCCGAAGAATCAGTGGACGGCATCTTGTCGACGATGACGAGAGTCGGACTTGAAGACAGTGGGTCGTTTCTTCGTTGGGATGGGACCACTCACCCTTGGTAACACGACACCGACTTCGATCATCGATCTAGGATCGCTCGTCGTGCGCACCGTGAGAATTAGTGCTACTGACGGACTCGAACTCACCGCCGATGAATGGGGTGACCCCTCAAGGCCGCCCGTATTGATGTGTCACGGCGCTGGACAAAATCGGCATGCGTGGAAAGCGACCGCGGAAACTCTTGCTCATCGCGGATGGTTTGTTGTGACGGTTGATGCTAGAGGACATGGTGACAGCGACTGGTCCGCCGAGGCGCTCTATGACTCCGAGGACATCGGACGCGACATCGTCGTCCTTTTACGAAGATTTGAGTCACGACCGGTCATCGTCGGCGCGTCGATGGGTGGCATGGCGAGCCTTGCCGCGCAGAGAACCGCGACTGATCAGCTGTACGCCGCTGTCGTACTAGTGGATATCACTCCTGATTTCGATATGGAGGGTGCTCGACGCATTATTGCCTTTATGTCAGGCAATCCAGATGGTTTCGCGAATCTCGATGAAGCCGCTGACGCTATCGCGGCGTACAACCCTCACCGACCTCGACCAGCTGAACCATCGGGTTTGAACCGAGTGCTGCGGCAACGATCTGACGGTCGGTGGATATGGCGTTGGGATCCCGCATATGTGACCTCGAAGCCAGGATTCGGCTCCGACGATGAAGACACCATGGCAGCACACATGGAGCGAACTCGCCGGATCATGGCGGAGGGAGCGCAAGCTGTGAACGTGCCGATGCTTCTTGTTCGGGGAGGGCAATCAGATCTGGTAACCCCCCAGGCCGTGCAAAACTTTCGCGAATTAGTACCGGAAGCAGAATTCGTTGATGTCGCTGGAACTGGCCATATGGTGGCCGGGGACGATAATGATGCTTTCACAGAAGCGGTCGCTGAGTTCCTCACGCGCCAACACCCCGTAAGCCCTTGATGTCTTAGACATACCTCGGATCGAGGGGGGTGCCTCGAGCAGCGTCGGCACTTCCGATTAACGCATCCGTCAGGCGCTCTAACATTTCACCTCGACGCGGCAGATCCAACGCAGCGAGCTCCTTGCGTTCTTCGCGATCGGCGAGCTTGTCGAACATTGTTTCATGCCCGTCACTATTTCGGGTGTAGCGAGTCTCTGCGGTCACCAAGGTCCTTGTCTTGGAGGGAGTCGACGTTCGGGAAGCTAAAAAGTCTGGGAAGTCATCTTCCACCAGGACATGATCTCGGACGGTGGCAGTCGCGTCGCTCAGGATCGAAACGAGACTTGTGCCTTGTATCCCGTCGTAGGGATCGATGCCGCAGAGTTCCATGAGGGTCGGTCCTAAATCCATGCTGCAAGCCAGAGAATCAGTGCGGCCTGGTAAGCAGGCTGGCGCCGATATCAACAGAGGCACCTGTTGGGTGCCACGAAACGGCATGTATCCCTTCAGCATCAGCCCGTGCTCACCCATCATGTCCCCGTGATCAGACGTGAAGACGATGATGGTGTCCTCAGTCTGCCCGAGTCGATCTAGGGCTGACAGCACGTGTCCAATCGCGTCGTCGATCATCTCGATCATTCCGTAGGTCGCTGCTATCGACTCTCTGACAAGTCGGTGGTCCCCCACCACACCACATGGTTCGACCCAAAATCGTTGATCGCCGGGATGTCGTGCATGAGCTTCCTTGAGGTGTTGCGGCAAGAAATCAGGTGGGTCGTCAACTGAATCAGGTACAGGCATTTGATCAGGATCGTGTCGGTCAAACCAAGGGCCCGGCGGTGTCATCGGGTGATGGGGGTCGGGGAAAGAGGCCCAAGCAAGAAACGGCTTGTTTTGTTCAGCAGCTTCTTCGATGAACGCAACAGTCCGGTCCGCAACAAAGCTGGTCGAATGTAGTTCCGAACCATACGTGGGTCGATAGATCTGCCACCAACGCTCCGACCGATCTAACCCGGGCGCTTCCGGCGACATTGGAGCCACGAGATCTTCTCGTCGACCTCCGCGGCTCAAAGCCCATGTCAGGTGATGACCTAAAACCGAAGCGCCATGTTCTAACGAGAATTCGACATGATCAAATCCGTAGAAGTCTTCGATGTGAAGCTCAGTTCCGTCGACATAGTTTTCGAAATCTTCAAGTTCATCCCAGCCCGACGGGTGATGAGATTTTGCCAACATCCCGCTCGAACGAACTGGATGAACTGAGTTCCGGCTGGGACCATGCTGAAGGTGTGACTTACCGAGTAGGCCGGTGCGGTAACCGGCGGCACGGAACCGCCTAACAAAGGTGTTGGAGTTCCAGTCGAGAGATCGGTCATTGAAGATGCATCCATGCGCGCTTGGTAGACGCCCGGTCATGATGCTGGATCGGTTGGGCATGCACACGGGGTTAGCCACCCATGCGTCGTCAAACACCATCCCTCGTTTCGCAATTTCGTCGAGGTTCGGGGTACGAACAATTTCGTTTCCCATGAATCCAACATGATCGGCGCGCTGTTGGTCAGTGATGAAGAACAAGACGTTGGTCACATAGTCATCATTGCCGACTATTGCCGCACTGAGCGTCGATACCTAGGTGATCGACGGATTTCTTCTTTTCCAAGTCCACAAGACTGGGATTCCGAGAGCCGCAATGACCGAAGCGCCGAAGAACGCTGCGACGGTGGTACCGGCCGTCCACGCGACTAGGCCCAACACCGGGCCACCTACCCCACCCGACAACTCAAAGAACATGGTGAAGGTGCTCATCGCTTGTGCTCGTTCATTGGCAGGCACACCCTCTACCGCGGCAACCATCAGCGCCGGGTAAAGCAAAGATCCGCCGATGGCAAGGATTGCCGCTCCTACGAACATTCCCGAACGGCTCACAAAGCTGCCCATGACAAGCATCCCTATGGTCGATCCGAGCAGCGCGAGTGAAGCCGTTTTCGTTGTCCCGAGCGCGTCAGGGAGGCGACTACACACCAGCCTTAACCCCAAGACGAGAAGCCCATAGAGAGCGTAAATTGGTCCCGCGTCACCCAGCGCTCGTTCATCCATCAACTTGGGCATGAACCCGTGCAACGCGGGGAAGATCATGATTCCGAGAGCCATGACAACTCCAGGCCAAATCGCCGAGCGATAGAGGAGAACTCTGCGTCTGTCCGAGTCACCGCTATTGGGAACGTCTGAGTCCGGTGAAGAGACGAAGTCGGGTAGCCAACACGCGACGACAGCCGCTATGGCCATACAGGCGGCTCCGACTAGCCATCCGCCGTCGAAGCCCCATCGCCCAACAGCCCATTCCCCTAGCCATGGGCCGAACGCCATACCTCCGTATATTGCGACTGAGAAGTAGCTGGCGGCTTCACCCCTTCGATGATCGGGCGCCAAATCGGTGGTCAAAGTGACGGTGCCGACAAAGAATGCGCCTTGTACCGCTCCCATAGCTAACCGGGCGAGCAACAAGAGGCCGTAGCTGTCAGCGAAAATGTGGCAGGCGAGAACGCCAGCAGTTACGAATGAACCGCCGGCAATTAAAAGGCGGCGACCCCTGCGATCGCCCAGTCGTCCTATCCACGGGCGGGCCAGTATCGCAGAAAACGAAAACACTCCAAGCGCGACACCAATCTCCAGATCGCCTCCATTGAGATCGGTTGCGACGAAACGAGCGACCGTTGGGATCACAGACGAAAACCCAAGTGCAGAGAAGAGCGCTGATACACACAAAATCAGAAAATGAGGCGTGAGCAGGGACCGCTCTAGGGGATCACCGATGCTTGTAGGCGTTTCTCTTCTAACGGCAAAGACTAGAGGGCGACGATCTTCGCCGATCACTTATTGCTCACTCGAGTGTCAGTCAATATCTACTGGTGGTGCGGTTTCGCTGAATCTCTCCCAAACCACTTCGTCAGGGATTGTCATTACTTTCTCAAGCGCTCCGGGTGGATAATGCATATGGGGCTTATCCGGATCGAACGGCGGATTGGCAAGGGGTTCTGCGGGCGGATTGAAGTCATCGGGGTGTTTAAGAGCTTCCATCTCGTCGTTATCTATCCCACACAGATCGCGAACCTCGGGGTCAACCCACGCTTCCGCATTGATATTGCTGCCGGTACACACTTCGAGGCTTAACCCTTCCGGCCCCGCGAAGTACATCGACTGAATAAACCCATGATCAATCGGACCGAGCACTTGAATGCCGTGAGATCGAATCCGATCACGGAGCGCCGATAGTTCTTCAAAATCGTCAACATTGAAGGCGACGTGTTGCATCGTTCCTTTTGTGACGGGCTCACCACCGTTACCTGCGTGGGTGACACCCCACTGAACTTCTTCAGGGTTACTCGGGTGCTGCACAAACGCCACGTAAGAGGTCTCGGAAAGTTCGGCGAACCCGTGGTAACAGCCTTTCACTCCATGCATCCAGTACAAAGCTTTTGTCGGACATCCAAGTACCTCAGCGAAAAAGCTGAGTTGAGCTTTCATATCGTTAGTGGAGATGGCGAGGTGGTTAACGCCATTTGGATGAAGGGCCATACTGCAAGGCTACGCTTCGGTCGTAGACGCGCGACGACTCCGCCCAATTGTTTACTCCACATCAAAACGTTGGCCTACTCGCAGAAGCCCCTGACCCACCAGGTTCAACCTGATGGCAACAACAGGCAATCCGAGAGGCAGTCAGATCGAACGCAAGAGACATGTAGAAAGTCATAGTGTGGACCCATGTGGATACGCCTTCGTCAAATCGCAGTAGTTACCTCCGATCTCCTCAAAACAGCGCTCGATATCCAAACGGCTTTGGGAGTCGAGGCTTGTCACACCGATCCTGGGGTCGGGGTTTTTGGTCTCAAGAACACTCTCTGGCCGATAGGTAACCAGTTCCTGGAGTGTGTGACGCCGATCACTGCGGACACCGCAGGTGGCCGGTACATCGAGCGAAGGGGCGGCGATACCGGATACATGGTGATCAACCAGGTCGATGACGTTGCTTCTCGGTTAGCTCATGTCAACGATCTCGGTGTTCGGGTAGCCAATCACATGGACTACGACAAAGGGGGATTCGAAGGACTCCAGTTACATCCAGCGGACACCGGAGGAAGCTTCTTTGAAATGGACCAGATGAAGGTCGACGGCAGCGACGCTCCCGATGGCCCGTGGTGGCCTGCCGGGTCTCAGTGGTCCGACTTTTCTCGAACCGAACGGGTGCAGGGAATCTCAGCGGCCGAGCTGCAAGCCGTCGATCCGGATCGGCTAGCTGCGCGATGGGCTCAGATAGCACAACTGGAGTTAACTGAAGACAACGACGGCAATCCAGAAATCAAATTCGATAACGCTTCAATCCGGTTCGTCGAAGCCACTGATGGCAGGGGTGATGGACTAGGAGGTATCGATGTGGTCTGCGTCGACCGCGAAGCAGTGTTAGCCGGAGCAGAGCAACGGAATTGCGGCGTAAGTGACGACCAGGTCTCTCTCGGAGGTCTCAGGGTCTATCTGCGAGACTAAGAAAAATTAGATCGATGAAAGCTACCTATGCGGATCGGACTTCACTATGAGCCTTAACCTCAGAAACTTCACTCAAGCCATTTACACATTTGATGCGGTTGTGCATCGAGTATCAGACGAGGACTGGGACAACCAGTCGCCCTGCGACGAGTGGTCGGCTAGAGATGTCTTGAAGCATCAATGCGGAGTCCTAGGAGCTATGACTGCCACGTTGGTCGGTGGTGAGACCGTCCCACCCGAACCTATTGAATCGGCAGAGCAACCTGGGATGGTTTGGAGACAAACTCGCGATGCTCTCCTCGAAGCCCTCGACACACCCGGAATTCTAGAACGGGAAGGCAAATTTTGGTTCGGTCCTATGTCGGTTGATCAGTGGATTCAAATCGTTCAATGGGATCCGATCACTCACGCTTGGGATATAGGTCAAGCAGCCGGAATCGATGCACATATTCCCCATGATTTGGCCGAGATCAGTCACCAACTGATCGGACAAATGAGAGACACACTGGCTGGCTGGGGTTTAATCGCAGATGAAATCGAACCGCCCGAGGGCGCCGACCCATCAGAACGTTTCCTCGCACTGATCGGACGAGATCCGAGTTGACCTCACCGGCGAGTGCTTCGTCGCATAAGAATTTCATTAAGCCCAGTTTGGCCCTTCCTCAAGATCCTCGGTTGACCGACGCGCAGGTTCTGGATTGGCGGGAGAAGGGATTCGTTCTAGTGGATGGCCTATTACCTCTCAGCCTTATCCAGAGGCTTGCGGCGTCCGCCGAGCGAAGATTCCCCAGTCCGGAGTCTGCCGATTCATACCGGTTCAACGATTTTGGAGGGGGAATGACTTTTCCTGACCAGGATCACGCGTTCAATGAGCTCACTTTGCATCCCAACTTGTCGGAAGCTGCAGCGCAGCTTT
>Ga0209034_10000696_pt1 | contig 16704 bp, 17 predicted proteins | sample MarorgKNORR_S2LV_2_FD_188219 | JGI IMG/M metagenome (GOLD analysis project Ga0209034, IMG submission 188219) | Marine microbial communities from the Southern Atlantic Ocean, analyzing organic carbon cycling - 250m_A/KNORR_S2/LV (SPAdes) (version 2) | ecosystem: Environmental > Aquatic > Marine...
GTATCGCCTATTGAAGAAAGATTATTAATAGCAGGAAAAATATTGTGCATATCCGATTCCATTTTTTTAAATTTTGGAGAAATTTCGGAACAACACTGTGCTCCCTTAGCTTTAAAGCCATCGGAACGCGTACACAAATTTTTACTCCAACACCTTAGAGAGCCTCCAAATATATCGATCGGCATCATCGATACCCATTCCAAGGTTCTAGAATTTTTGTTGCCCAAAGTAACTTTACTCTCACTCTCGCAGATATTTGGAAATACTTGTTTTATTTTGTCAAAAACGCAACCACAATGGAAGGTTCTCAATTTTCCAGCAAGTTGATAAATCTTATTCAACTGCTTTTCGGCTATTTTCCGACTTACCAAAGAAGACGATTGAAATTTGCTACGGTCTAGTTCTTGCGAATAACTAGAGGTAAAAAATCCTCCTATCCCATTTATTAAAATTATTAAAAGAAAAACTAAACAGCGCATAACGTATTTAAAATTTTTTAAATATCCTAGTTTGTAAGATACTCTAATTTTTAATAGATTATAAACGTATATCCCTAAGCTACACTATCCTGAGTATTACCAATAAGGATACTGAATAAACTTATTTTTTAGTGTCACTTTTTCACTGATTGTTGCCATATCTCTTTAATAAGCGAATTCGTTCTATGAACGAGATGACAATGCTTACATCCTTTTTTACCTATCAAATCAATATTTTTCCAAAATTTCCTCGTGTTTGGTTTTTCAGAACTGAGCTCCTTATTCAATTCGTTTAGCGCACTATCGATTTCGGGGCCAACATAAAATCGTTTTGCATCCTGATTAATATGGCATTTAGAACAAGTTGATTTAAGTTCCATAAATCGTGACTTGAACATTTTTAAAGCTTTCGCGGCACGATCATATTGTCCTTCTCCAAAGTTAACAATCACAGTTTTAAAGGAGGAAGAGATGCTGCCCATATAATCATCATATGCTGTTTCTTTTTCACTGATCGGGTCGGTTACTTTAATTTTATGAAAATTGGGCCAATGGAACTTCGCCCACACCGATACTTGTTGTTCTGCATGACATTTTCCACAAGTTTTACCCAGTCTACCCGAAGCCTTACCTACTTTGGTAATATCGTGGGTCTTTGCGGCATTTGCAAAATTTTCTGCGGCTTTAATATCAAAATATTCTTCCCATTCTGGAACCATTTCCGATGTCTTTTTATATTCTTCTACTAACTTGTCAGCATGTTTATCAACATTGTCAAAATCCTCTTCTTTTAGGTTGATGAAAACACCACCAAAGTGAGTGCTCATTTTATGCATTTGCTGAATCCATTTAGATGGTTGGCTTTCTGGTGGATAATATTTATTTATAGATTTGGGTGGCTCTTTAAGAATCATTTCTCCTGCACCCACTTGAAATGCTGGGAAAACAATAAAAGAAATGACGACAAAAAGATTTCCGAAAAATTTCATTAAAAAGCTCCTTGATTTAATAAATTTTCTATCTGGTCACCGTCTTTGAAAAAACTTCCGTTTTTTCTTTAGACCAGGCTGGCTGGTATTTTAATTCCACAACCGCTTTTGAAACAGGATCAAAAAGACGATATCGGTAATTTATTTTTTTATTATATGGCAAAGCAGTTTCTTGCTGGGGTGCAATGATTTCTTTTGCGTTATCTACTTCTTCTGTTCCGTTAAAAAATTTTATATACATATAAAGTCTTGGGTCACCATTATCGGCAGTGGGAACAAAATGTGGTATGGTTTGATTTTTTAGACTGATGTTGAAAAATTTTGTTTCCCATCTTGTCTCAAGAATTACATCCTCTTTAGTTATTTTACCATGCAGAAAACGGTGGTCACCGACCCATCTTTTTTTATGTAATAGATTGAGTCCTTTTTTTTGGGTCAACCTACTTTTTTCCCGGGGCATGTGACAATCTTGACAAGTATCTTCTACTTCAGTTGCCTTCCACTCTTTAAATGTTTTCTGGTGACAGGAACCACAAAAATTCGAACGCACGTAAATCGGATTTCGAAAAGTGGGATGCGGTGGCGCTAATAGGTCATAAGGTCCTTGCATTTTATTATCAATGAAATGGCAGGGTACGCAATAAATGCCTTGATCGCGGAGGTCTGTTCTGGGTTCAGGTTTTTCACCTTGGATCGATTGTGGAATATGACACGGAAGACATTTTTCTTTACTGCGGTTTTCAGATGCTTCTATAAATGTTTCACTAGTCCATGCAACCGAATGGCGACTTTCTTTCCAATCTTCATAAATATTTTTATGGCATTCGGAGCATTTTTTTGCCGGAGGCCTTTTAAGAATTTCCTGATCACGAACCAACTCCAAAGCTACCTCAGGAATCCATTCAAACCTTTCGTTGATAAGGAAATAAACAAATGCAATTCCGGAAATTCCTATTAATCCAACACCAATAATTAAATCTAATACGCGAGAAAAATTTTTCATAAGGTTTTTCCATTGTTACATATTGCTAATATTATTCAAATCCCGGAAAAACCTTCCTTAATTAAAATTACATGTACTTATTAGGGTTATATTTTGGTGTTTTTATAAAACTGTGAGACAGGCCCGCTAGAATTGTTGGAGGAAGCGAAGATCATTTTCAAAGAAAAGACGGATGTCATTGATACCAAATTTAAGCATTGCGATACGTTCGATGCCGAGGCCAAATGCAAACCCTGTCCATTTCTCAGGGTCGTAATTGACGGATTGAAAAACAGCGGGGTCTACCATTCCTGCACCAAGAATTTCTAACCACCCTGTTTGCGAGCAGACCCGACAACCTTTTCCATCACAAATCACACATTGAATATCCACTTCAGCGCTGGGACAAGTAAAAGGAAAAAAACTGGGTCGAAAACGAATTTTTGTATCCTTGCCAAAAACCTCCTGAAGAAAAATATTCATGATCCCTTTTAAATTACTGAAGGAAATGCCGTCGTCAACCATCAAGCCTTCAATCTGATGGAACATCGGTGTGTGGGAGACGTCTGAATCACAGCGATAAACTTTCCCTGGCGCAATAATTCTTAGCGGCGGCTCTTTATTTTCCATCACATGAACTTGGACAGGTGATGTGTGCGTACGCAAAACAGTTTTATCTTCTATATAGAAGGTATCTTGCATATCTCTTGCAGGATGATCTTCAGGAATATTGAGAGCTTCAAAATTATAATAGTCTGTTTCTATTTCGGGCCCTTCTTCTATCTGAAATCCTAACCCAAAAAATATGGAAGAGATTTCTTCCATAACCTGGGTAATGGGGTGCAGAGTGCCATTTAACTCTTTCCTTCCCGGTAGAGTAGTGTCGAAAATTTCTTGAGATTCTTTAGAGGACTTGGGACTGAGACAGGTGCCTTTGCTATTTATTTTATCTTCAATATACTGCTTTAGAAGATTAATATCTTTCCCAAGCTTGGGCTTTTCCTCAGGAGAAGCATTACGCAATTGCTTCATCAGCTCCTGGAGTTGACCTTTTTTCCCTAGAAAGTTTATTCGGATTTGTTCGAGTTTTTTCGAGTCGGAGATTGACTCCAAGCGGGAATCGAAGTCCTGTTTAATTTTATTGATGATTTCAATCATTCAGGTTTTCGACCGGTGCCCCAAAAAAGAGGGGCTGGTGAAGTATTGATACCTGCGCACCTCATGGAAATTTATCCAAGTTGCGCGCGAGCAGTTTCAGTCAAGGATTTAAAGGTTTTCTGATTATTTATGGCGAGATCTGATAAAACTTTACGGTCCAATTCAATTTGGGCTTTTTTCAAGCCGTACATGAATTGGCTATAGTTCATTCCTTCAGCTCGAACAGCTGCGTTGATCCTGGCAATCCAGAGTCGACGGAATTCGCGCTTTCGGTTTTTTCGGTCACGATAAGCATAACAAAGTCCGTGTTCAACAGCTTCGCGAGCTTTGCGAAACGCAGTGCTACGAACACTTCGATAGCCCTTGGCAATCTTTAATATTTTTTTCCGTCTTTTTCGTGAAATAGTTCCATTTACTGCACGTGGCATTTTCTAAATTCTCCTTTTCTCAGCTTGGGTGCGACTAAAACGACTTTTACCGTTAGAGAGTTAATAGGGGATTAATACTTTAATGCGTTTTGCATCGGCAGGAGCCATAATGCTGGCCTTACGCAAATTCCTTTTTCGTTTTGTGGTTTTGGTCGTTAAAATATGGCTAGTGAAAGCACTATGTTTTTGAATTTTACCGCTGCCTGTTTTTTTGAACCTCTTAGCAGCCCCCCTATTTGTTTTCATTTTTGGCATTATTGGCTCCGTTTGCTTCTCATTCATTATTAGGCGTCACTGTTTCAGTGCCTTACTCTGCTGATGCCGAGTTTTCTGTATCCGCCTCCACCTTTTTTGCTTTTTCTAATACGGTTTTTGGATTCTTTGGTTGAGTTCCTTTTTTTGACTTAACATTTTTAGGAGCCAGTATCATCACCAAAGTCCTACCTTCCTGCTTTGCCTCTTGTTCGATAACAGCGATGTCTTCTGTTTTTTCTGCGACTCGCTCTAAAACCTTCTGACCGAATTCGCGATGCACAATTTCTCGCCCCTTAAAAAAAATAACAACCTTTGCTTTATCTCCATTTTCCAAAAATCTTTGCACATGTTTTAGTTTAAAATCGAAATCATGTTGATCGGTATTAGGCCGAAACTTGACTTCCTTCACATGAACAACTTTTTGATTTTTTTTTGCTTCGTGAGCCTTCTTACTGGCCTTATATTTATGCTTACCGTAATCCATAATACGGCAAACTGGCGGATTAGAATTTGGTGCTACTTCTACAAGATCCAGATCCCGGTCTTCTGCCATGGCCATGGCTTCCTCAATAGGAATTGTGCCTAATGCCTCCCCATCATCTAAGATGACAGCCACTTCCTTGACCCGGATCATTTTATTGATACGCTGTTTCTTGTTAATTTAAAACTTCCCTTACAAAAAAATTAATCAATATTCTAAATCAATGGTCCGTTTTTCTACAGCTTCATTGACTTCATCTAAAAACATTTTCAAATTAAGATTTCGCGTTTCCTTGGAACGTCTTCTGCGAACACCTAAAGTGGAGCTTTCAACTTCTTTATCCCCTAAGATAATCATATAAGGGATTTTCTGTATTTGGGCCTCGCGTATTTTGAACCCAATCTTCTCATTTCGCAAGTCTTTTTCCACGCGAATACCTGATTCTTCAATCTGTTGGGCTATTTTTTCTGCATATTTGGCATGTTTATCGGTAATCGGCAATAAGATGACTTGCACCGGAGCCAACCATAATGGAAATGCCCCTGCGTAATGTTCAATCAAGCAACCAAAAAATCGTTCCAAAGAACCCATTAGGGCGCGGTGCAACATGATTGGCTGGCGACGTTGACCATCTTCCTCAACATAACTGATATCAAACTTTTCAGGTAGGTTAAAATCCACTTGTACCGTCGAGACCTGCCAGTAACGATTTAGGCTGTCCTTAATTTTTATGTCAATTTTCGGGCCATAAAAAACACCCTCGCCCGGGTCCACTTCAAAATCCAAACTTTTATTATTCAATGCTGTCTCCAACGCTTTCGTTGCAGACTCCCAGCCTTCATCCGAACCAACATATTTTTCCGGTCGCGTGCTTAAATAAATTTTGTACTCGTGAAATCCGAACGACTGTAAAATAAATACAATGAGATCAAGAACCTTAGTAATCTCTTGTTCGATCTGAGACGGGCGGCAGAAAAGATGAGCATCATCTTGTGTGAAGCCACGCACGCGCAGTAGGCCATGCAAAACTCCGGACCGCTCGTAACGATAAACCGTCCCCAGTTCGCCAAAGCGAACTGGTAAATCGCGGTAACTTCTTAACTTAGTTTTATATATCTGGATATGAAAAGGGCAATTCATAGGCTTCATAACATATTCCCTTCCCTCAATATCCATATTTGAGAACATATTGTCCTTATAGAATTCCGTGTGACCGCTGGTATTCCATAAATCTATTTTAGCCGCATGCGGACTAATGACCATCTCGTAACCGTGTTTGAAATGTTCCTTTTTCCAAAATTCTTCCATCAAATGGCGGATTCGTGCGCCTTTTGGATGCCAGAGAATAAGACCAGGTCCAATTTCATCAGAAACCGAAAAAAGGTCGAGCTCTTTTCCTAGTTTGCGGTGATCACGTTTCTTAGCCTCTTCGAGTCTTTTGAGGTAAAGACGTAACTCTTTTTCTGTATTCCAGGCGGTACCATAGATTCTTTGCAGAACAGGATTTCTTTCATCACCACGCCAGTAAGCAGATGATGTATGAAGCAATTTAAATGCCTTAATCTTCTTAGTAGATTCGACATGCGGTCCACCGCAGAGGTCCGCCCAGTTACCCTGCGAATAAAGCGTGATTGGTTCATTGGAAGCAATCGATTCAATAATCTCGATTTTGAACGTTTCACCCATATCGCTAAATTTTTTTATTGCCTCTTCACGAGAGATCTCAGAGCGCACGATGGGGGTATCTGCTGCTACGAGTTCTTTCATCCGTTTTTCGATTTTTTCTAAATCTTCAGGAACAAACGCCTCTTTACGAGAGAAATCATAAAAGAATCCATCCTCAATCACCGGACCAATGGTGACTTGCGTTCCAGGAAAAAGTTCTTGAACCGCCTGCGCCATTAAATGCGCGCAACTATGTCTGATAGTTTCTAGTTCTGTGGGATTATCGTGAGAAATCATTTTCTTGTTTCGATCAAATAAAAAGGCATCCTGCCATCGGCATGATGCCTGATTTTAATACATATAAGTTCTTTAGAAAATAGGCACGGGCGGTTTCGAACCGCCGACCCCTTGCATGTCAAGCAAGTACTCTACCCCTGAGCTACGCGCCTGAAAAATCAGATGTTAAGTATTCTAAATCCTGACACTGGCCTAGGTCAAGTACGGAAAATAAAAAGGAAACTATTATTCCATTAAGAGGTGCGGAACCAGCAGCCATCTAAAAATCAAATTATTACGAGTCTCCGACATGCCTAAAAATTAAACCATTTCTTCTTTTCTCGGAAACGCTAGTGCTTCTTTAAATAAGAAAGTAAAGCGTTGGGTTTTTTCTCCCTTACTGAGCCTTCGTATAAATCTCTCCACCTTTTTCTTTGAAGGTATCGGACATTTCTTTCATACCTTCATCAATTGCATTTTTTTCTTCAAGGCCCTTTTCTAATGCATAGTCCCTAACATCTTGTGTGATTTTCATGGAACAGAAATGAGGTCCACACATGGAACAAAAATGTGCAACCTTAGCTGAGTCTTTTGGTAAGGTTTCATCATGAAAATCCAACGCCTTTTCTGGGTCGAGTGATAGATTAAACTGATCTTCCCACCTAAACTCGAAGCGGGCTTTACTCAATGCGTCGTCTCTTACTCTTGCACCAGGGTGGCCTTTGGCTAAATCGGCAGCATGTGCTGCGATTTTGTAAGTTATAACACCTTCTTTAACATCTTGCCGATTGGGCAAACCCAAATGTTCTTTCGGGGTAACATAACAAAGCATTGCCGTGCCGTACCAACCTATCATAGCGGCACCGATACCACTGGTAATGTGGTCATAACCAGGTGCAATGTCAGTAGTCAACGGTCCCAATGTGTAAAAAGGTGCTTCTCCACAGGCTTTCAGTTGTTTTTCCATATTTTCTTTGATCATGTGCATAGGAACGTGTCCTGGACCTTCGATCATTGTTTGGACTTCATGTTTCCATGCAATCTGTGTCAATTCACCTAAGGTTTCCAATTCTGAAAATTGTGCCTCGTCGTTGGCATCGGCTGTGGAACCAGGTCGTAATCCGTCACCTAACGAAAAAGAAACATCATAGGTTTTCATGATCTCGCAGATTTCTTCAAAATTTGTGTAGAGAAAATTTTCTTTATGATGCGAAAGACACCACTTTGCCAAAATTGCACCGCCACGAGAAACAATACCTGTCACCCTTTTGGCTGTCATCGGTACATAGCGTAATAGCACACCAGCGTGAATCGTGAAATAATCCACCCCTTGTTCACATTGTTCAATTAAGGTGTCACGATAAATTTCCCATGTCAGATCTTCGATGATTCCATTAACCTTCTCCAAAGCTTGATATATAGGAACGGTACCGATGGGAACGGGAGAGTTTCTTAAAATCCATTCACGGGTGGTATGGATATTTTTTCCTGTTGATAAATCCATGACATTATCTGAACCACAGCGACTGGCCCAGACCATTTTTTCGACTTCTTCTTCGATAGAAGATGTAACAGCCGAGTTACCAATATTGGCGTTAATCTTAACCAGAAAGTTGCGTCCGATGATCATTGGCTCGGATTCCGGGTGATTGATGTTCGCGGGTATAATAGCGCGGCCAAGCGCCACTTCATCGCGAACGAACTCAGGAGTGATCTCCTGCGGAAGGCTAGCACCAAAAGAGTTTCCGGCAAGACGCTTTTCTCGTTCTGCATCTTCCACCCATTGTTTACGTTTTTGATTTTCACGGATGGCGATAAATTCCATTTCTGGTGTAATAATTCCTTTTTTAGCATAATGCATTTGAGTTACGTTTTTACCGGATTTCGCGCGCAGAACTTTTTCGCGGGTTTTAGGAAACCTTTCTGTGTTCGGATTTTCGCCTTCCCTATACCCATCGTCTTTGGGTTCGATTTTTCGACCCTCATAATATTCGACATCACGACGGCTTGTAATCCATGACAGCCGGATGGGTTCTAACCCTTCTCGAATATTAATTTGTACATTTGGATCAGTGTATGGTCCTGACGTGTCGTAAACAATCAATGAGTTGTCGTCTTTTTTAGGATGGTAGCCATTTCCGTTGTCATTACTCGTTTCGGTTGTTGACGATGAAAGAGAAATTTCACGGAACGGAACTTTAATTTGTGGATGAACAGTTCCCGAAACATAAACTTTTTTTGATTTTGGAGATATCGGGTCGGTGGAGATATTTACTTTTTCATCGGTGGCTCCGTGCCGGTTTCCGTTTCCATTACCGTTAGATTTAGTCATGATGTTAATCCTCCAAAGTGATGCATATATTCAAATGCTTGCTGTTTTATATCTTGTGAGTCCCAAATTCCTGAAATTACAGCCACTCCATGAGCGCCTTGTTCCAGAACCTCGGGAACGCGGTTTAGTTTAATTCCCCCTAAAGCAAGTACGGGAAGGTGAACTGACTTTACAATTTGACCCAACTTTTCTGGTCCCTGTGGAGGCCCAAAATGAACCTTTGAGGGTGTTTCATAAATGGGACTGAAAGTAATGAAGTCAGCCCCTTCTGCTTCTGCTAAAAGAGCACCTTCTTTTGCATGGGTCGAAACCCCGACAATAAGGTTTGGAAATTTATCTTTTATTTCTCCGGCTGGTACACTGGTCTCAGTGAGATGGACTCCATCTGCACCGGCGATTTCAGCAATATCTGCGCGGTCATTAATAAACAGTCTAGCTCCGTACTTTTTTATGATGGGCTTAATTTCAATAGCCTGTGCCAGCAACTCTTTCGGGCTTAAATCTTTTTCCCTCAATTGCAATGCTCTTACACCGCCTTGCAAAGCTTTTTCTACCTGCTCGATTATCGGTGTTTCCTGATGATGAGAAAAATCTGAAATAAGGTAGACATACAAATAATCAAAACAATTATTTTTTAATGCCATCATCTAATATAACAGTTAAAAATCGATCAAACCATTCATCGGGCTACTCGCCGAAGCATAGAGTTTGCGAGGTATTCTTCCTGCTTCATAAGCCATGCGACCAGACTCCACAGCCATTTTCATAGCCATTGACATTTTCAAGGGGTCTTTAGCACCCGCGATAGCAGTGTTCATCAAAATTCCATCGACACCAAGTTCCATAGCGCGACTCGCATCGGAAGCCGTGCCGACTCCAGCATCGATGATTACAGGACATTTAACAGCTTGCAGAATCAATTTAATATTATAGGGATTTCTTATGCCTAGTCCTGATCCAATAGGCGCAGCCAGTGGCATGACGGCTGAACATCCTACATCTTCTAATTTTTTACACAGAACAACATCGTCAGTGCAGTAAGGTAGCACGTGAAAACCATCTTTAATTAAAAGCTTCGATGCTTCCAGGGTGGCTTCGTTATCTGGAAACAGAGTTTTCTCATCTCCAATCACTTCGACTTTGACTATATTGCCTAGCCCGGCTTCTCTTGCCAGCTCGCAAGTCATGACCGCTTCCTTAACGGAATAGCAGCCCGCGGTATTTGGAAGAAATGTATATTTCTTTGGGTCGAGATAGTTGAGGATGGAATCCTTATTTTTGTCCAACTCAATGCGGCGGACTGCCAAAGTCACCATTTCAGCTCCGGAAATTTCTATGGCCTGCCGGGTTTCATCGAAGTCTTTGTATTTTCCTGTACCAACAATCAACCTAGAATAGAAGTTCTTTTCTCCAATTTTCATTAATCCTTTAACTGTATTCATATTCCTCAAATATTTAATTAGACGTATTGATTAAATACCGCCTCCGACCGCATGCACGATTTCAATCTGATCATTTTCCTTAATAACTGTCGATTCATATTTTGATCTTGGAACCACCTGCTGATTGAGCGCCATAGCAAAATGCGGGGCTTGGATATCAAGTTCTTTTACCAAATCAGCGAGGTTCTGGCTCTCATTTATTTTTCGCTTTTCACCATTAATAGTCAATTCCAAGAAAGAACTCTCCTGCAAAGTTATCGGTAAGTTTATTTAATTATTGTAAAAATTAACCGATAATGTAGTCTGACCTGAAAAAAGGTGGGCATAAAAAAAGCCGCATTCCAACCCAAAGAGGAAAATGCAGCATATCTTGTCAGATGGCTTCACTTCCCTTCGCTGGTATGATCCAGATCAGGTTCAAAGGGTCGTCCGTAAAAGGACTCTCAGTTTAAAAACGCCCCTAGTGATCGTATTAATAGTAAGAATATTTAATATTAAACACAAGTCAAGTATTATTGACGGAAAATTAAAAAAGAGTAGTATTCATTTATATGAAAATATTTACGTTAGGCCGTATATTAATAGGAGTTTTTATGTTCTGGGTGGCGGCTTGTGCCACTGCTCCAAGAACGATAAATCCCTACTTTGAAATGCCACCCGATCATTTGCTCAAAGGCGAGTGGAAGTTATTTGCATTAGCATTACAACAGCAAAAAAGTAACAAACAAGAAGATTCTATAGACCTCTGGAAACGCTTTTTAAAAAACAACCCCAGGTCATTTAGAGCCTACAACAATTTGGGGATGGCGTATTACACCAACGACCAGTTATTGCCAGCTATTTCGGCTTTTGAAACAGGTTTAACTCTCGAACCCTTTGACAATAAGATCAAAAAAAATTTAAAAAGAACCTTGAGGTTTAAGATAACGCTATTGCGCGAAAATAAAGACTATGATGCAGCAATCAATTTCTTAAAACGAATCTTCGAACTTTCCAAAGAGCCTACACGTGAAAAAGTAGCGCTAGAAATTGAAACTCTGGAAGATCTTATTTTTATACAGGTAAAACGATCCAACACTCTGGAAAACTATGAAACCTTTTTAGCCCGATATCCCAACAGCCCGAAAAACTCGGAAGAAGCGCGTCGTCAAATCGCAAGAATGAAACTCCAGAGGTTCTCTACAAGTGAATTGCCAACCAGGAAAAGTAATAGTTCGCCCTCATCTTCCTCCGTAATCAGTGAACCTATTGCTATCGAGTCTATGGAAACGCCAAAAGCTTCCATGTCAGATCCTATAATCCGGGAGGAGACCATTGAAATTGTAGCCGAGCCTCAACTGGGAGGAAGATCGAAAATAGTGCAACAGGTTGATGAATTTCCCGAGGGTGAGCCTGCATTGGATCCTGAACCCATGCCTATCGATGAAACACCCGTTAAAGAAAAAATGGAGTAACAACCTGCAAAAATTGTAGTCGCTAAGTCCATCAAGAAATTAGAGGAAAAAGGTTCTTTTGAAATTGATACCCAATAAGATTATTCCGTCCAGAGATATTCGACCTGTTAAAAATCACTTGATCGACTCAAGATTTTTGGGTTGAATTCTGTCATATCTTCAACTAAAATCAGGGTTATTAGGAGAAAATGAATGACTATTGATGAAGTACGACAGATTATTTTGAACATTCTAGAGGATATCGCTCCAGATGAGGATATCAGCTCAATAGATGACAATACCAAGTTAAGGGATCAAATCGATCTTGATTCAATGGATTTTCTGGATATTGTCATGGAACTAAGAAAACGTTTCAATATAGAAGTCCCAGAAAAAGACTACGAGCATTTGGCTACTCTAGCAGGTTGCATTACATATTTGCAGCCCCTGCTGAAAGACCGGCTTGCTGCCAGTTAGTATATCCCTCCTGCGTTTTTGAACCAATTACCCTCTTCTTTAATTCAACTACAATTTTGGAGCCATACGTGTTTCCGTTGTTCTATAATGCTTGAGACATGGCATACGATGCAATAATCATAGGTTCGGGTTTATCTGGGTTGGCAGCTGGCATTCGCTTAGCTATGTTCAATAAAAAAGTCTGTATCCTTGAAAAACATACCGTATTAGGCGGCTTAAATTCTTTTTATGTTCGCAAAAATCGTACTTTTGATGTTGGTTTGCACGCAATGACCAACTTCACCCCTAAAGGAGTACGCAACTCACCCCTTGGTAAACTTCTTAAACAATTGCGTTTTAGTCATGATGACTTCCGCCTATGCCAGCAGGAAATGTCAGAAATCCGCTTTCCAGAACATGTATTGCGTTTCACTAATGATTTTGAGTTTTTTCGTCAGGAAGTCGCCGACGAGTTCCCAAGAGAGATTGATGGATTCAACAAACTTGCAGATAAAATACTTGCCTTTGATGAACTAGATCTGAATGATAAAAAAGTATTAAGCTCTCGCCCCATCTTGGAAAGTTTTATTAAAAATCCTGTTTTGATCGACATGCTTAATTGCCCACTAATGTATTATGGCAATGCTCGGGAAGGTGATATGGATTTTTACCAGTTCGTTATCATGTTCAAAAGTATCTTTGTGGAAGGTTTCGCTAAACCTGTTGGAGGGATGCAACATATCTTGCATCTTTTGGAACAAAAATTCAAAAAACTAGGTGGGGAATTACGCATGGGGTCAGGTGTAACTTCCATCAACGCTAAAAATGGGACTGTGGAATCAGTCACTCTGGAAAATGGTGAGCAGTTGGTTGCTGAAAGTGTTATTTCTTCCATGGGATATGTCGAAACTTTGAATCATTGCTCCCCCGGACTAGAAAAAACAGAACCTTGTGCAACAGGTCAGGTTTCTTTTATGGAATCTCTATGTGTGGTCGACTGCGAGCCGCGAGATTTAGGGTATGATAAAAGTATAGTTTTTTTTTCCACCCAACCCCAATTCGATTATAAAGTACCAAATGAGATGGTAAATCCAACCACCGGGGTTCTTTGCTGTTCCAACAATTTTAATTATCCTGAGCCTATGAAGGAAGGTTTAATACGACTGACTAACTTGGCAAATTTTTCTAAGTGGGATTCATTATCTAGAAAAGACTACATCGCCGCCAAAAAATATTGGCGTACCCAAGCATTAGAATCTGTATTCACATTTTTTCCCGATTTTCGCGATAATATGGTATTTTTAGACTCGTTTACGCCGAAGACCATAAAAAAATACACAGGACACCTGAACGGTGCTGTCTATGGGTCTCCACAAAAAATTAAAGATGGTAAAACTCCTGTAAACAATCTTTTCATCTGCGGAACAGACCAGGGATTTTTAGGCATTATTGGGGCATCTTTAAGTGGTATATCAATGGCTAATCTTCATGTATTACAAAAATAAACGTAAAAAACTAGAAATTATTTAAAATAAATGAATAAACCACCGCTGCAACGTAATTGGTTAAAAAATATACAATCGGCTTACGACACAATCGTAATAGGTAGTGGTCTGGCAGGGATGACATCTGCCAACCTTTTAGCCAAGCTAGGTCATAATGTTTTGCTGGCGGAACACCACTATAACCTGGGTGGTATGGCAACTTGGTTTAAACGAAAGGGGGGCCATATCATGGATATCTCCTTGCATGGTTTTCCCTGTGGCATGATCAAAACACTTCGTAAATACTGGTCTCAGGATATTTCTGATCGTGTTATCCAACTCAAAAACGTCCGCTTTGATAATCCTCAATTTTCTGTAAATACCTCGTTCGATAAAATCGATTTCACCCATATTCTTAAAGAGCGTTTTGGTATCCTCAAAGAAGTCATTGACGAATTCTTTCATACTGTGCGTGGAATGAATTTTTATGATGATATGGTTATGACAACGCGCGAGTTATTCGAAAAATATTTTCCAGGCCGTACAGATGTTTGGCGTTTTTTAATGGAACCCATCACTTATGCCAACGGCTCTACATTAGACGACCCGGCCATAACTTATGGTATTGTCTTCTCAAACTTTATGGATAAGGGCGTTTTTACCTATCAGGGCGGTACAGATCATCTGATTAAGGAAATGAAAAAAGAACTCCTGAAAAATGGAGTAGATATACGTACCCACTGCATGGTCGAAAAAATCTATGTGGATAGTAAAACGACGGTGCAGGGTGTTCGCATTAACGGACAAGATATCGCTTGTAGATCGGTTCTTTCAAACTCCAATATCGTAACTACCATTGAGCAGCTTGTTGGCGAAGAACATTTTGACCCTAAATATATTAAAGAAGTAAAGGATGTCCGGCTCAATAATTCGAGCTGTCAGGTCTATATGGGTGTCAAAAAGGGTGAGACCGTGCCACATGTTGGAGACCTTCTGTTTTCTTCTGAGGCTGATGAGTATTGCACTGAAAAAATATTGAGCAAGGATATTACCAGTCGCACTTTCTCATTTTATTATCCGGAAATTCGTCCCGGCACAGACCGATACTCAATAGTTTCCTCCACCAACGCAAGATACCAAGACTGGGCAAATCTCAGTGAAAAAGAGTACAATCGGGATAAATATGCTTTAGAGCAAACTACTTTGGATGCTCTTGAAAAATATGTCCCAGGAATTCGCAATAAAATTGATCATGTAGAAGCCTCGACACCAAAAACATTTCAACGCTATACATTACATCCCTCCGGAACCTCTTTTGGTACTAAATTTGAGGGGCTAAAAGTGAGCCGTGATCTACCTAAGCAAATCAATGGTCTATTCCATGCCGGATCAGTAGGTATTATTATGTCTGGTTGGCTGGGTGCTGCGAATTATGGGGTGATTGTAGCTAATGAAACTGACAAGTTTTTGAGGCAATTGAGTCCCAGTCTAGTGACCGCGTAAGGCGATTCCATGGAATGATAGTTTTTAGTAACTCCTTCCTTTCTTCTTTTCCCATTTTAATTTAGTATTGCTGCATGGAATTTGATTTTAAAGGACAGACCGCAATAGTTACAGGTGGTACACGTGGGATAGGAAGTGCCATTTCTGCGGCTTTGCTTAAATCAGGGGCAAAAGTCCATGCTACTTACCGGAGTAATGAAGAAGAGGCTAAAAAGTTTAAAGAATCTAATGCCGCTTATGCTGAGTGTTTATTTGTCCATAAATTTGATGTGAATCATTATGATCAGGTAGAAAAGTTTTACAAAAAAGTAGAAAACGAACACGGGGCTCCACAAATCGTGGTTGTCAGTTCAGGAATCCGTGCCGATTCCATTGTGGGTATGATGAAAAATGAAGACTGGAATAATGTTATAAATACCAATCTAACCGGCACCTTTAATCTTTGTAAACTTTCTGTTCAATGTATGATGCGAGAAAAATATGGTCGCATTATCATCCTTACTTCGCCTATTGGTAAATTTGGTTTTGCGGGACAAGCCAACTATGCTGCATCGAAAGCTGGACAAGTTGCCTTGGTAAAATCTTTATCAAAAGAAGTAGCCACCAGAAAAATTACAGTCAATTGTGTTTCCCCAGGCTTTATCGATACCGATTTTATTTCAGATTTGACCGACGAGCAAAAAGAAGCTTATAAAAAACAGATCCCGCTTAAACGTTTTGGCTCTGTTGAAGATGTCGCTACTCCCGTTCTATTCCTCGCTTCAAAAGACTCTTCATATATCACTGGATCAGTATTAGAGGTAACAGGGGGCCTATAAAAATGTCGCAGGATTTTCTTCAATTCATTCCTCATCGCCCACCCTTTCTATTCGTAGATAAAGTAGTAGAAGAAACCATGGACACGATCAAAACAGAAAAATTCATTGATTCTAAGGAGCCTTTTTTCCAAGGCCATTATCCCGAAAGGCCTATAATGCCAGGAGTTCTGATCTTTGAGTCCATTTTTCAGACAGGAGCTATAATGATGGGAAAGCGAATTGCAAATGAAGGCCGCATTCCCGTTCTTACAAGGGTAAATAACATAAAGCTCAAACACGCCGTCAACCCTAGCGACACCCTGCAAATAGAAGTAAAGCTAAAGGATCTTGTAGGTTCTGCAGCTTATATGACAGGTAAAGCATTTGTGAATGGAAAGGTTGCAGTGACTCTTGAGTTCACAGCCATGTTGGTCAACGATGTAAAATAAGTCTCATTTATTTAACAGGTAAAAGCTTTAAACTAATGAAGTGAACAAATTGTTTTTGTTTCTGAATTGAAAGTTTCTTGAATGAGTTTTCTAAA
>Ga0209034_10000698_pt1 | contig 16672 bp, 14 predicted proteins | sample MarorgKNORR_S2LV_2_FD_188219 | JGI IMG/M metagenome (GOLD analysis project Ga0209034, IMG submission 188219) | Marine microbial communities from the Southern Atlantic Ocean, analyzing organic carbon cycling - 250m_A/KNORR_S2/LV (SPAdes) (version 2) | ecosystem: Environmental > Aquatic > Marine...
TGCCTAATATAGACCTAAATAATTTCATGTCGTCTAAAGCCAGGAGTATTGGAGCCGGAAGCAATGTGGAATCTGGTTTTTATAATTGGACCCTACCTACCGAGATTGAGAACCCAATCACGCTAAGCGCGGGCATACCAGATTCAGGCAGTATGCCTGTCCAAGATCTCCAAAACGCATTAAATTCCGTATTAGAAACCTTTAGAAACGAGTCTTTAAGGTACGGCGGTGTCCAGGGGTTCCTGGGATTGAGAACAGCATTAGCAAGTAAATATACTCTGGCAGAGAATCACGAATACAATTCCGAACAATTTCTAATTGCGAACGGTAGTGCAGGTTGCATAGATCTTATCTGTGATGCCTTTATAGAACCAGGAGATATAGTCCTAGTAGAGGGACCTACATTTTCAGGATCTAATCGTACGATTCTGGGTCATCAAGCTGAGATAATCCAGATCCCGTTGGATGATCACGGGATCCAAATGGATGAGATTATCAGAATCGTACGCAAGCAACAGAATCAAGGTAAAAGAATCAAAATGCTCTACACCGTTTGTGATTTCCAAAATCCTACTGGAACCGTCCTATCGGCTGCCAGAAGATCTGAGCTAATTGATTTTTGCCGCTCTCATCAAATATTGATACTGGAGGATTCCGCATACTCGGACATTTACTTTACAGCACCTCCTCCTCCATCGCTTTTTTCTATGGCTCGTGGCTATGGAGTTTTAAGAGTTGGAACTTTCAGCAAGATAGTAGCTACTGGGCTACGCATCGGCTGGATACAAGGACAGCGTGATTTCATAAATGTGATTACCCAAGTTAAATTTGACATGGGTAACAGCCCACTAATCCAACGTGCGCTGGCAGCCTACATGGAAACCGGAAAACTAAACATACATCTCGATACCGTAAGAACAATTTATCATCAAAAATGCCAGATGTTGTCAGCTACATTAACTAAACATTGTTCAGAATATTTCCGGTTTTCCGAACCAAGAGGTGGATTTTATTTGTGGATAGAATGTTTGCAAGGTTTTCATGCATCCGAAATAAGAGAACTCGCCAGTTCCAAAGGTATATTGTTCCCGTTGGGGTCATCATTTTTTCTAAACGGCGATAAAGACGACGATAAGCATTTAAGACTAGCTTTTAGTAACGCATCCATAACTGACTTAGCGGCCGTCGGGCCTGGTCTCGAATCAGTTTGCAAAGAATTAATTATGTGATATCACTATCGCCTAGGGGCATCAGATTACTTAGTTGTATTGATCAGAACCAAGTCAAACGCCAAATGCCCTGACCCTGTGATTCACACCATCAGCAATATAAATATTACCGTTACTATCTATCCCACATCCATGAGGCCGTTCTAACCCAGCCGAAGTAGGAATTCCCCCATCCCCTTCTCCACCCTGATGCCCTCCTGCTATAGTAGTAACCACACCGCTTATAGAATCAATTTTACGAACTGCATTATTTTCAGTATCAACTACTATCAAATTGTCTTTATTATCACACCGCATAGCCTTGGGAGCCCCCCACTTAGCCGTTAACGCTAATCCTCCATCCCCCGTATAGCCTCGCTCACCTGTCCCAGCATAGGTGGAAATAATACCATCCACATCTACTTTTCTGACCCCGTTGCCTTCTCTTTCGCAGATGTAAGTATTCCCTTGGCTATCCATACAAACTGCGCGAGGACCCATTAATGACGCATCCCTAGCTAAGCGACCGTCACCAGATCTTTCTTTCACGCCATTACCAGCGAATGTCTCAATCTTTCCATTAACGAGATCCAATCGCCTGATTCTCTGATCTTGTATGTCCGCTATTAGGAGTCCCCCTGATCTATCTAAAAAACAATCATTCGGCTCCCTGAGCTCAGCATGGATACCTAACCCGCCATCTCCTGAATACCCTGAAGTACCAGTCCCGGCAATAGTAGTAATTATCTTGGTTTTAAAATCGACTTTGCGAATCACTGAGTTAAGACGATCTACTATATAAATATCGCCGTTAGTATCTACTTGCAGAGAGTAAAGGTTATTCAAAGTCGCTGAAACCGCTGGACCACCATCACCAGAATATCCTTGTTCTCCAGTACCTGCGACTGTGGTGATATTCCAATTTTCTCTATCTATCCTGCGTATGGTATGATTCCGACCGTCGGATATATAAAGGTTATCGGATCGATCAAAATCACATCCATACGCCTCACCAATTAAAGCTAGAGTCGCTGGCCCACCATCTCCTCGATATCCCTCTTCCCCGGTTCCAACTACCGATTGTATTATTCCTTTCTCTAATTCCATATCACTAACCTGATCGAAATTTTGCTGGTAATAATATTAAGGCAGGACTCTCAACAATATTGATTAGCACTTAAATAATCGGTCCATAGGAAGTTACTAGTTGACAGTATTATTAATGTCTGGAGCTACTAAGTAATTTACGAACTTGGCCAGAACTTTTGCAGCGATTGGTCCGGCAGGAAATAAGAAAAACCTGCACGCTCAGCATATTGCTGGTCAATGTTAGTATCGCCTATATGATAATATTCGGACGCATCAAATTCTTCTTTCACAAGATCCAGTTGGTGCTTTAGGACAGTAAATGAGACCTCTATGTCATGAATTTTCCATATATTCTTCTGATTGGTCACAGTACGATCCGAACAACTCCCAATAATATATCCCAGGTCTTTAGCCTGCCTCACCAGATCCATTGTGATACAACCAGGTGGATCACCGACCTCCAGAGTGCCATCAATATCAAAACTAATCAATCTGACCAATATCAATCCCCTTAGTGCTTGTATAAATTACACGCTCGACGTGTTATTACCTAACACGGCATATGGACAGCTTGCTGTATCCCTATAGTCGTCATCCACACACAAAGAGCATGACGCCAATATTATTCCGTGCGTTATAAAGGTTTAGCTGGGATATTTACCTAGCATTATCCATCCTCCACTAGGTGGGGTTGTAAATGCAGCTAAGGCAGTCTCTGCTCTGACATTAACTTGCCTAGATCCCGCTGTACCTCTTAACTGTTCTATACTATCAGTATACATCGCAGACCTAGTTCGTCCGTTACCCAAATTTCCACCACTCGAACTAAATGGATGTGGGCCTTCAACGGTTATATCCCCTGCATAAAAACTAAATGCATCCCCTCTCTTGACCCCATGCCATTGGAAAGCTTCCAGAAAAAATTGAGTCATAGTCGAATATCCATCGTACGGGTTAAAAATATCTACATCTTTCGCCTGCAATCCGGCCCCTTCATACATCCTTGCTGCAGCTTTATCCGTCCATTCTTCTATCTCATCTAGAGTGGGCTGTGTACTCCGAGGTTTAAAACTATGCTGAGAATGGTTAAGCACATAAACAGGTGGTTGCTTCATATCTCGGGCACGGTCAGCCGTCGTAAAAAGATAAGCAGCTGATGCGTTAACAGGCCTATCACAGTCCCACAATCTTAAAGGCCTTATGATAAACCGTGAACTCACGTAATCTTCTCTACTAATCTGCTCTATATCATGAGTGGCGTTAAACCCCCATGGTGTCATTAATCCATTTCTATGCTGGTTAGTAACAAATGGAAACAGATCATCATGTTCCCCACCATACTTGGTACAATATTGGTTATGGGGAAAGATATTTATGAAATCATTCCCTCCGTGGTTTCCCCAGGGAACCGTCCACTGTCTTTCTCCACTTGCGTAGTCTTCTGCATTTTCACCACCTCTCCGATAACGCCCTTCCAAATTGCCTGTTGGGTATATCATCAAGCATGTATGGCAGCGGTCATCTCCAACAGCTTGTGACGCTAGACCAACCATTTCACTAATGGTCGGACAATTATCTGGTGCAAATCGGATATTGGGAAACCCCATTTGTTTAACTAACCATTCGGCGTTGATACGCGTCAGTCCCCATTCTGAATCATATGGAGCATCGAAATATGGGCGAGGGGCCCAGTTGGATACGGCTCCTCCACTTGCCCCAGCAATCGTAGTTTGGCAAACCACAATTCCATCCACTTGTTCTTTTGTAACTCCAGCATCATCCATTGCCTTTTGGCAGGCCAACACGGTGTAAGCTCCAAGGGTTTCATCCATTGAGACTCCGTCCCAGCGGCGATCGATTGGAGAATGCCCGTATCCCGCAATCGCCACCTTGCCTCTATGTTCCCAGACACCCAAACCATCTTTGTCCCTACGCCAGGAATATTCATTCGCTGAAGCCATAATTCACCTATTGTATTTAAGATTTATTCTCATTCTGAGTGGCTACTCTGCCAATTCCCATTCATGTATCAATTGACCCGGCCCACATTCTTCAAATATAACTCTCACCGCAGCCCCAACAGGTACTTTATCGACGTCTACACCAGGCAGATTTGAATAGAAATTTATACCAGGATCTGCATCTAATGACACAACAGCCAAATTATAAGGTTGATCTGGCATACGCCTGTCTAGGCGCCCGTCTTCTATTACAATGTACGAGGTTATATGACCTTTCCCTTCTACGTCCTTCCACTCCAATCCCTCAGGAGAACCACATTTGGCGCAGTTTTGTAATGGAGGATATTGCAGTAAATCACACTTAGTACAGTTTTGAACTACCAGACGACGCTCATTGACAGCATCCCAAAAAGGTTTAGTTATCTCATTTGGATCAGGAATAACCTTAGGCATGTTTACCTTCCAAAAAAAAATTGCCCAGCTACCACTCACGACAGCTGCGCGTTTACGTATCCCTAACTAGAATACTCCGAGCATAGTGCAGTACTCTACTGGTGTCAATCTTGACTAATTGATTGAGCAAACCAAGCCAGTCTCATCACCAGTACATCCTTGACAACCTTATAAAGCGTCCGTAGCATCACTGAAAATCGTAAAATTTTAATATGAAATCACAATACAATGAAGAGGTATCGAATGAGAGCTTTAATAGGCGGGACTCTAATAGACGGCACGGGTCGGCCAACTATTCAAGACTCAGCCATCCTGATAGATGGGGGTCTAATAAAGGAAGTCGGGCCTAGCGGATCCGTAGAGATGCCGGATGACACTGAAATAATTAATATTTCGGGTATGACAGTTATGCCAGGCATGATTGATTGCCATGATCACTTGTCAGCGCAAGGTTATGACTTGGCAAGTCGGTGGGGATTACACGAGCCGAATTCCCTACAGAACTTGCGAACAGCAACAGTATTAAAAGATACACTGGCTGCCGGATATACTTGTGTGAGGGATGCCGGCGGCCTGGACGCAGGGTTCAAGATGGCAGTCGAGGAGGGATTGTATCCTGGTCCACGCTTAGTATTGTCCATTGGGATCATATCCCCTACAGGTGGACTGGCAGATCGTGTAAGTGGATCCGGGCATGGCCACCATCATTTCGATCCTAGGTTGCCTTCTGGTGTCGCCGATGGAATTGATGCCATACGCTCTAAAGTAAGAGAGATGGCTCGGTCTGGTGCAGACGTCATTAAGTTCGCCACCACAGGAGGTGCAAGTTCTAGACCTGGTCACGGACCATTAGATATCGAATATACACCCCAAGAAACCCGGGCGTTAGTAGAAGAATCCAATAGTCTTGGCCGAAAAACCATGTGTCACGCAGTCGGGGGCCCCGGACTTAGAATGTGTATTGAAGCAGGGACAAATTCCGTAGAGCACGGCTGTTATTTAGGAGAAGATCCAGATCTCTTAAAAATGATGGCAGATAATGGAATATTTTTTGTCCCAACGTTCGAAGTCTATGAATTCCATTCAACAGTTAGTGCGCCACACATGAAAGTTCGCGCCCAAGCATTAATGGAGATTCATAAAGATAGCATGCATCAAGCGCTGGCTGCCGGAGTTAAAGTAGTAGCTGGTACAGACGCCGGCGGATTTGTTCACGGAGATAATGCTAGAGAAGTAGAACTTCTGGTCCAAAAAGGAATGTCAAACATGCAAGCCATTCAAGCAACTACTGGATGGGCAGCAGAATGTGTAGGCTTGGAAAATGAAATAGGAACTATCACTCCTGGGAAACTCGCTGATTTGTTAGTCATAGCCGGAGACCCATTGAAAGATATCTCGGTCTTGAGAAATCCGGAAAAGATGAATTTAATCATGAAGAACGGAGATATCTTTATAAATAAATTACCATCAGCCAAATAATCAAATCTTAAATATTTGAACCAAAACTTAATATAGTTATGGAATTAACAATAACCGAATGATATGGAATTTCATGTATTAACTCTGTTCCCTGAATTTTTCCGATCTCCTCTGGAGCATGGACGACTAGCTCGAGCCGTCGACCAGAATCTGATTTCGGTCACACTCTCAGACATCCGGGACTATACAGATGACACACATAAGTCTGCTGATGACTACCAGTTCGGCGGCGGATCCGGCATGGTTCTTAAACCTTCCCCCATCTTCAAAGGAACCCAGGACATACTAACCAATTACGACTTTGAAATTAGAGATCAGATACCGATAATTTTGTTATCACCTCAGGGGTCATTACTTACCCAACCCCTCGCTCGAAGCCTAGCTTCTCATGAGCAGTTGATCTTAATTTGCGGACACTACGCAGGGGTGGATGAAAGAGTTCGCGAACACTTAGTTACACACGAAATTAGTGTAGGTGATTACATCCTTACAGGTGGAGAGTTGCCTGCGCTTATATTAATGGATGCTGTATGTAGATTTCGGCCTGGAGTAGTGGGATCTTCAGACAGTGTAGAGGAAGATTCTATAACGTCAGGCATGCTACAGCACCCACTTTATACACGACCGAATAATTTTAACAATTTGATGGTTCCTGAAATATTACTTTCAGGTAATCACGCGGAGATTGCATTGTGGCGGAGACACGAAACATTAAAAAGAACTCTACACTCCCGACCTGATCTTTTATCCAAAGCGTGGCTATCTGAGGATGACAGGAACTATTTGCATTCTTTGGGCTACCTTTCTAACCAGGAAAATCCCAATATTTAGGCATGTATGCATATGGCGAAATCAGATTTTAAATTTAGTACAACTATTCGGGTCCGCTGGATGGAAGGTGATGCTCAGGGGATAGTTTTTAACGGTGCCTATCTTGATTATCTTGAAATCGCCCAAGCAGAATATTTTAGAAATCTTGGATTTAGTATTTACCAGATTGCTAAAGCAGGTTACTTTGACAGCGCGGTGGTTAAAACCACTATAGAATTCAAAAACCCCGCCAAAATCGATCAGCTAATCGACTTATACACTCGCGTAGTCAGTATCGGAAACACAAGTATTACGCTGGATCTTGAGATTTATCCCATAAACTCCAATCAGATGCTGACATCAATTCAAGCCGTGTATGTAGGGTATAACTCTACAACCGGTGAGACTCGTGTGGTTCCGGAGGCTATCAGAACTTTAGTTAATCACTTCGAGTCCACTGGCACCATTAGAGATCTCAACCAGTTTAGTGACCTATCGGAGGCAGCTTCCAAACAAAATACTCTGGAATAAATGGTGAGTGGTTTTCGGCTAAGAGTTCCCCAACAAATTAGTTGGAAGGGCTATCCGAATTAAAATTATTAGACCATAAAAACCGGATCCGAATCGGTATTGGTTCTCTTTTCGTCTCGCATTCCATCACGCAAAAACCTGGGTAAGGCAAACATGTTTCGATGTGTTATATCGTCGTAGAACCTGAGTGATTTGTTCAATCGATCTGATAGCACCGCATCAAAATCGTTGGTATCTACATGTAATGTTAGGTCACTATCAGATGCCAATGTAAATCCCCAAAGAGTTTGGAACGAGGGGACATGGACATGGTAAGGCACGGCGTTATCAAAAACTTGGCTTAGTGTATTAAAAATGGTTGTAAAACATTCTTGATAACTCAATAATCCAGCTGGACCGGATTGAGTGACCAATATACCGTTGGGCTTTAATTTCGATTTGGCTATTTGGTAATATTCTTCAGTATAAAGTAGCCCTGCAGTCCCTCCTTCCAACGGATCAACCAGATCCATGATCATTACATCGAAACGCTCGTCGGTTTCTTGAAGGAACCCTCTAGCATCTTGGTGTATAAGAGTAGTCCGTTGATCTTCGAAACTTCCTTGATGATGCTTCGGAAGATACTGCCTGCAGAGGTTCACTACCTCGGGATCTAAATCGACCATTACTGCCTTTTCCACGGATCTATGAGATAAAACCTCTCTCAGAGTTCCTCCTTCCCCCCCGCCAGCTATGAATACCTGATTCGGATTTTCATGTAAAGCCATTGCCGGATGTACTAAGGACTCATGATATATATGTTCGTCTCTTTCAGTTGATTGAGTCTTTCCATCCAAGACTAAGCTTCTACCAAATAATTCGGATCCTACAATTTCTACTTGTTGGAATTCAGTATTACCGGAATAAAAGACTTCTTTGATTTTCAACATCACGTTCAAATCTGGGTAGACTGATTCCAGCAACCACTTTCCTGAACTGTCCATATGATTTGATACCCTTTAGGTTAGCGAGTCATTGCTTCAGACAAAAGTCCGCGGCGTACTTCGGTAGTTTGGGGATTTTGGCTCTCAAATCGCTTTATTAACAGGTCAGCAGCATCAGAAGGCCGAAAAGTTGACCCGCAAGTAAATATGTCCGCAGCAGCATATCCAAATTCAGGCCAAGTATGGATAGATATATGAGACTCTGCTATGGATAAGATGCCAGTTACACCCTGTGGAGAAAATTGGTGGAAGGACTCTCCTACTACATGAGCGCCCAACTGTTTTGCGGTTTGAATTAACGACTCCCGTGTATAATCGAGATCATCAAGTAATTGAGGATTACAATCCTTTAATTCCAGTAAAAGATGAAGCCCTAAAACATTCAATCACCTGTCCTCCTTCTTACCGTAGATCTCGCGCAGCAACGGCTATCAATTCTATAGGTTAACAGTGAACTAATCAACTCCTAGATCTATTTTCAACTGACGCCACACACATTGGAAACTTATCCGTATATATCGTGTTCATTTAAATCAGGTCATCCCCCATAAATCGAGAGAAACACGACACATAAAGATTGACTGACAAACATACCCAGACTAAAATTCCGTTGACACATGGCACGATTATTTGACCTACATATACATACTACCAAGGGCAGCGCAGACAGTAGTCTTTCCCCTGAGGACCTTATATTAGAATCCGAAAGGTTAGGTCTCAGGGGCCTTTGTATAACTGAACACAGTGGACCATGGGACAAATTCGAATTCCGCAGATTCGCCAATCAACATCGCGTAGTATTGGTCAGAGCTATGGAAGTTGATACCGATATGGGACACATGCTAGCGTTTGGATTTGATCAATATCAATCTGGGTTTCACAAAGCTGAAGAATTATGTAAGGCCGCCAAATCTGCGGGTGGGTTCGTAATATCAGCCCATCCGTTCCGCGGCGTACTCGGAAAGCATATGAGGGAAAGACCTTACCTCTACAGGACAGTTCCTGATCCTATTCCTAATTCACCCGAAGAGGCAGTGGATCACCCGATCTTTAGAATTGCAAATGCAATCGAAGTCGCGAACGGTGGGACTGCTGACGAAGAAAACACGTTTGCGATGGAAGTAGCCGGTCTGTTGTCCATACCTGTAACAGGTGGTAGCGATGCACATTCAATTCATGGAATTGGGAAATTCGTCACTGCGTTCAGAGATGAAATAGAGAATGAAGAGCAATTTTTAAAAGCTCTTCACGAACACACGTTTTATCCGGCAGTGGGGCTGCGAGAAGGAAAACTCCGCCCATATGGCGTCTGATTCTTGATTTGAACACTCTGGATTAGGCCGTGATATGGATAGTGAGGGGAGAAAATTAGATCGCTAATCTCGAAGTTTCTAATACCGAGATGACTACCCCACCAAGTTTGAATCCGTAAAATTTAATTGTACATATGGTTTTATTATGCTTAATGAAATGAATCGAACCGAAAACCCCTTATCCCAAACCTTCGTGGCACTGGATCTTGAAACAACCGGATTAGACTCAGCAAAAGATACCATAATCGAAATAGGGGCAGTAAAATTCGTTGGGGACGAGATAATAGACTCATTTCAGACCTTTATCAACCCGGGACGCACTATTCCAGAATTTGTACAACGTTTGACAGGCATAAGCCCTAATCAAGTGCGCCGGGCTCCTTTTTTTAGCTCAATCGTAGCGGAACTCGAATCCTTTTTAGGTCCCTATCCAATCATTGGGCATAACATCTCTTTTGATCTACGGTTCCTTGAGTCACATGGACTACCTTTAAGAAACCCTAACTATGACACCTGGGATTTAGCCTCTATATTCTTACCAAACAGCAATGAATATTCGCTATCCTATCTGAGCCAATTATTAGGGATAAATCATAACGACGCGCATCGAGCCCTCGCAGATGCCCAAGCTACTAGGGGAGTATTTTTAACCCTCTTGAAAAAAGCAGCGGGAATGGATCCTAATTTAGTAGGATCCATTAATAACCAAGCCATAAAAAGCCATTGGGCAGTTAGCACACTATTAGACGGGTTATTAACCGATAACCAGAATCAGACCGTCAGACCATTAGGAATGACGGGATTAGATTTGGATAACCTTTCCTCTCGTCTGTTCCATAAAGAACGGCCGAGAACACCTTCCACTCTATCTACAATCACAGAACATCAAATTGAAACTCTATTAAGCTCAGGTGGTCCATTTACCCAAAAGTTCTCCGGATTCGAGAATAGGCCGGAGCAAGTAGAAATGCTACGGGCTACTACACAGGCTATTTTCAGGGGTAATCATTTGATAGTCGAAGGTGGAACAGGTGTTGGAAAGTCAATGGCGTATCTTCTTCCTGCAGTACTGTTTTCGGCCTCCACTGGTAATAGAGTGGTCATATCAACCAACACCATTAACCTACAGGAACAGCTCTTAAACAAGGATATTCCAATCCTAAAGAAGATACTGGAGTCGGCGAGGCTGATCGATGAAGACCTGATACAGGCAGCTCCTCTGAAAGGTAGATCAAATTACCTGTGCCTACGACGATGGGATTATTTATCCAAAAGTGATGCACCTTCAATTGATGAGGCGCGCCTTCTCGGCAAGACCAGCGTGTGGTTGCAAGAAACTAGTTCAGGTGATCGAAGCGAAATAAACTTAGGGCCTAGAGATATTTTTGGGTGGAATAAAATATCGGCAGGTGAGAAAACTTGGTGCCCTGGGTTAAAAGACGGTGAAACATGCTTTTTACGGAGCGCCAGAGAAAAAGCTGAACAAGCACATATCGTAGTCGTAAACCATGCATTACTCCTTTCAGACTTGGCACACGGTGGGACTCTCATACCCGATTACAAACACCTTATAGTTGATGAAGCTCACCATTTGGAAGATGAAGCCACCCGCCAATTTGGCTTCCAAGTCGGTCAAGAACACCTAGTCGAAGAAGCTGAACAGCTCAGTAGATTAACCAATCAGCTACAATTATACCTCGCAACATCTGAAAATTTACCATCAGGAACCCGCACACAAGGAGACTTAGCCTTAGCAGAGGTTCAGTCTATAACACCAAGATTACGAGAAACATGGGGGCGGCTATGGAGCGCCTCAGAACAATTCCTTACGAAAGTGTCTGAATCGAAACCTGACGATAGCTTGCAATTGTTATTGACAACGTCTATTCGGACACATCCTGCGTGGAATGAACTCGTATTAACCTGGGAAAACATGGAGGTCGTTTTTACACAGGCCGTAAATCGCATCGCTCAAATACACAAATTTTTAGAAAGCAATGATCTAGGATTTATAGAAGACAAAAATACGTTAGCACTAGAATCGTCTCGAATTATGGATGACTTTGAACAACTAAATCAACGATTAAAATCTATTCTCGGCCAGCCGGATGATAAAAATATCAATTGGATCTCCAGACACCAACAGACAGGAGCTCTGCAATTTCACTCAGCCCCATTGGATATCAGTCCTATCATTTCAGATGATCTGCTTGCCGACAAAGAGTCTGTAATATTTACCAGTGCAACTCTCGCGACGGAGGGTAACTTCGGATATTTCCGATCCCAAACTGGAATACCGGATGAAAGCAAGGAACTGCTAGTCGGATCGCCTTTCGACTATCAAAAAGCCGCTTTATTATTAATCCCAGAAGACATGCCACCTCCATCTGCAGATGGTTACTTATCGGCTATGTCCAGGGTTTTGATTGACCTTGGAAAATCTCTTAGAGGGAGCACTTTAGCTCTGTTTACTTCTTACTCTAATCTGAGAAGTGTTAGCCAATTAATTAGAGAACCGTTAATGGCCGATGGTATTCAGGTTTTAGCCCAAAGTATAGATGGTTCTCCTCAGCAACTGATGCGAAGATTCCAAGAAAATCCTGAGAGTGTTCTCCTAGGAACCAGTAGTTTTTGGGAAGGTGTGGATTTTACTGGGAACATATTAAAGTCCCTAGTTTTAACCAGATTGCCATTCCAAGTCCCAACCGATCCTATAGTTAAAGCTCGGTCAGATCAGTACCCTGATGCCTTTCAACAATATTCGGTACCCCAAGCTGTACTGAAATTTAGGCAAGGCATCGGCCGATTGATAAGAAACAAAGAGGACAAAGGAACAATAGTAGTACTGGATAAAAGAATTACTGGACGATCATACGGACAAGCCTTTCTGAGATCAATACCACCCTGCAATTTGCAACCAAGCACCCAAGCGACCGTAGGGACTTTAGCAGCCCGTTGGATACGTGACGGTAATGCAATTTAGAACCGAACAACCCTTTAATTTATCTGCGAGTTTAGAAAGCGGTCAATCACACAGGTGGATTAAGGAAGACGAATGGTATTCCAGTATAATCGGCAATACTTATATTAAGATCCGACAAGATGTAGATGGCTCAATACACTTCCTATCAAACAGAAGGAATGAGGCATTTAATCTTGGGATTCTCAACCGATATTTTCGAATGGATGACGACATATCCAATATATACAGAGAAATATCTGCTGACGAACGTGTATCTCAGATGGTCAACCTGTATCCGGGTCTCAGGCTCCTCCGTTTAGACCCGTGGGAATGTTTAATAGCTTTCATTTGTTCTGCCAATTCCAATCTATCCCGAATCCATCAGGTTATGGAGAACATGGCTAATCACTTTGGTGAGCCCATTCAATTAGCCGATACAGTTAGAAATAGTTTTCCTAGACCTCAACAATTAGTAGAGGCCGGTGAAGTTGGTTTAAGACAATTGGGGTTAGGATTCCGAGCTCCATATGTGGATCAGGCGACGAGGCGAGTTTTGGAAGGAACATTAGATCTTGAACTCTTGATCAAACTTCCTTATGAGGAAGCGAAGGCAAGCCTCATGGAATGTAACGGTATTGGCCCAAAAATTGCTGATTGTGTAGCGGTTTTTTCACTTGAAAAATTAGAAGCTTTCCCAATAGATGTTTGGGTCAGGCGTGCTTTAGGTGAGTGGTACTTCCCTAACCAAAAAATCCCCCCAGATAAGGATTTATTAGAATGGGCACATGGGTATTTTGGACCCTACGCCGGTTACGCTCAACAATATCTTTTTCACGGTAGACGATTAGAGAAGAAACCCGACAACGCCTCGTAAAAACTACATCCTGGCTCAATAATTATTTATGGGTTTAGGATCAACTTGCCAAAAAAGTTGGCACTCTCCATCTCACGATGTGCATCAGCGGCTGATTGCAGAGGAAAGTTACTCCCTATTGCGGGTCGTATTAAACCTCGGTTAAGAACCTGTACTATCTCACCCATATCTTTCTTAGATCCCATAAATGCACCATAAATTTCTATTTGACGCGTAAATAATAAGCCCAAATGAAGTTCTACCCTTAGACCGGTTGTGGCCCCACATATGGTGTATCGTCCACCTGGACGCAACGAGTTAAATGCAGCGGGGAAGAAATCTGCACCAACGTGATCCACGACTACATCAACCCCGTTCCCGTGAGTCAAATCTTTTATCCGCTCGGAGATGTCTTCCTCGTTATAATTAATTACTTCATCAGCTCCCCATTCTTTAGCTTGAGTGACTTTTTGCGAAGTACTGGTAGTAGCAATAACTCTAGCACCTATCGCCCGTTTGGCCACTTGTATTGCTGCAGTACCAACTCCGGCGGAGGCCGATAAGACTAATACAGTCTCCCAAGGTTTTAATTGAGCTCGTCTTACCAACATGTTCCATACGGGAAGGAATGTAGTAGGCAAAGCAGCGGCCTGATCATATGTGACATCAAGAGAGATACGATGAGCGTTTACCGCGGGAACTGAAACAACCTCTGCATAGCTACCATCCACCGCGCTACCCATGAATGTTGACTTAGAGCACAAATCGTCTTTCCCTGACACACATGCTGAACACATATTACAGGTCATCCTTGGATTCACCACTACCCTGTCACCAACAGATAGCTGATCCACATGCTCACCCACTTCAATGATGTCCCCAGAACAATCCCCTCCTAAAATTAAAGGCGGTGGGAAATCTCTTTTTAGACCTCGTCCTCCAGAACGGGTGTAAAGATCTAACCGGTTTAATGAACTTGCTTGAACACGGACTTTGACATGATCCGAACCTATAATAGGCTCAGGCCGTTCGCCATATTTCAACACCTCCGGACCTCCGTGTTCTTCTATATAGACCGCTTTCATAAATTTATTCTCCAACATGTTTGATTTCTAAATATCAATTTCCAAATAGTAATTCCCCGACAACCTACCCTAACGATGACGAAGATTCTAAATAAGAACTAACAAAATTGCGTTCATCAATTTCTGTGGTGATTTTCCCGTCTAGTTTTTGTTCTCTCAATAGCCCTAATATATTCCCGATTATGGGCCCTTCTGGTACTCCTAAGGAAATTAAGTCATCGCCACCAAGAAAGGGAGATACACCCATCAAAGTATCTGTAAATAGTGCTAATCTAGACACAAATACAGGATTGTCAGTTAAGATTTTCCCCGTTTGAAGAACAGCATAAGACATTGAATCCAATAAGCCGTATATTAACGAAGACGGTATGCTCTCTGAACTAAGTTTAGATTCTAGTGATCTTAACCTCACCGTATCCCTTACAACATCCGCCCAAACCCGAGACATACTAAGGCGGGTTATCAATAACTCCGCATCTGTATTCGTAAGATCCCAGCAGATTGCAACCAACCCGCTCATAGGGTCATAACGTAATTCATATTTTAATTCTTCAAGTTCCTCAAACTGAAAGGGAGAGTTCATCCAGGTTTTATGAACTGCCTTTATCAACCCTAAAGCTTGCGATCTAGAAATAATTGATAACGCGGTGGGTTCTGAAAAAATTAGCTCTAATTCCCTACGAATTCGTTCTCCAGAAACCATCGACATTACTCCATTCTCTAACGCCGAACCCATCATAGACAAGCTTTCCGATGCGATACTAAATCCTAACCTAGATTCATATTTAATCGCCCTGAACATTCGGGTCGGATCCTCATTGAAACTTTTGCCATGCAGAACCCTTATTAATCGCCCTTTTAAATCAATCAAACCACCGTACGGGTCCAATAATTGCGGGTGTTCAGGCCACAGTGGTATTGCCATGGCATTGATTGAAAAATCTCTTCGCGCCAAATCATCAGAAACAGACCCAGGTACCACTTGGGGTAGTATTCCATTACCCGGGTAAGTTTCTTTTCTTGAGGTAGCTAGATCTATCTTGATATCAGGGGTTATCACAGAGGTGGTCATAAATTGTGGATGATCTATCACCTCTCCATTCAACTCCCGCGCAATAACCCGACTAAATGAAAGGGCATCCCCTTCTATACCGAAATCTAGATCGTTAATATCTTGGCCCAAAATGACATCTCTGACGGGACCACCTACCAAATAGACCTTCCAATCGTCATCAATTGCAATTCGTCTAACAATATCAAATGCGTGTGACCCAACTATGCCAAGGCTATTAGATATTGCCAGCTGGACATCTTGTATGTTTAATTCGAAATCCGTATCGGTATCCCTCGAGCCCCAGTATAGCATGGTGAATAGAAGCCTTTACTCGTAACTCGATCCATTCATTTCTAATCTATCCTTGGCCGTCCACTACTGCTATGCTACAATTTAATAATCCAACCAACAAACAAATTGGGAGGCTAAGAATGACAGAATCAGCATTCACTACCTACTACGATTTTCGTTGACCATTTGTATACAACGCAGCCGTGTGGCTGTCGACAGTCAAGGAGCAACTGGGGAAAGACATAGAAATAGATTGGCAACCATTATCACTGTCACAGATTAACAGTAATGAAGACGGCGAATACAAGTTCTGGGAACAACCTGAAGCGCTGGACGGCAGTGATCATACTTTGTTAGCTCACCGAGCAGGACTAGCTGCTAAACGACAGGGTAAAGAAGCCTTTGAATCGTTTTTCATGAGTCTGTTGAAAGCCCGCCACGAAGAGAAACAAGACTTAACAGATCCTGCGGTCATAGATGGGGCACTTGAGGCCTCCGGAATAGATAAGGGTAGATTTATGGAGGATTTAGCCGACCCTGATTTGTTAAGGGAACTGGGCGAAAGTCACACCAAGGCCGTGGAAGAACACGGTGCTTTCG